>Ga0315904_10010730_pt1 | contig 11798 bp, 9 predicted proteins | sample LakEriMetagenome_6_FD_203529 | JGI IMG/M metagenome (GOLD analysis project Ga0315904, IMG submission 203529) | Freshwater fungal communities from buoy surface, Lake Erie, Ohio, United States - Buoy 12 MA120 | ecosystem: Environmental > Aquatic > Freshwater > Lake | place: USA: Lake Erie, Ohio...
AGCGGGCAGCGCCAAGCGGCGATACAGCGCATTGGTGGCCAGCGGCTGGCGGTTCTGGGTGGCCACAATCGCGCCAACGCCCAATGCCGTGCGACGCCACATCCACTCCGGCAACACCTGCAGGATTGCCGTCGGCAGGCGCTGGCTGAGTTGCTTGAGCAGGCCGTGCATCGCGCCGCCATGCCACCAGTGCTGGCCCGCGCCATCACTCAGCACCAGCACCACCTGGTCGCCAGCGCCGCTGGCCGTGGCGTGCCTTGAGCCTGGCGTGGATCTCACGGGAGCCACTTGCTGCCCAGCACCGCTGGCCGTGGCTGCCACCATCACGGCCGGCGGGGCGGGATCCAGGTGGATCAGCCGCACATCCGCGAAGGCGCCGGAGCTCGTGAACAGCTGCAGCACCTCCGCCGCCAGCCGCTGCCACACCTCCATCGACAAGCCACCATCCACCAGCAGCAGCAGACGCAGCGGCGGCTGCCGCGGCGTTGCATAGATCGGCCAAAGCCGCTGGCTGCGGGCATAGGCATCCACCGTGGCCGCTTCATCCAGCTGGCGCCGCGGCGCGGGGATCGCGCCTGCCATCGCCGCCGCCGCCTCGGCGAACGGAGCCAGCGCCCGCTGCAACGGCTGGGCGTCGCGGATCAGCCGCACGTCTTGGAGTCGCAAGCCCAACACCGCTTGCACATCGGCCTCGCTGGGCAGGATCTGATCAGGCAGCAGCCCAGCGGCCATCGACTCGCCACAAGGGCGAACGGGTTCGTCCGGGAAGAAGGTGGGGCGGGTGGGGCGCAGGGGATCCGTGTCGCTGGAGCTGGGCGGCCGCAAGTCCCGCAGGGCTGCAGAGGCCTCCGCAAGCTGGGAATCAGCCCGTGCAGGCTTGTCCTCTGTGTTGGGAGCAGGCCGCGCCGGAACGCGGCGGTTGGCGCTGAGCTGCGACGGCAGCCGCGGCGCCAGCCACAGCAGTTCCGCCAGCTCCAGCGGCGTCAGCGGTGTTGCCTGCGGCTCATGCGGCTGCGGCAGCTCCTGATGGCCTTGGCGCAGGCTGCGCAGCAAGGCGTCCAAGGGGTCGGCGGATTGCCCCATCAGCCAGAACGGCCAGGCCCCTTGGCGTCGCTGTCGTCGCTGGGGTCGCTGAGGTTGCGATAGAGAATCTGCCGCAAAACATCCTGCTGGGCGTCGCTGGGGCCGTCCGCACTGTTGCGGGTGAGCAGGAACAAGGCGTTGAGCAACTGGTCCACGGCGCGATCGCTGGCCGCGGCGGGCGCCGCGCCCGGGCCTTCACCGCCGCCGGCCGCTCCGTCGCCATCCACGCCCAAGAAGGTTTGGATCTCCTCGCGGAGGGCCTTGGGGGGCACCGTGCCCAAATGCTCCTCGCTGAAGTGGGCCTCCACGATCGGCGTCAATGCCGTTTCATCCGGCGGCGGCATGCCCACGCGGATGCAGCGCCGATGGAAGGCCGGCGAAAACTCCCGCTCCCGGTTGCTGGTCAGCACCACAATCGGAAATTCACGGCAGCGCACAAAACCGCTGCGCAGCGTCACATCACAGGGAACCTCACCCGGCTCCTGGCTGTCGTCTGACGCCTTGACGTCCGCAGTGCGGATCGTGTGGCTGCCGCCAGCCTCAGGGCTGTGGGCGCGGGTGAGCTCGCTGATCTCGTAGCGCCCCTCCTCAAACAGATGCAGCAACTCACTGGGCAGTTGCAAATCACCCTTGTCGATCTCATCGATCAGCAGCACCCGCGGCCAACGCGAGGGCAGAAAAGCGGTGCCCACCGGACCCAGACGCAGATAGGAATCGATCCGCGGCGGCTGGCGCGGTTGGCCTGCCGCTTCAGCGCTGCGGTCGAGATCCGCCTGCTGCAGCCTGGCCAGGGCGTCGTAGCGGTACAGGCCGTCTTCCAGGAGGCGAGAGCGCGGCGTGATCGACCACACCAGCACCGGCCCAAGACCCAGCTCGGTGGCGATCGCATACGCCAGGCTTGTCTTGCCGCTGCCGGGCAGGCCCGTCACGAGCAGCGGGCGGCGCAGATGGATGGCGGCATTCACCGCCAACAGAATCCGCTCGGCGCTGGCGGTGAGCTGGTTGTTGAGGCGCGGCAGGCGGAAGCTCAGCCCGCGTTGCCGCTCCCGCCGCAAACTGTCGCTGATGGCATCGAGATCCGCCCAATACGTGTCATCCATGCCCCCCTCAGCCGAGGCCTGGCCAGCGCTGCCTGTCGGGCCCGCCAGCGGCTCAAAGCGACGCCAGGGCGGCGCTTCAGGCCATTGCCAGCTAGCGGGTTCGGTGGGATTGGTGGCTGAGGCCACGCAGTGGCGGCGTCGGCGCTCAGCTGGCGTGAGCAGGCGGAACGCCTCCACCTCATTGCGAAACAGCCACCAGGGCTCCTTGGGCTCCTGGGCGTTGCTTGCCGCAGCGACCTCGTCGGGAGGGGGTGGGTTGGGGCTCTTGGCTGAACGGGGCATGGTGGGTGCGGGGGGAGGCGGTGGTGATGGGGCCGATGGCTTCAGCCAGGAGAGATCAGAACGTCGTCCTCAAGGGCTTCAAATACAGACCCATCTTCAGCTGAGCTGGTCAACACGCCAGGGACAGAGTCGATCGGCACGGGCCACCGATCGGGAGCGTCGACCAACAGCAGCATCTCTTGGAAGGGTTTGCCGCAAGCTTTCTCAAATTGGCCACGTTGCACAGTGTGGGCTAACGCATAGAAAAGCCTCAGAGAGTTGTCATAGGGATGGCGGAAGTGTTCCGTGGGGTGGGGTTCTGTTTTGGTAGGGTCTGCGGAACCGAAAGGGCTGGTTTGACTCTCATCCCAGTGAAATTCAAAGCATTGTCGCCGCTGCCGCGACGTGCTAGTGGCGGTTAGGGGCCACCAAATCGCCACAGCCGGGCACGCCCACAGCATCGCCTCGAGCCATGCCCCGGCATGCTCTGGCAATTTCCCCAGGCGCTTCATGGCGAACCATTCCGGCTTGACGGCAAAGGCGTCGAAGGAATCGCGTATTCGCTTCTCTACTTCGAGCGACGGTTGCGGAGAAGGATTGGTGACATCATGCCACCAAAAACTGTTGGAACTCGACACGAACTCGTTCCATTTGGCAGGGAGGCGATTTTCGTCCGGAAATTCATTGGCGGCCTCGTGAAAGTGTTGAAAGCGCTCTGACGATCGGATAACGAGAGGATATTCCCTGCCCAACGCCTTGCTGCCCCCCATGGGACGGGGAATTTCCAGCTTTGAGCCGATCGCGCTATGGAGTGATCGCAGAGGCAGAAAGATTTCAATCAGCAACTTTTCAGCCCCAGTCTTCATCTGTTTTTTGGCCCTACGAATAGCTTCACAAATCAGCCCCTGAAGATCCGCCTCCCAGCACTGGCGCCGAATCGACGGCGCCACACTCTTTTCGTCCATCCGCTGCCATTGATCCGGGGTGCTGCGCTCATCCGGGCAGAAGTAAGCGCGAAAGAAGTAGGCTTTACAATCCTCGTTGTTGACCTCATTGCGTGGTGGCAACATCATCACCAGCAACGAGGAGATAGTGCTCTGATCTTGTTCTGAGACTGATGGATTGCGTAGAGCTTGCTCTAGCTCAGCCAGCAGTGCATCATCCAGGAAGATGTTGTGCTGCTTCACCCTGGCAAGCAGATCTTGCCCATCGCGTATGGGAGCTTCAGCGCTGAGCAATGCATCATAGGGAGCTCGAATCAAGCCCTCTCCGAAAAAAGCCTGCAGGGCCTGACGAACAGCGATCTGCAGAGAACTGGCTTCGAGATTGGGGAAACCTGCCAGCAGCTCTTGTAGTTTGACGCATTGCCCAGGCTTGCAAAGCTCTAGTTCAGCGGTGGCGTTCGTGAGTAAAGGGGCTGTGGCGGGAGATGCTGCGGGGGCATTGGCTGCCTCAACCGCCTCTCGATAAGCTTGGAAGGAAAGCTGTAACTTCGGCCAGACGCTGAGGAGGTTGTCAAAATGCACTTCCATAACATCACTAAAGTGATCCAGCCAACCTGCATTGAATTTGCAATGGTCCAGCAGCCGCTTGAAGACATCTGCTGGCGATCCATCAACACTCACGTTTGCAAGGATCGTGAGTCCCGGCTCTTCCTGCTGGAAGTCACTCAGAAAGGAATTCATTGATCCGCTACCCAACGCATGGACGAGCAGGTAGATAAGGTCTTTCCTTTTCTGGAGAACAACCTTAGCCATCAGCCGTCAGCAGCCGCACGCGCCGCCAGGATCTGATCCAGCACTTCGCGAAAACCTTCCTGGGCCTGCCGATCGAAATCTCGGGGCTCGTTCTTGTCCATTAACAATGTCAACATGTCAGCCGTGTGCTGGCAGAACTGTTTGATCAGATTGAATTTTTCAAATGTTATTGTTCCCATGACATTGAGCCCACCACTGGCCTCAAGATCATCTTTTTGCTTCTGCCAATATAGACCTCTGTTGACCTTGTCTCTAGTGGTTCGTATCTGGGCATCAGGCAGAGTCAAGGGAATCACCCGCTTCAGGAATTGCTCTGGATCATGCGCAGCCCGCGTCCAAATATTATACAGTTCAAACATGCAGTTCTCAGACGTGAGATAACGATCGCTCAGCACGACAAGAATCTGATCCCCCTTGGCTAGCTTCTTCATGAAGGCACTGATGCGATCGCCCGGCTGGACTTGATCGCGATCCTTCAGGACGGTGATACCAGCCGCTTTCATCGCGTTGCAGAGATCATCTGCCAAGGCGCCGCGCCGTTGGCCTTCGGGCGTGGCATCACCCCAGGCATAGGAGATGTACACCTTTTGGGTGCTGGGTGGCGGCACGCTGGAACCACTGCTGGGGCAACCAGGTGATGCTGGCGTCAGGGCGACTAACCCTGCCTCCAAATCCTTCCAGCAGCTTGTTTGGCCCAGATGCACTTCCAACACCTGCTGTAGAAGATCCAGTCCGTTGGGATAGCGCAGACCTGTTCGGATCAGTTGCACGCACTCCTGCTTCGGTGTGGCGCTACGGGGCATGCTCGCTCGGATGGTCCTGCCTTCGGGTCCAGTCAGCGCCAGGTCAGCCAGCAGCACGGCCAGATCGAGCTGGTGATCGCTGAGCGCAGCCACCAGCTCATCCGCAAGCACATACTGCTGTTGCAAGGAATCAGTCACGCAAGCCCCCAGCCGTCCAATCAACTGACTAGGCATTGTAATGGTTTGGCCGGTGGCCGGAAACACGGCCCTGAACTGATGGGGATTGCCTCACGATTCGGGAGGTCCGGGTTGCTCAAGCAAAACGGCTCAGGGCAGCTTTGGCTTGTCGCTGTCGCGCTGCGAACGACAACCAAGTTCACAACATAGCCATCAAAACGAGCCCGCCGCTACAAGCTTAAAGCAGTTAACCAGCAGGCAAGCAACACACACGAAACCCAATATGGCCACTGAGAATCTCCGGCTCTGCAAGATTGCGAGAGGCGGAGCGGCAGCTTCGGGCCTCGAACCCCCATGCACCGCCCCGTAACAGTTGCCGATGCCCGGTGCCGGCGACAATCACCGGGGGATTCATCTTGGCGTCGATGCGAAGTGACTGCATCTTATTGCCAGATGATGTCGATAGCCTTTCCTGGTTTTCTGTTGGCGAGCCATCGACATTCACGAACGCCAGGATCGTGGGCCCTGGCTCTTCCTGCCGGAAGTCAGACACAAAAGAGTCCATCGAGCAGCCTCCCACCCCCTGGAGGAGCGCCTTGATCAGAGTTCTCCTAGCCTGAAAAACTGTTGCCATCAGCCACCACCAGCCACAGGCGCCGCCAGGATCTGATCCAGCACCTCGCGAAAACCTTCTTGGGCCTGCCGCTCAAAATCAAGAACCTGCCGTTGATCCGTTAAAAACTCCAACATGTCAACCGTATGTGGAGAAAACTGTTGAATCATCTTGAGTCGGATCGAGATCGAAGCACCCATCGCATCAAGGCCTCCCTGCTCAAGTTGCGCCTTAAGATCACGTTGTTGGTTGAACCAATAGTCAGACACGGCGAGTATCTCGCCAGGTGTTCGCAGCGTGGCATCTGGCAAAGCCAGGGTCATCACCCCTCGATGGGATAGCCCTGGATCCTGCCGCGCCCGCCACCAAATAATGTACAACTCAAACATGCAGCTTTCAGACTTGAGATAGCGGTCGCTCAGCACGACAAGAATCACATCCCCCTGGCCCAGGTTCCGCGTGAAGGATCTGATGCGACCGCCTGGGAACAACTGTTTGCGATCCAGCTCGACGGTGATGCCAATCGCTGCCATAGCATTAGATAGAATATCGACCAGCCCAGCATAACGTTGGCCATCTGGCCTGGAATCCTGCCAGGCATAAGAAAGATACACCTTCTTGCCCCGCGTTGGCGGCTCCATTTCGGTAAACACCTCTGGGCTAGAAGGCAGACAGCAAACCCGAAAGCCAAGCTGGAGTGATCTATCTTCTGGAAAGCCGTGGGCTCCCGCTGCCGATCGGCAGAGATTGAGCTCCCGCCGGGATGAGCCGCCCCGGATTACCTGGGCAGTACCGTTCTGAATCTGAGAATCGTACCGCCTTTCAACAGTCTGTGGATTGATCAACCAGGCGCTGCCATCCTCTGGAGCTCCTTCATAGCTGTTGTGCCAGACATCTGCGCACCACTCGCCCACATTGCCATGCATGTCATGCAGCCCCCAGGCATTGGCAGGGAAGCTGGCCACGTCAGTAGTCTGATTCAGTTCTCCGTGCCTATCTTCCTCCGCCTCTTCGGGACCGAAATTCGCCACCTGCGCCGTTAACGTCTCCCCAAAGTAAAATGGCGTCCCTGTACCAGCCCGACAGGCATATTCCCACTGCGCCTCACTGGGCAAGCGATAGTTCTTCCCCGTCCGCAATCGCAACCGCCGGCAAAACTCCTCCGCCTCAAACCAGCTCACCCGCTCCACCGGCCGATTGCCCCCCTTGAAGAACGCTGGATCCGGATTGAGCTCTAATTCCCAGGGTGCCTCCCCATCCCTGGGCTGCCATTCCGCTACCGCCCGCCACTGCGCTTGGGTCACAGGGGTTTGCCCCAGCAGAAACTCGCCCAGCGTCACCCGATGGACCGGGCGTTCCTGATCTTCACTGCCCTCCTCCCCCTCCGGCGCCCCCATCCAGAAGCTGCCGGCCGGCAGCCGCAGCAACGTCAGCGACACGCCTTCGGCCAGCTGTTCGCGGTAGACCGGCATGCGACTGCGCCAGCGCAACAGCTGCCAGGTCGGCGGCGGGTGATCGGCCGCCACTGCCGGTTGATTGGACATGGCTGGCAGACATGGCCTTCGGGTTCAACCTTATGGCCTTCGATGCCCCATTTGTGTTGAGCGTCTTGCCTGGCCGCCATCCCCTCTGGCCGCCCCAGCCACAACGAGATAGCTTGCGTCAGCGCTAAGCGCCAGGCCCAACCAACAAGCGCTGCGCCAATCGAAGCGCTGCGGCAAACCAGGCGCCGGCAAACCCATGTGCCGCGCCGCCCAACCCCTCCGCCGCGCGCCAGGCCAAATCAAGGCGCGCTGCTCTCGCCCCGCAGCCACTCCACTCCCGCCCTGCCCCCCTTCCCCATGCCCTTTCCCCTAGCCCACCGTTCCGCCGGGGTCCTCGGCACGTCGTTGCTGGCCTCAACGTTGCTGGGAACTACCCTCCTGCTGACGGCGACGGCAGCTCCCGCCAACGCCGCCTGTCGCTTTCTGAAACCGATCGGCGGTGCCGGTGAGCCGTGGGTGCAGAAGCGCATCAGTCCGGATCGCGTCGTGGGACGCACCAACTGGAACACCGATTTCGTGGTGGATCGCCCCTTCGGCAGCTACCGCGTCAACCTCCAATCGCTCTCCACCAGCCGCGGCACCTTCCCCACAGCGGTGTTTCTGCGCTTCAGCGATGGCAGCAACCTCCAGCTGGCCAACGACAACCTCAACCTCGAACCCCAGCAACAGCGTCGCCTCGGCCCCTTCCCGGCCGTGGCCGGCAAGCGCACCAGCCAGGTAAATGTGCGCGTGGGATCCAGCGCCATGCCCGGCTCCACGGGCTTCAGCTACCGGGTGTCGGTGGAAGGCTGCCCCTGAGCCCTGGAGCGGTGCATCAGCACCGCACCGAGGCAGCCCGAATCAAAAAACCGCCGCCAGCAACGCCGGCGGCGGTTCAAGCAAGTGGTATCGCGTGAGCAGGGCCCGCCATCGCGGGCCTTGCAGTTTCACATCGCCGAAGCGCCGCCCACCACCTCAAGGATTTCCTGGGTGATGGCTGCCTGACGGGCCTTGTTGTAATCCAAGGTCAGCGTCTTCGCCAAGGCCTTGGCGTTATCGCTGGCATTGTTCATGGCCGTCATCCGGCTCGCTAATTCGCTAGCCGCAGCCTCCTGCAGCGAGCGCAGCAGCTGGTTATCGAGATAGAGGGGCAGCAGGGCATTGAGGAGCTGATCGGGGGTCTGCTCGAACAGGAAGTCCGAAGGCAGGCTGGGTTGGGCATTGGCCACATCCACCGTTTCCACCGTCAGGCGACCATCCTTGGTAACCAGACGGAAGATCTCATCGTCCGGATCGGCAATGTCCTGAGCATCGAGGGGAAGCAGGGTTTGCACCACAGGCGAAGAGCTCACCAGGTTGATGAACTTGGTGTAGATGATCTCCACCCGGTCGGTGCTCTCCGACAGGAAGGCCGCCAGCACCTCTTCGGCAATCTTGCCGGCTTCAGCCGCGGTGGGCACCTGCTCCAGGCCGGTGAAGGTGGCCCGGATTGAGTACTGGGAGGCGCGGTTCTGGAAATAGGTGATCGCCTTGCGGCCCATCAGCACCAGATCCACCGTGAAGCCCTGGCTTTTGAGCTCCGCCACCCGTTGCTCGGTGCGCTTGATGATGTTGGAGTTGTAGCCGCCGCATAGGCCACGGTCGCCGGTGACGGCCAACAGGGTGATGGTGCGCACCTCGCGAGAATCGAGAAGCGGCGCGTCGGCGGTTTCAAACGCCATGCGGGTCTGCAGGTTTTGCAACACCCGCGCCAGCCGGTCGGCAAACGGCCGGCTGCGCAGCACCTGCTCCTGGGCACGCCGCACTTTGGCGGCGGCCACGAGGCGCATGGCTTCGGTGATCTTGCGGGTGTTCTTGACAGAACTGATCCGGTCGCGGATCTCCTTAAGGTTTGCCATCGATCGAGCTCAGGCTGCGGTGATGGAGGAAACCACCTCCTTGATGGCCTCCTTAAGGGTGGCTTCGCTGGCGTCCGAAAGCACCTTCTCGGTTTGCACCTGGGTGATGTAGTCGGGCTTGTTGGCCTTCAGGTATTCGCGCAATTCGCGGGCGAACACGCTGACTTTCTCCACAGGCACCGCATCGATCAGACCCTTAACGCCGGCGTAGACGATGGCCACCTGCTCAGCCAGGTTGAGGGGGCTGAACTGGGGCTGCTTGAGCAGCTCCCGAAGCCGCTTGCCCCGGGCCAGCTGGGCCTGGGTGGCAGCGTCGAGGTCGGAGGCGAACTGGGAGAAGGCGGCCAGCTCATCGAACTGGGCCAGCTCGAGCTTGAGGGTGCCGGCGATCTTCTTGATCGCCTTGGTCTGGGCGGCGCCACCGACGCGGCTCACCGAGATACCCACATTGATGGCGGGGCGCAGGCCGGAGTTGAACAAGTCGGAGCTGAGGAACACCTGCCCATCGGTGATCGAGATCACGTTGGTGGGGATGTAGGCGCTCACGTCACCGGCCTGGGTTTCGATGATCGGCAGGGCGGTCATCGAGCCCTTGCCCATGGCGTCGGACAGCTTGGCGGCGCGCTCGAGCAGACGGCTGTGGCAGTAGAACACGTCGCCGGGATAGGCCTCACGGCCGGGGGGACGGCGCAGCAGCAGCGACATCTGGCGGTAGGCCTGGGCCTGTTTGGTGAGGTCGTCGTAAATCACCAGGGTGGCCTTGCCCTTGTACATGAACGACTCGGCAATGGCGGCGCCGGTGTAGGGGGCGAGGTATTGCAGGGCCGCAGATTCCGAGGCGTTGGCAGCCACCACAATGGTGTAGTCGAGAGCGCCCTTCTCGCGGAGCACTTCCACCACGTTGGCGACCGAGGCCGCTTTCTGGCCAACGGCCACGTACACGCAAACGACGTCTTCGCCCTTTTGGTTGATGATCGTGTCGATCGCGATGGCGGTCTTGCCGGTTTGGCGGTCGCCGATGATCAACTCGCGCTGGCCGCGACCGATGGGGATCATGGCATCGATGGCGGTGATGCCGGTTTGCATGGGCTCATGCACCGACTTGCGCTGAATGATGCCTGGCGCCATCGATTCGATCAGGCGCGTTTCGCTGGTGGCGATCTCTCCCTTGCCATCCACCGGCTGTCCGAGGGCGTTCACCACCCGGCCGAGCATGGCGTCACCCACCGGCACCGAAGCAATCTTGCCGGTGGAGCGCACGGTGCTGCCCTCCTGGATGCCACGCCCCTCGCCCATCAGCACGGCGCCGACGTTGTCGTCTTCGAGGTTGAGGGCGATGCCCTCGGTGCCGTCCTCAAACTGCACCAGCTCACCGGCCATCACCTGGTCGAGGCCATAGATGCGGGAAATGCCGTCACCGATCTGAAGCACGGTGCCGACATTGCTGACCGAAACCGACTTGTCGTATTCAGCGATCTGTTGCTTGAGGATCGCGCTGATCTCGTCGGGACGGATGGAAACCATGGGAGGGAATCCCCGGAGGGGAGGCGGTGGAGGACGGAGGGAAGGGGAGGGGGGGTTGGCGGCAGGGCGTCAGCTGACCCGGGCCAACTCCAGGCCAAGGCGGCGCACTTGGCCCGAGAGGCTGGCGTCAATCACCTTGGAACCGACGTTCAGCAAGAAGCCACCGATCAAGGAGGGATCAACCTGGAGGTTAATCTCCACCTTGTCGGTGCCGGCAACAGACTTCACCCGCTCGGCAACCAGGGCCTGTTGGCTGTCCGAAAGCGGCGTGGCTGAGGTGATGGTTGCCAAAGCGATGTTGTTTTGCTGGCGGTAGATCTCAAGCATGCGCTCAAGAACTGGGCCGAGGATGCCGATGCGCTTGCGATCGGCCAACAGCTTCAGCAGGTTGAGGAAGATGGGGGACAGCTCAGCGGCGAACAGCTTCTCGATCAACGCCTTCTTGACGTCGACTTCGAGAACGGGCGAGCCCAGGGCTTCGCGCAGTTCGGGAGAAGAGGCCCAAACGTCGAGCAGAGAGCGCACCTGGCCGATGACAACCTCGGTTTCACCGGAAGCGTCGGCAACCTGCAGAAACGCTTCGGCGTAAGGAGTGGTGACGGTGTTGAGAAGGGGCATCAGGCGGGACCCAGGGACTGGATGGAATGGTCGATCAGACGAATCTGGGCGGCGTCATCCAGCTTGCCGGGCAGGCTGGCGAGAGCTTTTTCGATCGCCAAACGGGCGGCCTCACGACGGAGCTGGGTGCTGACCCGAGCCGCCTCGTTGACCAGATCCGAGGAGGATTCGGTTTTCATCCGTGCCATTTCCTCAACGGTGCGACGCTCGATCTCAAGGCGCACAGCTTCAGCACGAGCCTTGGCATCTGTACGAATCTTTTCGGCTTGTGCCTGGGAATCAGCCACCTGTTCCTGGGCTGTCTTGAGGGCGGCGCTGGCGCTTGCCAAGCGCTGCTCGGCATCCATGAGATCAGCAACGATCGCAGTTTTGCGGCGTTCAAGAATGCCGCCCAGGAAACCGCGCAGGAAATAAATCAAGCCGGCGATCACAATCGCCAGGTTGATGATGTTGGTTTCAAACGGATTCAGGTTGAAACCGAAACTGCCGTGGGAGGCGAGG
>Ga0315904_10010731_pt1 | contig 11798 bp, 10 predicted proteins | sample LakEriMetagenome_6_FD_203529 | JGI IMG/M metagenome (GOLD analysis project Ga0315904, IMG submission 203529) | Freshwater fungal communities from buoy surface, Lake Erie, Ohio, United States - Buoy 12 MA120 | ecosystem: Environmental > Aquatic > Freshwater > Lake | place: USA: Lake Erie, Ohio...
CCCGTAGGGGGCGTCGATGTTGTGGGGCACCGCGGCCAGCGTGCGACCAAGCTCGCGTGCGTAACGCGCGGTATTCAACGCCCCGCTGCTTTCGGGCGCTTCCACGACCACGGTCACATCGGCCAAAGCAGCAATGAGACGATTGCGCTGCGGAAACGCGCCCGCGTGCCCCGCATCGCCGGGGCCGAACTCACTCATCACCAGCCCGTCGCGGGCAATGCGCTCCTGCAAGGCCCGATGCTGCCGCGGGTAGTACTGATCGATACCCGTACCGAGCACGGCGACCGTGCGTCCGCCGGCATCGAGCGTGGCCTCATGGGCCACCGCATCGATGCCACGCGCGAGCCCACTCACCACACACACCCCATGCCGAGCGCACGTGGCGGCAATCGCTCTCGCCACCCGCTCGCCGTACGGCGTGGCCTTGCGGGTACCCACGATCGCCACCACCGGCGGCTCACCGACCGCCAGCGTACCACGCACCCACAGCTGGCGTGGTGCCGACTTGAGGTCGCGCAGCCGGGCCGGATAGTCCCTCTCCTCCGGCGTCAGGCTGCGCGCATCGTCACGGAAGCAGTTGTGCATCCTGTTCCGGCTTGAGCGCCTCGGCCCGCATGGCCAGCAACCGACGCCACCATCCGTCAAGCATCACGTCGAGCCCCATACGGCCTGCCGCGCTGATGGCAAACGTGCCAAAGGCACCGCGCGTGTCGATTTCGGGGATGTAATGTTCGCCGAGCAGATCGAGCTTGGAGAACACCACGCAAAACGGCTTCTTCGCGAGCTCCTCCGAATACGAGGCGATCTCGTGCCGCAACTGGTCGAGCTCCGCCTGCCAGTCCATCGCATCGATGGGGATGAGGAACGCCAGGATTCTCGTGCGTTCGATGTGTCGCAGGAACTGCAGCCCGAGGCCCTTGCCCTCGTGGGCGCCTTCGATGATGCCGGGGATGTCCGCCACCACGAACGAGCGGTGGTCACTCAGCGGCACCACGCCAAGGTTGGGGGACAATGTGGTGAAGGGATAGTCGGCGATTTTCGGGCGCGCCGCCGAGATGACCGAAAGCAGCGTGCTCTTGCCCGCGTTGGGTTGTCCAACGAATCCCACATCGGCGATGAGCTTGAGTTCCAGCTCGAGCGTTCGCACCTCGCCCTCTTCCCCGGGCTGCCACTCGCGCGGCGATTGATGCGTGGCGGTGACGAAGAACGCGTTGCCCTTGCCTCCCCGCCCACCCTTGGCGACGAGGATCGTGTCGCCGTGCTCCATGACTTCCCCAATCAGCTCATGCGTCCGGGAATCGCGCACGATCGTGCCGGGCGGTACGGGGAGCACGACATCCTCACCGGAACGGCCGGTGCGATTGGACCCTTCGCCGTGCTGACCACGCTCTGCCTTCCACGAATCCCGGTAGGTGTAATCGAGCAACGTGGTCAGGTTGCGGTCGGCGCGCACCAGCACGTCGCCGCCACGCCCGCCATCACCGCCGTCGGGCCCTCCCATGGGCACGAACTTCTCGCGACGGAAGGACGTCTGCCCGGAGCCACCGGTGCCTGCTTCAACCTTTACGAGTACGCGATCGACGAACATGAGCCGTCCTGGACAGTCGGAAATGAATTCACTTGCCGAGCACGCGTGCCCACAGCCCCTGGTACCGACGCACATCGTCGGTCTCGAGGAGCGGCGCGATGACCGCGAGTGCGGCCGTCACGGTGGCTTCGCTGGCCCCGGCATGCAGCGCACCGTGCAGATGCGAGTGCAGCTGGCGATCCTGCTTGGCGATGGCACAGGCGGCCACCACACACAACTCCCGTCGCGCGAGATCGAGCGGCGCACGCGACAGGACCTTGCCGTACCCTTCTTCGACCATCCATCGATCGAGCGCCGGATGCAGCTCGTGGATGTTCACCCGCAGTCGTTCGTAAAAACGGCCGTACACGGTGGCACAGGTGACTTCTCCCTTCTGCTGCCGTTCGACCGGGTCGTCGATGCCATACGCGTCCACGTCCGGCCCCCTCTCGCCGCTGATGCGTCGCCATTCACGTGCCGAATTGAGCGCGCGCGGAAAGCCGGCAAAGAGGTACGTCTGCAGAATGACCTCTTCCACCCACACCGAGCGCACCAGCCCCAGCACCGCGGTGAGTGCCGAACGCACCTGCGCTTCGCTGCCACCGGCCAGTATGGCGGCGAGGTGGACCAGCGCCGCCGTCTCGTCATCGAGTGAGGGCAACATAGCACCATCCTCCGGCGTCGCCGTCACCGAAACGTTCCGCGTTGGTTCATTCGAACGCGCGGCGGAATCCCCGCCCTCGGGCGATGCGCTCATGCGTCGATCTCGAGTCGATCGCCCACGTCCCCGTTGGCGACGAGCACGGCACCAACGATCTCACCGCGCGTATTCCGCACTCCCCGCTGCACATGCTCCCGCAGTGCGTCGGGCAATGGGTCGGGCAAGGCGTCATAGGCGGCGAGAAGCGCCAGCACCGCCGGATACTGTGCGCGCGCGGTCCCGTCCTCGACCTTGATAGCGAAGCCGACGCCGCGATCGACGATCGCGACCGTGTGTACCCCTTCGGCGCCGATTTTGCACACCACGTTCCCCCCACACGCCTCCATGAGCAGCGTGTCGAAACGGTCGGTGCCGCCCACCAGAAACGGCTGCGACGTCATGGCGCTCACCACGCGTCGGCTGGCCACGTCGCCCTCGGCGGCCGCGCGCACCAAACGGGCATAGGACAGCGCCATATTGGCGAGCGGAATGGCGAAAACGGAAACACCACAGCCGTCCACCCCGACCCCGATGGCGTCAGGCGCCATGGCGCACCACTCAGCCACCGCCTGCAGGCAATCCCGCTGCACGGGGTGCCCGGCGCGTTCGTAGCCGGCGGTCGGCGCTCCCACCTGCATCGCTCGCGCCAGCATCGCCGCGTGTTTCCCGGAGCAGTTGTTGTGCAGACGAGTAGGCCGCACACCGGCATCGCGCACCAGGCGCGCGCCCCGCGTCGCGAGGGGCTCGTGCGGTCCGCAGGCCAGATCTCCCTCTTCGAGCCCGAGTCGCTGCAGCATGCGCGACGCGATGGCGACATGTTCAGGCTCCCCACCGTGTGAGGCACAGGCGAGGGCCAATTCCTCGGCGCTCCATCCGAAGCCATCGAAGCCGCCGCTCCGCAGCAGGGGCATGACCTGAAATGGCTTGGCGCAGGAACGCCACCAGACGGCCAACTCCGGGTCACGCGCGGATTCGAGCAACTCACCCTCGGCGGAGACCACCGCCGCATGCACGCGGTGCCGCGACTCTACCAGCCCGCCCCGGGTGACCACCACATCAAGTGAGCGCGTCCGGGACGGCGGCCCGAACCCGTTCCCCAGCCGGGAGGCCGATGCGGCGCCGCCGGCACCCGCTGCGAAAGACTCTGGAATCCACACCCGATCAAGATACACCCGACGGGGCCATGGGCGGCGTGCGGACCCGCTGGGTCAGCTCCGCTGGGTCAGTTCCGCCGTGCCGCCAGCACCACCCCCGCCAGCACCAGCGCTCCGCCGGCAACGGTGCCCACCCCCGGCACTTCGGCGATTCCGGGGAGGAGCGCCGCCAGGATGGTCGCCCCAATCGGTTCACCCAAGGTCGTGAGATTGACGATGAAGGCGGGGAGATGGCCAAGCGCCCAGTTCATCCCCGTGTGCCCCAGCAGCATGGGCCCGACGGCGAGGCCGGCGAAGATGGCGAGTTCGCGCGACGGTTGTGGCGTGAGCGGTATGCCGGCGAATTGCGTAAGCAGCAGGCAGGTGGCAAACGCCGCGCCGTAGACGAGGGCCACGTATGGCCAGAGCCCGAGATGCTGTCGCAATCGGCGGCCGATCAGGTAGTACCCTGCCGCGGTCACCGCCCCCAACATGGCCAGCAGATCGCCGAACAGTGCGCGGGAACCGGACTGCCCCTCGCCCAGCAACGCCGGCCCAATGGCGGAAAGCCCCCCCGGCACATCGGCCACTCCCACCATCAACGCGCCCACGACGGCAAGCGCGATGCCGAGCCATTGCAGCCGCGACGGAGATTCACGGAGCCACAGCACACTGACCATGGCAATGATGACGGGCTGCACATTCACAAGCGCCACGGACGCCGCCACGCTGGTATAGCGCAACGACGCGTTCCACGACCAAAAGTGGACGGCGAGCAGCACGCCGGCGCCAACGGCGAAGAGATAGTCTCTTGCCGCCAGAGTACGCCATTCGCGCCATCCCCCGCCGATGACCAGCGCCCCCGCAACGATGATCAGGGAAAACCCGAGCCGCCACGTGGCAATGACGAGCGGGTCAGCGGCCGACAACCGGATGAGCGGTGCCGCGAGGGAGATGCCCACGAGCGAAAGCGCGAGCACCAGCAGGGGCGAGGTCCGTGGGCGCGCCGTATCGTTGTTGCTCATCGTGCCGGTGATGGCGGAGAATCAAAGCTGAAGATCATCACGGCCAAGCTACAGACCGTTTAGCTTTCACGCATGACGCCATTCATTCAACGCGCCCGGCTCGAGGCGCTCCTGACCGCAGCGCGCGAGCAGCACGTGGTGATCGTGGGTGATGCCATGCTGGACGTCTACCTGCGCGGTGATGTGGATCGCATTTCCCCGGAGGCGCCCGTGCCCGTGGTGCGAGTACGTGACCGCAAGCTGGCCTTGGGCGGGGCGGCGAACGTGGCCCAGAACGTGGCGGCGATGCATGCGGGATGCGACCTCGTGGCGGTGGTGGGCGACGATGTGGCGGGTGCCACCCTGCGCGACCGATTGGATGCGGGGGGCATGCAATCCCGATCGCTCGTGACGGTGGACCGACCCACGACCACCAAGACTCGCGTGATGGCCAGATCGCAGCAGCTGGTGCGTTTCGACGAGGAAGACGATGCGGACCTCGCGGCCTCCGACATCGAGCGGGTGCTCGGCGCGATTGCGCAGGCGCTCCCTCACGCGACCGCTCTCGTCTTCGAAGATTACAACAAGGGCGTGCTCGTCCCGGCGGTCATCGAAGGCGCGATCGCGATGGCCGGTGGACGGAAGCTGCCGATCGTCGTCGATCCCAAGTTCCGCAATTTCTTCGCGTATCGTGGGGCCACGGTGTTCAAGCCCAATCGTCGCGAACTCGAGAGTGCCCTCGGCGCGGCCGTCGATCTCGATCACCCGGCCGCGCTCCCCGAAACATTTGCGCGGTTGGGGGTGGAGAACCTCCTCCTCACGCTGGGCGAACGGGGCATGGCCCTCGTCTCGGCCGACGGGGTGGTTCACCGGGTACCAACGACGGCGCGTGAGGTCTACGACGTGGTCGGCGCGGGCGACACGGTGACGGCGTATCTCGCAACCATGCTCGCGGCGGGCGCGACGCCGCTGGAAGCCGCCGTGATCGCCAACTACGCGGCCGGTGTCGAGGTTGGCAAGCTCGGCGCGGCTACCGTGTCACCGGCCGAGGTTCTCGAAGCCTTTGACGCGCACCTGACCGACCTGAACGGCGCGCACTGACAGAACAGAAGGGCACGGGACTGGCGCGCACGACGTCGCCGTCAGAGAATACAGGGAGCCTCGCAGGTGTCGGGTCCGGTAGCTTAGTCGGTTAAAGCAGTCGACTCATAATCGATCGATCGTGGGTTCAAGTCCCACCCGGACCATTCCGCCCCGGCTTGTATCGCCGGGGCGGTCTTTTTTGCGGGAATCGCGGCGAAGGGGCTTCCCACGCCACAGCCAGCCCGTTACGTTTTCGATCCGTTCCCCACGCACCTTGTGGGCGGCGGAAACGGGCGCGTAGCTCAGCTGGTTAGAGCGCTGCTTTCACACAGCAGAGGTCCGGGGTTCGAGTCCCTGCGCGCCCACTTCGAAAGGTCGGCTGTCCTCGCGGACAGCCGACCTTTTCTTTTCTCGTGCCGCGAATCAGGGGAGCGGCACCACGGCGCCGTTGCGCGGCGAGGCAAGGGGACGCGTGCCCCCCTGCACCACCATGATGCGCGCGCCCGCCTGCCGAAGTCGGCCGATCGTACGCTCATCGAGTCGCGCCTTGAGAACGAGCACGTCTTCGTCCACGCGCTGATCGAGCACTTCGCCGTCGCGATGGACTTCGGCGATGAGCCTGCCGTTCGCTGCGGGGATCTGCACTTCAAGCACCGGACGCTGCGTTCGTAGACTGCTCAGTAACGACGATGTGAGCGCATCGAGCCCGCCGGGTGCGAGAGCCGAGACGAACAGCGAATTGGGCATCAGGTTCGCCACCCGTTCGCGCACGGCCGCCGCCTCGTCCTCGGGAACCGCGTCCATCTTGTTCATCACGTAGGTGAGCGGACGTTCCGACAACCCCAAATCGTTCAGCACGCCGTCCACGACATCGCGCTGTTCCTCCCATGCGGGATGGCTCGAGTCGATCACATGCAGCAACAGATCGGCTTCCCGCGCCTCGGCGAGCGTCGCACGGAACGAGGCCACGAGATGGTGTGGCAACTTGCGGATGAACCCGACGGTGTCGGTGAGCAGTACCGTGTATCCATCCCCCACCTCGACCTCGCGCGTGAGGGGATCGAGCGTGGCGAACAGGCGATCTTCGACGAACACTTCGCGGTCGTTCGCGAGGTTGCGCAGGATGGAGGACTTGCCGGCGTTGGTGTACCCGACGAGCGCCACACGAAAATGAGTGTTCCGCCCCTGACGCTGGATCTCCCGAGCCCGCTCGACATCGGTCAGCCGCTCCTTGAGAATGCGGATGCGATGCTGAATGAGTCGACGGTCCGTTTCCAGCTGCGTTTCACCGGGACCGCGCATACCAATGCCGCCGCGCATCTTCTCGAGGTGCGTCCACATGCGCGTCAGTCGCGGTAGCAGATACTCGAGCTGTGCGAGTTCCACCTGCATACGGGCTTCACTCGAGCGGGCCCTGGTGGCGAAGATGTCGAGAATGAGCTCCGCGCGATCCATCACACGCGTGCGCACGACCTGCTCGATGTTCTTCCCCTGTGCCGGCGTGAGTTCGTCGTCAAAGATGACGAGCGTTGCACCGAGCTCCTGAATGCGAAGCTTGAGCTCCTCGACCTTGCCACTTCCCAGATAGGTGCCGGGATGCGGACGATCGAGCTGCTGGGTGAGCGTTCCCACCACCTGCGCCCCGGCCGTGTCGGCCAGGCGCGCCAGTTCCTCGAGGTGTTCGTCGACGTAGTGCTTCGCTGAGCTGCGCTTGAATGGCGCGCTGACGAGGATGGCCCGTTCGACGGGCGGCGTGAGATTGATCGGCTCGCGACTGATAAAACGGTACCGGCGTTGAATGACGGGGAAATCTACTTGCCGTTGCCAGCCACGGACGAGTAGCGCCCGCGACGATCGTAGGGACGCGTGAAATTCCCAAGGGGGGTGCCCACGGTAAAATCGCCGCGCACGCGATAGTTCACCGTCCCGGACATGACGAGGGCACGACCGGCGGCGCCGAGTCCCGCGTAGGTGAACCGAATCGGCAGGCGCACCACGGAGGAGTCCTTCCGGGAAACGACGAACCGACCGTCGAGCGCCCCTTCACCGAGCTTGATGGAATCGACGTCGACCCGATAGGTCATCGTGAGCGCGTCGAGTTTGTATCCGTTCGGATTGTAGACCGAGAGCACCACATCGACGCTGCCGCCGGTCAATCCCAGGCCCGTGATGGCGAACTCCCGCAACTCCACTGCGGGCTCCTTGAACGTAGAGCGCCCGAGCGCCGCACAGCCGGCGCTGCTCATCATCAGCGCGCCCACGGCCATCCACCGCAGCGGTTGCTGCCAGCGCGAGCGGGCCTTCTTCGTACTCGACCTGTTCTGCATCACCAACTCCTTCGGATGGTCAACGTGATTCCGCACCGCATGAGAAGCCCGCCGACCGCTGCCTGACACTGCTACCAGTAGAGGCACGACCGGGTTCCCGATGATCACACGGGTGATGGCGGGTCGCCCTCGAGCGGGGGCCCGCCACGTTCCGCCCACCACGCCAATCGCTGCGCAATACGTTTCTCTTCGCCGAACGGGCCGGGCTTATAGTAGGTGCGTCCCTGCAGTTCGTCGGGCTGATACGGTTGAGCGACGAAGGCGGCCGGAGAATCGTGCGGATACTGGTACTGCACCCGCCGAGCTTCATCGGCGCGAAGGTGCATCTCCGAGTTGAGGAGATGCGCCGGCACGGCAAGCGACGGAGTGTGCTGCGCAGCCTCTCGCGCGTCCCTCCACGCGAGATACAGGCGATTCGATTTGGGCGCGGTGGCACAATACACCGTGGCCTGCGCGACCGCCCGCTCGCCTTCCGCGGGCCCCAGTCGGCGAAACGCCTCCCACGCCGTCATGACGACCTGCAGGGCAGCGGGATCCGCCAATCCGATATCCTCGGTGGCAATCGCCGCCAGCCGTCGGAGAAAGACCTGTGGATCCTCACCGGCGAGCAGTGCCCGCGCGAGCCAATAGAGCGCGGCGTGCGGATCCGATCCGCGACACGATTTGTGAAACGCCGACAGTACGGCATTCCGATCGACATCGACGCGATCGTACGCAACCACGCGCACCCCGAGTGAGGCCGCCAGCGCCTCGATCGTGATCTCCGTCCCGTCGGTGAGCGTGGTGGCCACTGCCTCCAACGCTCCGAGCGCGCGCCGCGCATCCCCATCGCACTGTTCGGCCAGCCAGCGTGTGGTCTCAGGCGCGGCGTTGAGCCCGCGCCCCCCCAGACCTCGACTCTGGTCGTGCAGAGCCCGCGTGATCACCTGCACGACATCGTCAATGGCGAGCGGCCGCAAGGCATACACGCGACAGCGCGAAAGCAGCGCACCCACCACCGCGAACGCGGGAACCTCGGTCGTGGCCCCACACAGCGAAATCACGCCGCTCTCCACGTGCGGGAGCAGCGCATCCTGCTGCGACTTGGCCCAGCGGTGAATTTCATCCACCACCACCAACGTCCGTCGCCCCTCGTGGTCGAGCCGTCGCTCGGCCTCCAATACGATTTCGCGCAAGCGGGGAATGCCGTCGGTCACGGCGTTGAGCACGACGACCGTCTGCGAGGTGTACCGGCCGATCAGGCTCGCAATGGTGGTCTTTCCCGTACCGCTCGGGCCGGTGAGAATCACACTGCCCACGGTGCCGTTGCGAATCGCGTCGCCCAGCGGCTTGCCCGCACCCAGCAGGTGCTGCTGCCCCACCACGTCCTCGAGGCTGGCCGGGCGCATGCGCGCGGCGAGGGGCTCGACCTTGTTCGCCGCCGCAAAGAGCGACGTGCCGGGGGCGTTCACCGACCATCCTCGCCAGGCGCACGACCCGCTTCGTGCATCCCGGCGCTGGCCAACGCCAGAAGGGCGTCGCGCGTGTTTCGTGTCGGATCGGCGATGACCAACTCCAGCAACTGCGCCAGCATGCGCCCAAGTGCCGGCCCGACCGCAATGCCCACCAGTCGGAGATCATCCCCGTCGACGGCGAGGTCGGCGACCTCCAGCGGATCACGAAACGCGGTAGCCATGAGCGCCCGATGCAAACGTCGCACGAGCGACGGAGCGATACCCCGACCACCCGTGTGCCATCGCGCGGCGGCCAGGCGCATGAATGCGGTTACCCGAAGCCGTCCAACCGACGCAGCGAGACGCCGAAGATCCGGCGCCGACGGCAGCAGACCAGACGCCAGGATGGCACCCACCGCCTGACCGTGGCGTGCCCAACGCTCTACCAGCGCAGTGATGACCACAATCTCCTGATTCGACGCCCGCAGCTCACGGAGCGTGCGCTCCACCGCATCCGTCTCGCAACCACTCAACAGCGCCGCAAAGCGCAGGGCCCGTCGAAGTGGTCGCGTGGGCGGACCGGGCATCGGGAGGGCATCGACCGCCTTCAACACCTCATCCGGTACCGAGGCAAGTGCGGGCACCAGCGACGCGAAGGCTCCAGACGCGCGCCATCGCTCGAGCGCTACGGATGGATACCGCACCTGCTCCATCGTCTTGTCCAGCTCCTGCTTCACCCGCTCGGGCGAGAGACGCGTGAGATGCGGCGCACTGCCGACGATGGCCTCCCACGTGGTGGCGTCGATGGTGAAGTCGAGGCGCGCGGCGAACCGAATGGCCCGCAGGGCGCGCAATCGATCTTCGCGCATGCGTGCCTCGGCGTCGCCCACGGCACGCACGACACCACGCGCCAGATCGCCCCGGCCGTCGAAGGGGTCGTGCAAACGGCGCGCGATGGGGTCGTACGCAATCGCGTTGATCGTGAAGTCGCGACGGGCCAGATCCTCGTCGAGCGAGGCACCGAACTGCACCACGGCATGCCGCCCATCGGTCTGCACGTCGTGGCGGAACGTGGTGACTTCGTGCATCCGACCATCACGATCGAGCACGCCTACCGTGCCGAACTCGATGCCGACCGGGACCGTGCGACGAAACAGCTTGCGCACCTCCTGCGGCGTGGCCGACGTCGCGAGATCCCAATCGAGATGCGCCAACCCCAGCAACGCGTCGCGTACGGCTCCGCCCACGCACCAGGTCTCGAACCCCGCGTCCTGCAACGTGCGAGCGATCTCGATGACCTGCCCCGGTGGGCGCAACGCCGGCACGGGAGGGGGATTTACCCGCAGAGAACGCTCCCGCCGTTCACGTTCAGGATTTCGCCCGTGACATGACGCGCCAGCGGACTCGCGAGGAAGAGTACCGGTCCGGCGATATCGGCGGGACTCGCCACGCGCTGCAACGGGATATTCGCCTCGATCCGCCCACGCCCTTCGGCCGCAAACGGACGCGCCACCGCTTCGGTATCCACCCAACCGGGCGCGACACTGTTCACCGTGATGTCACGCGCGCCGAGCTCCACGGCCAGCGACTTCACGAACGAAATCATGGCTCCCTTCGACGCCGCATAATCAGCATGGCCCGCCTCACCGCGCTGACCGGCGGTACTGGAGATGAACACGAGGCGTCCCCCATTGGGCATATGGCGCACCGCCGCGCGCGCACCGAAGAACATGCCATCGAGATTGGTGGCTACCGTGTGATGCCACCGGTCGTCATCCAGATCGCTCACCGGCACGGGGACATCGGGCCAGATACCGGCGTTGCCCACGAAGATATCGACATGGCCGAAAAACCGTACCGCCTCGGCCACGAACGCGTCGTTCGCGGCCCGTGTCGCCAGATCACCTTGGAACGCGAAGGCGTGCACACCGAGCGCCGTGAGTTCGTCAACCAGCGCCGTAGCCTCGTCGGCGCGCGAGCGATACGCGATACCCACATCAGCACCAGCCTGCGCGAGCAGTCGGGCGCAGGCAGCGCCGATTCCGCGTGCACCGCCCGTGACGAGCGCCTTCCGGCCAGAAAGATCGATCACAGCGTAGCCTCGATGGCGTCACAGATGGCGTGCTGAATGCACAGGTGAATTTCCTGTGCCCGATCGGTGCGCGACGTGGGCACGATGATGCACACGTCGGCCTTCTGTTTCAGGGCACCTCCGTCCTTCGCGGTGAGGGCCAGCACCGGAATCCCCTTGGCCCGCGCGGCGTCCGCCGCGAGGAGCACGTTGGGAGAATTGCCGCTCGTCGAGTGAATGATGAGCAGGTCGCCGGGCTTGCCAATCGCCTGCACCTGACGCTCGAACACGTGGTCGAACCCGAAATCGTTGCCCGTGGCCGTGAGCAGGGAGCTGTCAGTGGTCAACGCAATTGCCGGATACGGCCGCCGGTTCCGCATATAGCGCACGACATACTCCGTGGCCATGTGTTGAGCGTCGGCCGCCGACCCGCCGTTCCCGCAGAACAGCAACGTGCCTTCACGCGCCACCGTGGCCTTC
>Ga0315904_10010734_pt1 | contig 11794 bp, 21 predicted proteins | sample LakEriMetagenome_6_FD_203529 | JGI IMG/M metagenome (GOLD analysis project Ga0315904, IMG submission 203529) | Freshwater fungal communities from buoy surface, Lake Erie, Ohio, United States - Buoy 12 MA120 | ecosystem: Environmental > Aquatic > Freshwater > Lake | place: USA: Lake Erie, Ohio...
TCCGTATTGGCTTTCCATACGCTGAATAGCCCGTTCAGCTTTATATACTCGATCAAGAGCAAGCATTAGTTTGTCAGTTGCAAATTCCCAATGAGCATAACCAGTTTGGACATAACCTCTTTTTTGAGTAGGCTTGGTCAAAACAAACTCAGGAATCTCAAATCGTTTTCGAATTTCCTGATACATATTTGCCGCATCGCCACTTCTGTAATGAATTGCGCCTGTTTTAAGTGCATTGACCACACGATTTTTAGTAATCTTAGTCAGCTTGCTTGTATCCCATGTAACTACTGCACTTGCATACGATGGGGTGTTCAGGTGCATTATGTCGTATTTGTTTGTAATAATTCTTGGCTTTAGGTCAGCCATAAATCCTCCTTTAGTAAGTTAGTTGTCAAAGAAAAAGACAAAGCGATAATTTCGTGGATCATCCTCGTCTTTGGTTGCTACATTAAAGTGCTTCTCCATTATGTAAAAGAACATCGTAAGAAAGTGATCTCCTTCAAGCCTATCTGACACATACTTAGTCTTCTCTTCATCAGAAAACCAGTGCTTGATATATAACGGGATAAACTCGTCAGCATACAGATACGAATGAGAATGTGCGTCTAAGCCCCACGACTCAGCAAATGCCAAGGTAAGTGGCGCAACATCATCAGGTAAACCTCTATCCTGATACTCGCCCTCGCCTCGAACACACGCTAAGTCTGCAAAGAACTCATAGTTTCTGCCTTCCACACGGTAATAATGCCCGAATGGTTGCTTACTAAATTGTTCACTGTGGCATAAGCCATGACCGTGTATTGGGTTTAATGTATTGACTGTCGCCCATACCTCTCCATGCTTCTGTGTCTTGACTTTCGCCTCGATCATCATGTGAATGTCGCATCCCATTAGTGCAACTCCTCATCAGTAAATTTTCCAACAAAGTCAGACTGCCTCAGAACTGGTGCTTGTAATGCACCAGCCATACGCTCCAAGTATTCGTTCAAACCCTGTAAGGTGTCAGAACTTGCCGTGGCTTCGCTATATCCACATGGTTCATTCTTCTCGTTGTAATACACTTCGCACACTTCAAAGAATGGCTCATCATCGTCACCATCAGGCTCGTGAACTAATACAACTCTATGATTCCAATACATATTTAGACCTCCTCTATGCCATCAATCATGAACTCACCGCTATCGCCTACATCGCCCCAATCACCTTCATCAGCGCATATCTGCTCAGCTTCCTCTTTACTTGTAGCCCAAACCGTTCGTGAGTAATACAAAGTTTCCCTACTTAATACTTCATACTCTTTCTTACCATCCAAACGCTGAGCTACTTTTTCCGCTATGTGTTCGTCGTTCATATCATTACATTCGAGTTCTTAACTGCCCAAGATACAAACGCTTTGGTAGTTTTGATTTCAGGTTTTAGCTTCATCGCATCGGACACGCACATCACTTGGAACTCAGGACTTAGTTTGTCAATATACTCAGCCACTCGGTCAAAGTTATCCTTCGATGTTTTATGCGCCAATGCACCAGTTAGTGCATACAGAACTGCGGGGTCTTTGGGAACTTCTGCTTTGCTTGGGTTCATCAAGATACCGTCGATGTTCGGTAGGTTTTCATAGATACGACGAAAGCCCGTATACTCAGCCGCCGCACCCTCGCCTACATCGCCAGCCACATTACCAAAATAGATTTCTGTGGATAAGTCAGTAGGGATTTGGTTCACACGCTCCCAGTTACGAGGTGTTGGGCAAATCTTATCGGGGTCAAACGCTGACAATAAGTCAGGTCTAAAACGCAAGAACTGAATAAGAACGGGGTCAATGTCGCTCATCAATGCCCACTCAGACCAATCGTCGATGTTCTCGACATATTCGAATGTGCGGACACGACCACGCAATTTAGACACGATACGGTTTGCACCCGACTTGTCTTTGGTTCGGTTGCCCGTTGCGATGATGTAAGTCTGCGGTGATAGGTGAACCCGATTGCATCTCCGCTCAAGAATCAAACCGCACAGTGCATTTTGCATCGGCGTGACAGCGTCAGAAAGTTCTTCAAGAATTAAAAGATTGCGCCCAGTTTGTAGTGCATGGAACTCCTCAGGTGGTTTCCATGTAGTTATTTCACCATCATTGTTCGGTGTGCCGAGCAAATCCACGGGGTCACGAAGCGAAGCGAAGAACATTTCGACTCGGTCAAATCCCAATTCCTTGCCAATTTGCTTGGCAAGTGCAGACTTGCCGCCGCCAGGCGCACCCTCGATATACGGCACAACTGCGTTGGTGGTAGAAAACTGAGCCACGATTGATTGTTTTATGTCTGAGAATTTCATAATGCCTTTCAGTAAGTTAGTGATACATTGAGAAAAAGAAAAGGCATATACCAATGGTATATACCCACTGCACTTCACACCTAGGGAAAACCCTAGGTAGGACTTACCCTAATCGGGCAAGTAATCTTTGAGGTCAATACCCTTCGCCCGTAATCTACCTCTGATTTTGCGAAGAGCATTTTGCTCTATTTGTCTGATGCGTTCCCTGCTTGTGCCATAAATATCAGCGATCTCCTCCAAAGTCATTGCCCGTTGTGCGGTTGATTTGGCTGGTCTCTCGGTGAAATCTAAGTTTGGTATGTATTTAGACGGCATTACAAAGTCCTTGGTTCAGACGGCTGGACAACTACTTCATAACCTAACTCTTTTATTACCCGAATGTTTAGCGGGGTGAGAGTCTCTTGATTTAAGAGTTTGGCAAAGCTTTTAGCCTTGTCACAGGATGGATAAATTACCTGACTGCCGTAGTTGGTTTTAAGTCTTACGACAATTTGTAGCTTAGGACTGAACTTGAGGTTGTGCTGCAGCTCATCGACTGGACTTATGACCTGAGCCATGATTCGGTCTTCTGTTGTAAATGTTGTCATGCTTCCCCCAAAAAGTATGTTATGCATGCCGTGGTAACTATTAAACTCATAACAAAGAACCAATTAGCCCCTGTCAGCACCACGGCTAGAGCCGTAAAAAAAGTCGCTACTAAAAGCGACCAAAGAACTACATCCCATGTATTCATGATTTAGTATCCTCCCTTTGTAATGCAGTTAGTTTTGCCTTGCATATAGCGATGTATGCATATCCCTTACACACCTTCGCAAATGTATTATGGTCTAATGAATCAGGATCGACCTGATCGAATATGTCCTTTGCGGTTCTTAGTTCTTCGAGTATTTCCTCGATTGGTTTTCCCTTGTAATGTGTTGCCACGATCTAATCCTTTCAAGTCTTGACTAATTATATGTAGCAAATACCCAAAAAGAAAACATAGGGATACTACTAATAAGACCATCATCCAGTATTTAGTCATAGCGATTCTTCAAGGTCAGCTTGTCTCCTATGCGGTTGCGCCCAATTCCATATCTCGTCGAATGTATGTGGGAATCTGCCGTAAGTATCCTTGAATTTGTAAGTCTCGCATACGATACAATGCCACTCGAATGTTTTACACCGTTTACCAATGGTGGTTTTTGCCCTACGCTTGATGCGTTTCATGGTATTCATGTGTGTATCCTTTTCATGGTTGTATGCATTTCGTCGTGCTCTTTAAGTATATCTATGGTCTTGTATATCTTGTTCTTGCCATACTTGGATAGCAGTTTTAATAACCGTTTTGTGGTCTTGGGATCGTTCCATACCTCCCAATATTTATCCCTTGTCTTGGAATGTGTGACAAGTTTATTTAGGAATTGTATTTCCGTGGGTGTTAGTGCTTTACTCATTTAACTAGCCCTCCCTTATTGTTCAGACCTTTGAGGTCATCACGGTTGGTAATGAGAACATAGTTGGACTTGTGCATTGGTGCGATGCAATATCGTTTTGCCTTTTCTTTGGCAAGTTGGTCACCATGCTCGATGCAAGTTATGGGTTGTCCGTTTTTAATTAAGGCTTTCGCTCGTTCTGGATTGACATGACCTCCGTAACAAACTACGCACAAATAATTCATTTGATTACCTACCTTTCCATAACAATAAGATTGGTTTTGGTGGTTGCGGAATTAGTCTAAGTTGTAATGATCTGATGAAGTCTACTCGACTCATGATGTCCTCCGTTTTGTGGATTGAATGGGTTTAATGTCCTGAGTCGTAACTGCTTGCACTCCCTTGCCACTAATTACTCAAGACCCTCCTTGGATTTGATGCGTTTAATGTGTGTATAAATAATATACTAGATGACCTCCGAAATAGAGAACGGTTGCTATAAAAAGCAGATTTTCATACCGCTCGGAAGTCGGGGGTTTTGTGGATTCGATGAATTTTTTACGAGATTTTTCGTATGCGTCGAAGTTTTGCATGATAGGTAAACCTCAAAAAATGTGATGGATTGAATGGGTTTTATGTAGTTTGTAAGGTGGATTAAAAGCGGATAATTAAAACGGATTACCCGAAGTTATTGATTTAATTACAATTATCCAAAATGGCTTTTTTGGCGAAAATACCCCCCGTATATTCCATTACGAGAGATATATAAATTTACACGCGCGCATAGTATCCATTCAGTTCAAATACTTTTCGATAGATACTTTTTTATTGGATAATTGGATAATTAGATAAATACACTTCTATTCTATTGATTTATAAGGGTTTGTAATTATCCGTTGTAATTATCCGTTTTTTTCTACCCTCAAATTGGATAATTACCCCCACATGGCTACATTGGATACACATAATTCATTTAATTGATACACGCACTACAAGTTCAAGCTCACCCGATGCGTTGGGTTTATACACTTCTACTGCTGATGGTTTTTTGTTATCCCGTTTGTTTGCGTAGGACTTGGATGCATACGAACCTTTGGGGATTACAGGGTTTGCAAACTTGAGGCATTGAAGGGAATATGGCATAAGATAACTCCAATGAATGTTATGGATTTGATGTAGCACCGCCCGAAGGCGGTGCAGGGTGCTGAGATGATTAGGCGGCTTTTACAAACTCACGCTCTGCGTTGAAGCGGTCTTGTGCTTCTTGCAGATAATCATACAGGGGTGTGTTGAGAACCTTAACCGAACCATCACCAGATTTCTTGATAGCGGTTTCGATGCGTTTCATGAGGTTGTCAAACATAGTCTGAACATCATACTCAGATACAATGTTCTCAGCCTTAGCCGAAGCCCACGAAGTAGCGAGTAATGCAACCTCGTCAAAGGAATCAGTAGCCTTGTAGAAAGCAAACTTTTTCTCTTCTTTGATGTAGCAGAAATTACCATGCTTTTCGAGGAAAGCCACCAAACTAGAACGACGGACACCGCTAGGCAAAACATCAAACAACTTCTGCCCGTAGCGAATATCGCCGTGTTGGATTGAGTAGCCGATTGCATTTACTGCGGCAATTTGAATTTCAGACTGCAACTCACCAGCAGATTTGCCGATTTGTGCAATTTTGTCTTGCAACTCTTGAGCGTTTAATAGAGCCATGATTACTCCTAAAGTAAGTTAGTTAGTCAGAATCAAGCACACTACAAGTAATGCACTTGATAAAAACCCCTCTTGCGAGGGGAAACCCTTGAGTGTTATGGGTATCCGAGGTTTGACCTAGATACTTTGCACTCAAGGGCTAGGAATCTCATCATAACCCTGTGCCTGTGTCTACCATTGTTTTCGACACTTTGGGGGGATACACATATTACATGAGGCACTTCGGCTATCTCAGGTAATCCACCCAAATCTTGACATCTTGGTCAAGTGCGGTTCGCTCTGGTGTGTGTATGACTTCTACACTTTTGCACGGATACTCTCCCGCATGGTTTCGGCAAACCTATTGTGCTTACTAAGTATCAGAATGACTCAACATTCAGCACAGGCAACCTACCCGCCATAGTCTAAAGGATACTCAGGTATAGACCAACCCGTAGCGATGTTCTGCGATATAGGCACAACACTAAGTGATGCGACCTACACCATAGGCACAGGGCTAAGGGACTACCCCCCTGACCAGAGGGGGTGGGGGTGGGGGGCCATGCTTACGTATTGGCCGTAATGCGCCCGGTAAAAATATGACTATACACACGTTGTATGCTTTGTGATTCATAAATAAGTCCATAACCCACTTAAAGTCACTTCTATGTATCATTAGCGCAACAGTGAAGTACACTACCCACGGGTGGTCAAGCCGACAATCGAGGATGTGGCAAGTGGGGACTTTTTCGGCTTTCTTACTCACAGCTAGCAGCCCACCAAATCGACACCCACATAGGGTTTTTCCTATGTTGACAAGATACATACAACCCATTACATTCACGCCATGCCCTACAAAGATCCGAATGATCCGAGAAAGCTAGAAGCCCAGCGTCGGCACTACGAGGCCAATAAGCAAAAGGTCAAAGACGCTGTGGCAGCACGGCGAGCTAGAATCCGTAAGCAGTGGCGAGACTTCAAGAAAACCCTAGCATGCACCAACTGCGGTGAGAACCATCCAGCAGCATTAGACTTCCATCACGTCGTACGAGATCCATCAAACAAGAAAGTCTTCAAACTAGTTCATGACGGGATGCTTGCCCAGGCAATAAAAGAGATTCGGGAAAAATGTATCGTATTATGCGCAAACTGCCATAGAAAACACCACTATGCTGAACATCACGCCAAAAAACCCAAGTCAAAGAAGCGTTCAAAAAATAGTATTGACATTAGACACACATGATGTATTATTCACAACGGCGAAAGCAGATTCTACATATGGCCAAAAATGTATCCTTACCGGGGTGCAGTAGTGTAGCGAGTAGCCACCACAAAAGGAGAAAAGCATGATTACTGAGGCAATGAAAAAACTTATGGACTATTTTCGTCCTAAAACTACAGTGGCTAAACCCGTAGAACAAGTTAAGCCTGCTCGTCCCAAAAAAGAGGAGCGTAGGGCTATCGCAAAGCCAGCAGCGAAAAAAGTAGTAAAAAAGGCGGTTAAGAAATGAAACGACATAACTTTTTCTTACCCGAAAAGATTATGCAAGATCTAAAAGTCGTGGCAGAAAAGCGCCACACCACTGTATCTGAAATAATCCGACAAGCCTTAGTTGACTACTTAGATGGACGAAGAACTAATACCGACTCAGCCCCAACCGGCGCTTGATATACCCCAGGAGATGATCCTGGCCATGGCCATCGGGATGGAAGAGCCCGATCAGATAGCGTCACGCTATGGGTTTGAGGGTTTCGATTGGAAAAAGCTTCAAGCATGGAAGCCGTTTAATGATGCTGTTGCGAAGCAGAAGGCGGAGCTCGAGCAAAACGGAGTTACGTTTCGTATAAAAGCGAAGGCGTTGACTGAAGATGTGTTTGAGGATGCGTACAAAATAGCCCGTAGTAATGACGCGACACTGTTGCAGAAGCTTGAGTTTATTAAACTCGGTGCTAAACTTGGTGATATGGAACCGAAGGCTAGTGCGCAAGTTGCTAGTGGGCCAGGGTTTAGTATCACCATAAATATCACAGATCCTCCGAAAAAGGCTGAAGTTGTAGACGCAGAGCCGGTTGAAGAGATTAAATTCGAGCCGCCGAAACTAAATTTAAAGACTAAACCTCTCGAGGATAATGAGTAACCTTCAGTACACCCCACCGGCATCGGTTGCTGGCTTTTTGACATGTAATGCATTTATTTCTTTGATTGTTGGCCCGGTCGGTAGTACGAAAACCACGGCTGGTATAATGAAGATTGCTTACCATGCGTCGAAGATGGCGAAATGTAAGGACGGTATACGTCGAAGCCGTGCGATATGGGTGCGTAACACGCGAGAGCAGCTCAGAGATACGTCAATTCCTGATGTATTACGCTGGTATCCGGACGGCCAGGCGGGGACATATCTCAAGTCCGAATATAAATTTATTTTGAGGTTTGATGATGTTGAGTGTGAAATTCTTTTTCGTGGCCTCGATGACTCTAATGACGTTCGGCGCTTGCTTTCTTTACAAGCTAGCTTTGGTATCTTGGACGAATTTCGAGAAATTAACCCCGACATCTTTAACGCGCTTCAGGGCCGTCTTGGTCGTTTCCCTAGTAAGCTGGATAACGGCGTGGGTTGCGTCGATGATTTTGGTAAGTCTAATGCTCACATATGGGGGATGACAAACCCTCCGGATATGGATACGTTCTGGGAACAGTACTTATCTGACCCTCCACACAATGCAGAATGCTTTTTTCAGCCGAGCGGATTGTCACAAGAGGCTGATTGGCTTGAGTTTTTACCGGAGGGATACTATGAAAATTTGGCAGAGGGTAAGTCAGAGGATTGGGTTGATGTGTATATCAACGCGGAATTTGGTAAATCCTTATCAGGACAGCCTGTGTTTAGGGCTTTCGATCGGGATATGCATGTTTCTGAGAAGCCACTAAACTACATAAAGTTGTCAACCAATCCGCTAGTAATTGGAATGGACTTTGGTTTAACCCCCGCTTGCACAATATCGCAAGTTGACCCGCAGGGAAGATTTTTGACCTATGCAAACCTAGTATCTGACGGAATGGGGACTTTAAGATTTGTAAGAGAGAAGCTTAAACCCTTGTTATCAAACAAATTTCCAGGTATGCCAGTGCTAATTATTGGTGATCCAGCAGGGCAGCAAAGAGCGCAGACAGACGAAAGAAGTGTGTTTGACATCCTAAAAGCAGAGGGATTTAGGGTAATTCCGGCTAGGTCTAACAGCATAGTTGCACGTTTATCGGCAGTAGATGCGCTTTTGACGCGTATTGTTGACGGGAAACCGGCTATGTTGATTGATCCGGAGTGTAGAGAGCTAATTAACGCCCTAAGAGGTGGATATAGGTATAAAATAAAAAATAACGGCGATACTGATGACAAGCCGGAGAAAAACAGTTACTCTCATATTGCGGACGCATTTCAGTACGCATGTCTGCACGCAGACGGAAATATTACAGGTGATGTGTTAACCAGAAAAGCCAGACCAGTAGAAAAAACTACATTTGTTTGGGACTAGGGCTTGACAGATCAATAGTTTATGACTTATAAAGCAGGTATTGACATTTCGAAATAGTCTATGGATGCTGCGTTAAATATAACAAACGCGTCTGCCCCTGGTTATACAACCGTGGGTGGTATCGTTCCAATCAAATCAATCAAGCAGCTCCAAGAAGAGGAGCGCGCCGCCGCTGTCACTGCAAACTCTAGCCCAGTAGTACAAAATCTTGCTGCTTATATCAAGCAGAAGTGGATGTACGCTCGTATGGCTAAAGAGTACACAGTAGAACAGCAAATGCTTAAATGCGTGCGTCAACGCCGTGGTCAATATGATCCAGATAAGTTGGCTCAATTGCGTGAGCAAGGCAGTTCAACGATTTACATGATGCTGACATCAAATAAATGTCGTGCGGCTTCAAGTTGGCTGCGCGATGTTGTTATGTCAACTCCTGAAGAAAAACCATGGAGCTTGCGCCCAAGTCCTATTCCAGATATGGAACCAGACATTCTCCAAGACTTGATGATGCGCGCCCAGCAGAAACTAGAAATGATGTTGCGTTCCGGGATCAACCCCACTGATGTAGAAGTACGTCAGATGCTGCTTGACTTGAAAGATGAAGCATATCGCCAGCTCGGTGAGATTGCTGAAGAAACTGCCAAGCGCATGGAAAAGAAAATGCATCAGCAGATGATTGAAGGTCAGTGGACTACAGCGTTTGCTCAGTTTATCGATGACCTTGTTACCTTTCCATCTGCAATTTTAAAAGGCCCAGTCGTAAGAAATCGTCCTGAGTTAAAATGGGTAAAACTGCCGGACGGCAGCTATGACTTACAAGTTCAAAAAACTTTAGCGCTAGAGTGGGAACGGGTAAGCCCGTTTAATATGTATCCTGCTCCTGATGCTTCAACGATTAACGACGGATACTTACTTGAGAGACACAAATTATCACGGGCTGATTTACACGAGCTTATCGGAGTTGATGGCTATAGCGATGGAGCCATACGTCAAGTTCTGGAAGCTTATGGAAAGGGCGGCCTACGCGAATGGATCTATGTTGACCTTACTAGAGCAACAGCTGAAGGCAAGTCTACAACTGCTGCAGGTCAAAACCCATCGGAGTTAATTGATGCGCTGCAGTTCTGGGGATCGGTACAAGGGCGACTACTCATTGATTGGGGCATGTCTCCTGAGGAAGTACCCGACCCGATGGCTGAATACCCTATTGAGGCTTGGCTTATTGGTACTTGGATTATTAAAGCCGTTATTAACCCTGACCCCCTTGGCCGTAAGCCTTATTACAAAACATCTTATGAAGAAGTCCCAGGTGCGTTTTGGGGTAACTCTGTCGCCGACCTCTGTCGAGATGTTCAAGACGTATGTAACGCTGCTGCTCGTAGTCTTGTTAATAACATGTCTTTGGCATCTGGGCCTCAGGTTGTCTACAACATAGACCGCTTACCTGAAGGCGAAAATATTACTCAGTTGTACCCATGGAAGGTTTGGCAGGTAACTTCAGACCCCCTCGGTGCAAATCAAACACCAGTTACTTTCTATCAGCCAAGCTCGCAAGCCAATGAATTGATGATGGTTTATGAGCGCTTTGCTGTTTTAGCTGATGAGTACACCGGTATTCCACGTTATATGACTGGCGGAGCGCCAGCAGGCGGAGCAGGTCGTACTGCTTCTGGTATGAGCATGCTCATGACTAATGCCGGAAAATCAATCAAGCAGGTCATCGCTAATATCGACGAGCACGTTATTAAGCCATGTATTGACCGTTTGTACTACTACAACATGCGTTACTCGGATGATCCAGATCTCAAAGGTGACGTAGATATTGTTGCTCGTGGCGCGGCTTCGATCCTAGAAAAAGAGTCTGCACAACAGCGTCGTAACGAATTCCTCGGACTTGCACTTAATAGCCCAGTGGCTCAGCAGGTTGTTGGAATTGAAGGTATTGCCGAGTTACTACGCCAGACTGCTATGACTTTAGATATGAATGTTGATAAGATTGTTCCTTCAGTTGAGACAATGAAAGCTAAAGCAGCAGAGGCTGCACAACAGCAGCAAGCTATGATGGCGCAAGAAATGGCTCAACAAAACGGGCAAGCCCAAGCGGGCGGAACACCTCCAGCAGCACCAGGGGGTCAGAACTTGATGGATGGTTCACCGGTAGTAAACAGGTTTTCGCAGTAAAGGCTTGACAATTTAGTATATACGTTGTAAATAGTAACTAAATCAGACAGTTGTCTGATGACATAAAGGAGTTTTTATGAAAGCTATTTCCCCAATGGAAAAGCGCGGTGCTGAATATGCACAAGAGTCTGCAAAGACCGATGGCATGAGCAAAGGTGGTGCTGTTGGAGCCGGTGGTTCCGATGGTAACAATGATGCTTTAGGCAAACGCGGCGGTAGAGAGTACGCTCAAGAATCCGCAAAAACTGAAGGTCTCTGCAAGTAAGTAATGCAAAGACTTGATGAGCGTGTAGCTCGTTGTTTTCAACGGTTACAGGCAGAAGAATTTAGTCCGTTAGTTGAGTATTTAAGGGAGAGCCGGATCGGAACCCTAGAACAACTGGCAGAGACTGTACAACAAGAACATATTTATCGGCTCCAAGGTGAAGCCGGAGTATTGGCGGACTTACTCGCCCATATTAAAAACTCTAACGAGTTGGTCACCAAGTTAAGCGCTAACCGTAAGGGTTAGATTTAAAACCGTAGTAGCAGACCGTTATCGAGTTTGCGCAGACCGTTTAGGCGGAGCGCACGCGAGAGTCGGAGCTAAAGGAGATTGAAATGGCATTGCCAAAGGCAGTTCAACAACAAATTGAAGAAGCAG
>Ga0315904_10010735_pt1 | contig 11792 bp, 3 predicted proteins | sample LakEriMetagenome_6_FD_203529 | JGI IMG/M metagenome (GOLD analysis project Ga0315904, IMG submission 203529) | Freshwater fungal communities from buoy surface, Lake Erie, Ohio, United States - Buoy 12 MA120 | ecosystem: Environmental > Aquatic > Freshwater > Lake | place: USA: Lake Erie, Ohio...
GCGGTTGCACCGGAATCCCTGCCGGCAAATGCGACTGCACCGGAAACGTGCTCGACGCCCTCGGCGTGTGCGGCGGGACCTGTTCCGTAGACGCGGACAGTGACGGAGTCTGCGACAACGTCGATCCCTGCGTCGGCAACTACGACAGCTGCGGCGTCTGCAATGGCCCCGGCTCCATCTACGCTTGTGGCTGCACCGGAATCCCCTCAGGCGATTGCGACTGTGGCGGGAACATGCTCGATGCGCTGGGCGTCTGTGGCGGCACGTGTGCAGCCGATGCGGACAGCGATGGGGTCTGCGACAACGTCGATTCCTGCGTCGGGGCTCTAGATGCCTGTGGGGTCTGCAACGGCCCCGGCGCTGTTTATGCCTGCGGTTGCACCGGAATCCCCGCTGGCAAATGCGACTGCGCCGGAAACGTCCTCGATGCGCTCGGCGTGTGCGGTGGCACGTGTGCGGCAGACACCGACAATGACAACGTCTGCGACGACTTCGACGCTTGTGTCGGCAACCTCGATGCCTGCGGCATCTGCAACGGACCCGGTTCCATCTACGCATGCGCCTGTAGCGGCATCCCGGCCGGCGATTGTGACTGTGGCGGAAACGTGCTCGACGCGCTCGGCGTGTGCGGTGGCACCTGCGCGGCAGACACCGACAACGACAACGTCTGCGACGACGTCGACCCCTGCGTCGGAACCCTCGACAGCTGCGGCGTCTGCAATGGCCCCGGCTCCATCTACGCTTGTGGCTGCACCGGAATCCCTGCCGGGGATTGCGACTGCAACGGCAACGAACTCGACGCGCTCAACATCTGCGGCGGGACCTGTGCCGCCGACGCGGACAGCGACGGGGAATGCGACGATCAAGACCCGTGCGTCGGAGCACTCGATGCGTGCGGGGTCTGTAACGGGCCGGGCGCCATCTACGCCTGCGGCTGCACGATGGAGGGCTGTACCTATTGTCCGGGCGATTTCAACGACGACGGGCTGATCGGAACATCGGATTTGCTGCTGCTCCTTTCCGAGTTCGGATGCACGGCCGGATGCAGCGTAGACGCTGATTACGATGGCATTACAGGCGTGGGCGACATCTTGATTTTGCTCTCTGCGTTTGGCACAAATTGCAGCCCATGATGCAGTTTGAGGGAATGAAAAAAGCCGGCTCCCGCCGGCTTTTCCAAACCCAAAACCCAGCTCGAAGCCATGCACCAAGCCTCTTCGCGGGGAAGTGGGGGAAAGGCTTCGCCTCCCTTCCCCCGAGTTCCAACCAAATCATCCAACCGAGGCAAATATACGACGAAAATGTATAATTGTTCCACAAAAACCGTCATTGGCTCAAAATTATACCGTAGTCCTCTAAGAGTCAGGCCCCTGAACGACCTGCTCAGGAGCTTCCGGACCGGGGGATTTCTCGTGGCGGGGCTTGTTGTCGCTTCCCTCCTCCCCGCCCAAACCCTCGAACTCCGCGGAATCCAGCCGGATTACCCCATGCTGCGCAACGGCATCCCGCTCATCGTCGACGGTTCGACGGTGCGGATTGCGGGTTCCGAGTTCCAGTTCCGCATCGCTCCCACCGGTCCTGACTCGCTGGTACGCAAGACCACGGACGGCCGCATCTTCACCGCGGTCGGCTCGTGCGCAGCCGATGCAGCCAGCGGGTACCGATGCGCGCTGATCGACGCAGCGGGGAATCCGCAGAACTATCTGCTCACTACGTCGGCGGACACGGTGGGCGTTTGGCACTGTGTCGGCAGACACAGCGAACCTACCTTCCCTCTCCGCAAGGTGGATTAACGCAGCTCAATCCGGGCACCACATGCTGTACGACGAGAGGAGCATGAGCAGGTCGCTGGTGCCCACCACGCCATCGCCGCTGAGGTCCTCGGGGCAGTCGTTCGAGGCGAAGTCGCTCTCGTAGAGGCAGATGGCCGTCGATTCCGTAATCCACGGGTGGAAGTTCACCGCGGTGGGGTCCGTGCAGCCGGGGATCTCGAACGCATCGCAAACGCCGTCTCCGTCCGCATCGAATAGGCATGCGCCCGTGCAGGTGTAATGCGTGGGTGGGGAATCGCAGTAACCTGGATCCGTGGCGGTTGCGAGGTAGTTGCAGGCGGCGGAGTCGAGGCAGCCGGTGATTTCGTTTTGGTCACAGATGCCGTCGGAATCGCTGTCGATGAGGCACGAACCGTTGCACGCATAGCCACTCAAAGCGAATGTGCACGATCCGTTGTCGTCTGTTGCAGCTGCGTTGAAGTTGCAGGCGCTGGGGGCTGTGCACCCGGGCACCTCGAATGCATTGCAAACGCCATCGCCGTCGGAGTCCTGCACGCAACCTCCAGCGCAGGTGTAGTGGGTCGGCGGGTAGTCGCAGTAGCCGGCGTCGGTGGCCAAGGCGGTGTAGTTGCAGGCGGTGGCGTCGAGGCAGCCGGTGACCTCGTTTTGGTCACAAACCCCGTCGGAATCCGCATCGAGCAGGCAGAAGCCCGCGCAGGTGTAGCCGGTCACAGCGAAGGTGCAAGAGCCGTTGTCGTTCGTCGCTGCAGCATTGAAGTTGCAGGCGAAGGAAATCGTGCAACCGGGGATTTCCAGCGGGTCGCACACCCCGTCGCCGTCTGTATCCTGCAGGCAATTGCCGTTGCAGTCGTAGTGCGTCGCAGGGTAGTCGCAGTAGCCCGCGTCCGTCGCTGTTGCAGCGTAGTTGCAGGCGGCGGGGTTGAGGCAGCCGGTGACTTCGTTTTGGTCGCAGATGCCGTCGGAGTCGCTGTCGATGAGGCACGTGCCGTTGCATGCGTAACCGCTTGCGGCGTAGGTGCACGAGCCGTTGTTGTCGGTGGCGGCGGGGTTGAAGTTGCACGCCGAGGGCGCCGTGCAGCCGGGGACTTCGAGGGGGTTGCACACGCCGTCGCCGTCTGTGTCCTGCAAGCAATTGCCGTTGCAGTCGTAGTGCGTCGCAGGGTAGTGGCAGTAGCCCGCGTCCGTCGCTGTTGCAGCGTAGTTGCAGGCGGCGGAGTCGAGGCAGCCGGTGACCTCCCATTGGTCGCAGACGCCGTCCGAGTCAGAGTCAAACAAGCACTCCCCGGAACAAGCGTAACCGTCCACAGCATAGGTGCACGAACCGTTGTCGTCCGTGGCTGCGGCGCTGAAGTTGCAGGCGGTGGGCACCGTGCAGCCAGGGACTTCAAGGGCATTGCACACGCCATCGCCATCGGAGTCGGCGAGGCAGTCGCCGCTGCAGTCGTAGTGCGTGGCTGGGAAGTCGCAATACCCTGATTCGGTGGCGGTGGCGGCGTAGTTGCAGGCGGTGGGGTCGAGGCAGCCGGTGACTTCGTTTTGGTCGCAAATGCCGTCGGAGTCGCTGTCAATCAAACAGCCGCCGCCGCACGTGTAACCGCTTGCAGCATAGACACACGAACCGTTGTTGTCCGTCGCGGCGGGGTTGAAGTTGCATGCCGAGGGCGTTGTGCAGCCGGCGATTTCCAGCGCATCGCACACACCGTCGCCATCGGAATCGGCGAGGCAGTCGCCGTCGCAGTCGTAATGCGCCGCCGGGTAGTCGCAGTAGCCCGCGTCCGTGGCGGTGGCGGAGTAGTTGCAGGCTGCGGGATTCAGGCAGCCGGTGATTTCGTTTTGGTCGCAAACGCCGTCGGCATCGCTGTCGATGAGGCAGGCGCCGTTGCAGGCATAGCCTGAAGCAGCATAGACGCACGAACCGTTTTCATCCGTTGCTGCTGCGCTGAAGTTGCAGGCGGTGGGCGCCGTGCAGCCGGGGACTTCGAGGGCATTGCACACGCCGTCGCCATCGGAATCGGCGAGGCAGTCGCCACTGCAGTCATACCAAGTGGCCGGGTAGTCGCAGTATCCCGCGTCTGTGGCGGTGGCCAAATAGTTGCAAGCCGCAACATCGAGGCAACCCACCACTTCGTTCGAATCGCAAATGCCGTCTGCATCGCCGTCGAGCAGGCAGGCGCCATCGCAGGTGTAACCAGGAATTTCAAAGGTGCACGAGCCATCGTCGTGGAGGGCGGCGGGGTCGTAGTTGCATGCGGTACAATCCATGCACCCGCAGCCGGTGGGCGGTCCGAAGCTGATGTTCACGCGTGCGTCGGGGATCCCGAAGCCGTAGGCCCCGTTCGGGAACACTTGGCTCGTGAATGAACCGCTCAGCTCGCCGTCGGTGGTGAGCTGGGCGATGAGCATGCGACGCGTCGGACCGATGACGAGGTTCGTGGCGCCCGGCGTGGCATACCAGCCGGAGCCGGCGGGCGAATTCGCGACGATGTTTCCGCCAGATTCGAATGTGGCGACCCACGGGCCGGGGAGGATCGTTGGCTGGATTTGGCCTGCGCCAGCAGGACCGGTCAACCCCAGCGTGATGTACGAATCGTACTGCAACGTAGGCAGGAGTCCAAGCAGCATAGGTTGTTGACCCTCAGCTGTATGGCTTCCATACGGGCTTTGCCAAAACGAGGTCGTCGTCGACAACTCCAGCGGCCACACCGCATTCCCCGTTACGGAGGTGACGATGTCGTTTGCGTTGTTCGTTTGGAGGTACAGCCGGTAGGTCGTTTTTCCGGCGAGCTCCCCGGCGGTGTGCACGGCCACCACTTCGGTGTGCAGCGCATAATTCAGCAAGTTCGCCTCGTCCTCTGGGCACGAGCACTGGTCGCAACTTCCATCCTCTTCCGTCGCCTCGAAATTGAAGTTGCACGCATAAAAGTTGGTGCAGCCCTCAATCTCCTCGAAGTCACAGACCCCATCTAGGTCCGTATCGACGCCGATGCCCCCGCAATCCCCGCACGCATCGAGGAAGAGGCAGCCCGTTCCCCCTGCGCCGATGTAGTTGCAGGCCGCCGGATTGCTGCAGGCGTCCGACGCGTCGCATACGCCATCGCCGTCGGCATCTGCCTCCACCGCAGCTCCGCCGATGCAGACTTCGCAGCCGACCGGCACATCGCAGGTGCCGTTGTCCACCAAGGTGCCAGCCACGTAGTTGCACGCGAGTGGGTTCGTGCAGCCCGGGGTTTCGAATGGATCACACACGCCGTCGTTGTCCGTGTCATCCAGGCACAGCCCGTCGCATCCGTACCCCGCGGTCGGCAGCACACACGCCGCCGCATCGTTCACCGTCGCCGTCGGGTCGTAGTTGCACGCCGCCGCGTTCATGCAGCCTGCGCAACTGGTGAAATCGCAGGTACCATCGTCCGTGTTTGCGGACGGGTCGTAGTTGCAGGCGCTCGGTTGCACACAGCCGCCGAAGATGCAGCCGGCGTTGAGCGTGGCCAAAGGATCGTAGTTGTCCGCAGACGCGTCCGTGCAGCCCACACACGATAGGAACTCGCACGAACCATCGTTCGACGTTGCGGCAGGTGTGTAGTTGCACGCCCCGGACAGGGTGCAGCCCGGAACCAGGCACGACAGGTAATCACACGAACCGTCGTTGTAATCGGCATCCGGGTCGAAGTTGCAGGCCGTCGCTTCCGTGCAGCCCAGCGACAGGCACGATACGAAATCGCACGGTCCCTGCTGGCCGTAGTTGCACGCGAAGGGCTGGTCACATACCGGTGAAGGCATCGCAGCAAGCATCCCTCCCATGCACGGCGGGAACACGCACGAAGCCAAATTCAACACCGTCGCTGCCGGGTTGTAGTTGCACGCAAACGGAAGCGAGCAACCCGCCACTTCGTAGATGCAGGTACCGTCGTCGTCTGTCGCCCACGGCAGGTAGTTCGCCGCCGACCCATCCGTGCAGCCCGGCGCTTCAAACGCATCGCACACCCCGTCGCCGTCCACATCTGCTGCACATGCCCCGCTGCAGGTGTAGTAGCTGCTCGGCGGATACGTGCACAGGCTGGAACTGCCGGAAGTGGCCGTCGGATTGAAGTTGCATGCAAGCGCATCCATGCAGCCGAAGCACGAGGTGAACTCGCAGCTCCCGTCGGCCTCTGTCGCCGCAGGATTGAAGTTGCAGGCACTCTCTAACGTGCAGCCGGGCTCTTCGATCGCATCGCAGGTCCCGTCGTCGTCCGCATCGCCGTCTACCACATCGCCGTTCGAACACGTGTCGCAGCCCAAAGCAAAGACGCAGAGGCTGTCATCCGTTACCGTCCGGTCCGGTTCGTAGTTGCATGCGGGAACCACCGAACAGCCCACCACATCGTCCACGTCGCAGATGCCGTTGTCGTTCGTGTCGCCGTCCGCAATTGCGCCGCCGGAGCAGAAATCACAACCCGTGGGATAGATGCAGGTATTGTTGTCGTGGGCGGCGCCGGCATCGTAGTTGCAGGCGACCGGGTCGGTGCAGCCGCAGCCTGAGAGGGCGCTTTCCGGCACAGCCGGCGCGAAGGTGCCTACGCCGCTGAAGGGGAAGGTGATCAGCGTTTGGGCATTGCCGTTTCCATTCGGGAAAATCTGCGCGTTGACGACTCCGGAAAGTGTGCCCGCGGTGGTCATTTGGAGCACGAGTACGCGCGATGACCCGGCAGGCGGATAACCGTTCGGTGCGCCATTGAGCACAAACCAAACCCCTCCCATCGAGTCGTTTACAAGGACGTTCGACCCGGCCAGCGGACTGCCGTGGATGAACTTCGCCTGCCACGGTTGGGTTACGCTCTCGACCAGGTAGGGCGCCATTTGGCCCGCCACCGGCTGACTCGAAAGCCCGATGGTGGCCCAACTGTCGAACGCCATCTGCGGAAAGTATGCCACGAGCGCAGGGTTGATTGCCGCAGGAGTCGGACCAGAAATGAACGGGCTGTTGTAAAACGACCCGGTCGACGTCGTGAGCTCCAGCGGGTGCATGTCGTTGCCGAACATGGCCGACACAAAGTCCGTCGGTTGCGCGACGTTCACGTACATCCGATACGTGGTCATGCCCGCGATTCCGTTGATTGCGAAGGGTTCCACGGTGAGGCTGTAGCCTGCTGTCCCCGCATTTCCAGTCCCCGCACACGAGCAGAAGTCGCACGAGCCGTCGTCGTACGAAGCCTCCGCATCGTAATTGCAGGCCAAACTCGACGTGCACCCCTCCTCCTCATCGCACACGCCGTTGTCATTCGCGTCCGCCGCGCACACCCCGCCGCACACGCCCAGCGCGTCAATCACGTTTCCGTTGCAGTCGCAGTCACTGGCGGGGATGTAGGTGCACGAACCGTCCTCAACAGTGGCCTCTGGCTCGAAGTTGCACGCCTCCGAATCGGTGCATCCAGAAACGGCACACAAGCTGTTGTCTGCGAAGTTTGCTTCCGGTTCGTAATTCGAAGACAGCGGATCCTGACAACCCGGATTAATGGACGGGAAGATAATCTCTGCTCCTTGAACGATGTGTGCTGTGCCCGAGCCGTCGAGGTACTGCAAGTTGAATCTGCCATAACCTATTCCGTCGGTCGTAAACTGGCCGAGGAGCACCCGGCCATTTGAGTCTGTGGCCCCTTGGTTCAAGTAACTCCCGGGTGTGACGAAGAGGGCTCCAGAAAGTGTACTGAACGCGCCCGTGGTGTTCCACTGCGCGAGTGCGCCCGACGAACCTCCCATGAAGCTCGTAGCGAGATCACTGGACTCACCTGGTACAGCCCCGATGGTGAACCAACTGTCGTATTCAAGTCCCGGGAAAAATGAGTACAAAACGGGGCTGATTACGTTCGCGACCCCACCTCCCGCAAGCAGATTTTGGTAAAAAGCGCCTCCATTCGCCTGCATCGACCAAGGCGCAGCTGCTCCATTCGGCGCAGTCCCGCCGAACAAGGCAATCACTTCAGCTTCATCCGAAAACTCAGCATAAACGCGATAAGTCGTAAATCCTGCGATACCGCCCGACATCACCTCGTAAACTAAACCTTGAAACACATCCGGATTCCACTCGCAACTCCCATCATTGTTTGTTGCCAAGGGGTTGTAATTCGTCGCGGAAATTGACGTGCATCCGGCAACCTCATCCGCCTCGAAGACGCCATCCCCCTCATAATCGCCTTCCACGCACAAGCCCGTGCAGTCGCATTCACCTGTGGGAACTTCCGTACAGCCGCAGGCGTAAATAGCGCCCGGACCGTTGCAGATGCCACACGCATCAACCGCGCCTACACAGGCATCCACGTCGTCGCACACACTGTCATTGTCCGTGTCTGCTGCGCACGCACCGCCGCACACCCCGAGGGCGTCCAGTGTGTTGCCGTCGCAGTCACAATCACCGGCAGGAATTGACGTACATCCGCAGGTGTAAATCGCGCCCGGGCCGTTGCAAATGCCGCACGAGTCAAGTACGCCTACACAAGCGTCCACGATGTCACAGATGTCGTCGTTGTCCGCATCGCCCTCCACGATTGCACCTCCTGCGCATGCATCGCATCCGGTGGGCACGATGCAGGAGCCGTTGTCTGTGGTCGCCGATGCGTCGTAGTTGCAGGCCGTTGCATCCATGCAACCGCAGTTCGCGCTCGAACCGCTTCCGCCGGGGGTGTATCCGATCGGATTGAAGGTGCCCGTGCCGCTGAATTCGAAGCTATATGACTGCTGGTTCGCTCCCACACCCAACGGGAAAATCTGAGCATTGATGCGACCGCTCACCGTTCCCGCTGTCGTCATCTGCATGACGAGCACGCGCGACGTAACTGCGGAGGGCAGCCCGTTCGAGGTGCCATTGAGCAAGAACCACGCTCCTCCCGTCACATCGTTCACAAGCACGTTCGTACCTGCACCCGATGCCCCTGAAGTGAACTTCGACTTCCAAGGTTGTGTGCTGCTCTCGATGGTCGAAGGATCCGCCTGACCAGAAGTGGGAGCACTGGAAATTCCGATGGTCACCCAGCTATCCGCCAAGACCGATGGGAAAATGCCTGCAAAGGCAAGGTTCACGCCGCCTGCTGTCGCACCCGTAACGAATTGGTCATTGTAGAACGAATTCGTCGACGTGTTCATCATCAACGGCGCATTGTTGTTCCCGTAGATCGAGGACAAGAAGTCCGTAGGGTTCAACATGTTCACGTAGAACCGGTAGGTCGTTTGGCCCGGAATCAAACCCGTGGCGTGCTGCTCCACCGTCAGCGAGTACGTCGGTGCCGCAGGACCGCCGTTGCCAGCGCATGAGCAGTAATCGCATGAACCGTTGTTGTCCGTCGCGTTCGCATTGTAGTTGCACGCCGTCGAGTCCGTGCAGCCAGCAACTTCGTTCGCATTGCAGACGCCGTCGTTGTCGGTATCGCCGTCTGCGACCGCTCCGCCTGAGCAGAAGTCACAGCCTGTAGGCACGACGCACGACCCGTTGTTGTCCGTGGCAGATGCATTGTAGTTGCATGCAGCTGCGTTCGTGCAGCCAGCCACTTCGTTTGCATTGCAGACGCCATCGTTGTCCGTGTCGCCATCGACCACAGCACCGCCCGAGCAGGTGTCACAACCTGTAGCGAAGACGCAAGAACCCGCGTCCGTAGCAGCTGCATTGTAGTTGCAGGCGGTGGAAGTTTGGCAACCGACGATTTCGTTCGCGTTGCACACCCCGTCGTTGTCCGCGTCGCCGTCGGCCACTGCGCCGCCTTGGCAGAAGTCACAGCCCGTCGCGAAGACGCAGGAACCGTTGTTCTCCGTGGCCGATGCATTGTAGTTGCATGCCGCTGAGTTCGTGCAGCCCGAAACTTCGTTCGCGTTGCAGACGCCGTCGTTGTCCGCGTCGCCATCGGCTACAGCGCCGCCGGAACAGAAGTCACAGCCCGTTGCAAAAACGCACGAACCGTTGTTGTCCGTGGCAGATGCATTGTAGTTGCAAGCAGTTGTGCTGGTGCACCCCGCAATCTCATTCGCGTTGCAGACTCCGTCGTTGTCCGCGTCGCCGTCGACGACCGCACCGCCTGAGCAGGTGTCGCAGCCGGTTGCATAGACGCAGGACCCGTTGTCTTGGTTTGCAGCAGAGTTGAAGTTGCAGGCGGTGGAGTTTGTGCAGCCCGGGACAGACGCTGCACCCATCGAGTTGAACGTCCCTGTGCCGGAGAACTCAAAGCTCTTCTGTAGTTGATTCGCCCCCACTCCCAGCGGGAAAATCTGCGCATTGATGCGGCCGCTGATCGTTCCTGCCGTGGTGATCTGCATGCACAGCACCTTGTTTCCTGAGTTTGCCGGTGGCACGCCGTTCGGTGCTCCATTCAACACATACCATGCACCACCTGTTATGGTGTTCACCGTGATGTTTGTACCAGCCCCTGCTGCACCGCTGGTGAACTTCGACTTCCACGGCAGCGTAGAGTCCTCGATTGTCGACGGATCAACCTGCGAACCAGAGGGCGCACTGGCAATCCCGATGGTCACCCAGCTGTCCGCTGCAAGCGTCGGGAAAAATGCGGCAAACGCGAGGTTTACACCACCCGCCGTAGCACCTGTCGCAAATTGGTCATTGTAGAATGAATTCGTGGAGGTGTTCAGCGTCCAGGGCGCAATGTTGTTCCCGTACATCGAGGACAAGAAGTCCGTGGAGTTCTGCATCTTGATGTACAGCCGGTAGGTCGTCTGGCCAGGAACGATGTTCGTGGCGTGCTGCTCTACGACAAGCTGGTAGGGTGTTTGGCCTACCGCAGCGCAGGCGAAGAGCAGGAAAAAAACCGAGACGATTGCGCGCATGGCCATCTTTGATTTGGTAAACAAAGATGAAGCATTTGATTTTCAATTCAGGCGCATTAAAAGGCTGTTTGCGGGATTTTTATACACATACACGGGGTTTACAATCGCAGAAGCCTACGCACAGCGCCCCTTCGATTCGATTCAGTAAAAGTGACTCTATTTGACATAATCCACCTCAGGAGTACGGGATGATGGGCGCCCTGCGTCGTTCACGCGATGTTCATGAGCTTCTGTGGTATATGCTTGCCGCCTTACATAAAAAAACCGGCGCACCCGTGGGGATGCGCCGGTCCAAAATTCGGTGTCGAATTCGTCGAGCCTGGATGCCTTACGGGCAGGGCTGCTCAAACGAGACCAAGAGGTCGAGCAAGTCGCTCACGTTGACCGCATTGTCGCCGTTCAAGTCGGCCGGACAGGTGTTCTCGATGTCCGATGCATAGATGCAGTTGCCGCTGGACTGCGTGAACACGGGGCTGTAGTTGAGCGCCGTGGGATCCGTGCAACCGGCTACCTCGAGCGCATCGCACACACCGTCGTTGTCCGTGTCCGAGAGGCACACGCCGTCGCAGTCGTAGTACGTGGCCGGATATGCACAGTAGCCTGCGTTCGTGGCGTTTGCTGCGTAGTTGCAGGCGTAGTTGTCTTGGCAGCCTGTGACCTCGTTTTGGTCACACACCCCATCCTGATCTGCATCGAACAGGCACGCGCCGTTGCAGTCAAGCCCAGCGGCTGCGAAGGTGCAGCTGCCGTCTTCCACGTTTGCCGACGCATTGTAGTTGCAGGCCGCTTCATGCGTGCAGCCGTTGACTTCATCGCTGTCGCAGATGTTGTTGTTGTTCAGATCCGTGCCGTTTCCTCCGCAGGTGCCGCACGCATCGAAGTACACACAGCCGTTACCACCGTTGCCGAAGTAGTTGCATGCTGCGATTTGGGAGCAGTTGTCCTCGCCGTCGCACACGCCATCGTCATCCGAGTCGCCGTCGGCGGCTACGCCGTCCTGGCAGAACTCACAACCGATGGCGAAGATGCAAGAACCTGCATCCGTAGCGGCTGAGTTGTAGTTGCACGCGTTCTGAGACTGGCAGCCGACGATCTCGTCGCCGTCGCACACGCCATCGTCGTCCGAGTCGCCGTCGGCGGCTACGCCGTCCTGGCAGAACTCACAGCCGATGGCGAAGATGCACGTGCCTGCGTCCG
>Ga0315904_10010737_pt1 | contig 11791 bp, 19 predicted proteins | sample LakEriMetagenome_6_FD_203529 | JGI IMG/M metagenome (GOLD analysis project Ga0315904, IMG submission 203529) | Freshwater fungal communities from buoy surface, Lake Erie, Ohio, United States - Buoy 12 MA120 | ecosystem: Environmental > Aquatic > Freshwater > Lake | place: USA: Lake Erie, Ohio...
GGACAGAGTGGCTCCGCTGTTTTGGACAATCTTGCCCGTGGTCCCGTTAAACCGCGTGATTGCGTTGTCGGTCGCGCTGGCTGGCCCGGTTACGTCGCCGCTTCCCGCGCCGCCCGCTGCCGTGATTGTTAGGGTATCGGTAGCCGCGTCCGTCTCAAGAGTGATGCCGCTGCCAGCAACTATCGTTAGGGTGTCCGCAGACGAATCGGCAACGATTGAGCTTTGGCCAGCAACGGCAATTGTGCGAAACGCCAGGATCAGCGCAGGCTCCGGCGGCGCGGGAGTTACCTGGCTGATGTTATCGTATGCCAGCGTAAGCCGGATGGTGCCCAGCGTAAGCAGGAGGTCATTTGCGCCTGTAGCATAGACTACCAGCCAGAACTCCCGATCATCCCCGGGCAGGACCGTCTGGTTCATTTGCGCCGCGCTGAAGTCCAGTTCCCACGGACCAACGGAAGCCGTCGTCATGGCAACGGGTCCAGCAGTCGCAACGGGTGAGGACGCAGGCGTTCTTGATGTGTGTAGCTCCGCGTAGAGTGCCAGCGTTTCCGTTACCTCCTCGCCCCTAGCAAGTTCGCAGAAAAGCGTTAGGGGGTTTGCTTGACTGTGACGCTCCGCGATTTCTCGCGGGTCACGGCGCAGGGAAACGGAGATTTTGCGGGCGTCCATTTAGCGGATCGAGTCAAAAGAGTAGTAATCGTTTCCCCCATATTGCCCTTCATCGGGAGCGGGGGAATTGGCTGCGGGCGTCGTCGGCTGCTCAATGTCCAGTTCGCAACTGGCAATCATCTTCAACTCCGCCTTTGCCTCGCTGATGCGCCGTTGCCGCCCGTCGTCAAGGGTGACGCCGGAGGCGGGAAGATTGGTCGCAAGGTCTTCCATCAGCAACGCGAGCGCCGCCGAATGGATTTCGTCCGGGATTGTTCCCGCTGGTCCTAACTGGTTTCTGTCGCAACTCCTAACGTATGCGCGGACACGGGAAACGGTCCGGTCGATGGACTTTTGAACCACGTCGCCCGCGCCGGAATCGCGAGCGGTGGCGCTGATAGCCTGCCACTCCCATTCCGCAAAAGCGGAAGCGGCATCCTTATCCGTTAGGTAGTTCCAAGCCATTTTGTTAGTCAGGAGTGGGCGGCGGGGGAGAAACCGAGAAAGCCCCCGCCGCCCTATGTCCCGAGCCGAATTGGTTAGCTGATGGTGATGTCAAGCCGCTTCACCGCCGCCGAGTTTGTGGCAACGATCTTTTCAGCCCAACCCCAAGTAGCCTCCTCAAAGTCCGAATCATTCGCATAGGCGAGACGGTACTTCGGTTGGAAGTCGTTGTCGCCACGCCCAACGAACAGCTTGATTGCTGACGGGTCGCTGGTGCTAGGGATGCTGGAAACCGCAGCCACGAGGATGCTGTCGGCGAGCGTGAACGCCGCGGCTGGCGTCTGCCCGATCTGCGCACCGTTCTTGATTGCCCGCGAGCGACGAACCTCAACGTTTCCTCCGAGAAGGTCTGCAACTTGCTGCTCCGTGACAGTGGCAGGGTTTTGACGGGTTGCGCCACCGTTCACGCGGTTTTGGACGCTGACGTGATTGCAGAACTTGCGAAACGCGGAAGAACCGAACAGGATGCGAAGCTGCCCGGCACCCTGAGAGTTCAGTTCCACGGTCTCAAGAACCTGCTGCACGATGTCAACGGCGTTCGTGCTGGTGCTGGCAACGTTGATGTTCGTCGCGGCCCCGGCGGCAGTCAGCGCAGCGGAGAAGATTCGGTCAATGCGCCCGCGGATCAGGCCCATCATCGTGCTTCGCGCGTTGTCTTCCAGCTTCATAAGCAGGTCGGTGTCGCTGATGCGGGGACCGACGTAGAACGGTTCCGACGTGACCCGGTGCTGGTCAAGCTGGGCAGGCACCTTGGTGCCGCCGTAGGTCACGCGAGTGCCGACCGGGTTGTTGATGCTGGTCAGGGAGTTCGGAATCGTGATTGAGTCTCCAGGAGCAAAGCTCTGGAACTCAAAGTCGGAGGAAACCGCGATTCCCGGACCAGTGAGGAACTCGGCGTCGATTTGCGCCTGAGTGCGGGCCGAATCGGAGTAGAATCCGACGGCGTAATTGCGCATTGCCTCAGTAGAGGCAACGGATTGAAGACGTGTAGCCATGTTGTTAGGGCCTTTCTGTTAGTTGTTTGGTTTCCTGCTTAGTAGACGTAAAACAGGATTGCGTCGCCGGATGCGCCAGCTTCAGCAGTGACTCCGATTTTGTCGCCAGTAGTGAACGCGGCGGCGACTCCAGCGGTGGCGGAGGCTTGCAGTTCAACGCCGGGGTTGATGCTGGTGGCGATTTTTACGCGAGCCATTGGCTTAAAAAGCCGGATGCTCACTTGTTCGCCGCTGGCTGCATCACTCTGAGCAATGCCGATGCTGCGGGTAGTGGATGCCGTCGAACGGGCGACCGTGCGGGCGGTGGTGGTTGCATAGACGAGTTGGCCGTCGGAGATCGCACCAGATGCGGTCATCACGACTTCCCCCTCAGGAACGTTTTGTGTGGCAAGAGCCATAGTTTTGTTGTGTTAGGTTGGGGTTGTCTTACTTCAGGGTTGTGCGAGCCATCTCAACGGCTTCAGGCCATGAGATAGATTTTGAGGCGGCGAGTTCGTGGGCCTTGGCATAAATGCGGTCAGCGAGCGGAGCGTTGCCGGGTTCGGGATTGCCTTTGTTGTCATCCGTGAGCCGCTTTCCGTCCGGCGCATGCGCGGCGGTAAGTTCCTTTGCAGCTTCCAGTGCGGCGGCGGAGTCGGTAAGGTACTGCGTCCGATAGAGCTTGTGGATGCCAGCAGCTTTCGGCGGGATCTTGCCAGAGGCGACAAGCTCAGCCACGAAGCCGTCAGCAGCAGCTTCTCGCACCTTGCCAATCTCGGCACGGGCGGCTTCCAGTTCCGTCTTGAGGCTGGCAACTTCGGAGTCAACCACCGCTTTCGATGCGGTGATTTCCTCGACCTTCTTCGCCATGCCTGCCTCCATGTCCTTGCCTTTCATGTAGCCGGCGCAGGCGGCCTCCAGTTCCAGCATGAGGTCCTCGTCTTCCATCTCAGCGTCTTCGGCTTTGCCTAGCGCTTTCATCAATCGTTGTTTATCCATATTCGTTGGGGTTGGTTGTTTTGCCGCAACGAGCGGCGCGATCTTTTCGAATGCTGGGTCACTAACAAGTCCCCCCGCGGCGTTGCCGGAGGAGGAATCAAGCAGCCCGACAATGCGGCCGCGGACGACAGCGCAGCGCGGACTGAAGTAGCGGACGGACGGGAGGATTCCGTTAGGGACATCACACTTCGTGGCCTCCAGTCCCATCGGGGTCCAGATAACGCGAGCCCAGATGCCCGAGCCTTCGCGCCATTCAAACTCCTGCGGATACGCTGCCGCTTCCCGTGCGTCGTGGTGCAAATCGAAAAACGGCTGCGGTCCGCCATCGGCCTTTCGGGCCTCAAGGTCGCGCTGCAATGCGGACGCACCGTCAGCGTCCACGGTAATCGTTAGGCGGCTAGGCTTGCCGTCGAGCTTGGCTTGAATCTGCTGCTTGCCCGCAGGCGCAAACATGATCCAATCCGGAGCCGTGCCCGTGATTTCGTTGCTGGCGAATGCTGCGACGAGTTCCATTTTCATGCTTCGGCCTCCTTTACTTGGTCTTCCCAGATTGCGTTGCCGCCGATGATCCCGGCGACAAGAAGCCGCTCGATGACACCTTCCAGCTTGCTATCGGTTGGAGCCTTCGCTGCCGTTAGGGTCTGCGGCTTGGGAGCGCTAACGGTAGCTTCCCCCTCGGTAGGTGCGGGCACGTCGTGACGTTCGCGAAGGAACTGGTCAGGGATTGCAAGGCCCATCCTGGCAAGGATTTCGTCTCGCTGGGCGAGGGCGACGGCATCCTGAGGGGATGGGATTTCGCAGACGACTGTCGGCATTTCCGATGTCTCACCGTAGTTTAGACGGATGACCATTTCCGCCAGGCTTTGCAGCGTCACCACGGCATCGTTGCAGTAACCCTGCATCGCCTCGCGCCTAACACCTGCGTAGACCTCGCCAGTATTCCCGAGCCCCTGATTGCCATCGGTGCCGCTTGATGCGGTCTCGCCGCGGATGACAAGATCGCATGCTTTGTCCGCCTCGCTGATGACGTAGGATTGCGGGAGGTCCTTGGCATTCGCTCCGGACTCGTGAAGTTCCAGTTTCGTCCCCTCCGGAAAGACACCCCAGCCGCTCGCCCCTATGTTCTGCATCATCTGGCCCAACGCCGTCCGCACCTGGCTGGATTCCTTGCGATACGTTGCCCACCGAAACGGCATGCCGAAGCGCTGGGTGTACTGCATGAGCCACTGCCATGCGGAAGTGGTGTAACTCCAGTACTTGACCAGCGTCCTGATGCGTCCGGCTTGCGATGGGTGCGCATCGGTGGCAGGCACCACGTGAACGAGAAACTTGTTAGGCGGGAAGTCTTCCCACGTAGCCAATTGATTCCGGAACTGCAGTGGTCCGGTGTTGCTGGGGTAGCCGTACCACCGAGGGCCGACGTTGACGCAGCAACGGGGCAGAATCGCCGCTTGTCCGCCAACTTCGCGCCGTTGCCAGAGGATTTCGAGGACCGCGTGCCCGGTGACTGACCCGCGAGCGAGCGCTTTCAGTACGCCATCGCGGCCTAGTTCCCGCTTTGCTGCATTAGGGCGCATGCCTTTCAGCGCCTCTTTGACCAGCTCCGCCTTTTCCTTTGCCAAGTTGGAAGCGTTGCCGTCCTCATCGGCGAACGGCTGGACATCAAACGGCGCGCCCGTTAGGGCGTTTTCCACCGTCCTCATGTTGTCTGCGAGCCTCGCCCACGTGTCCATCATGCCGACAAACAGAGTCCACTGCTGGCTCATGTCCCCGCCCCATGCGCCGCGTAGGATAGACTCCGCAGTCTGCGGCTGAATCAGCCTCTCCACCACGTCAACATAACCGGAGCCAGCCCATCCGCCGTCGTTATCCGCGGGCACGGTAATCCCCTGCGCGAGTTTTGAGCGGGTCCGGAGTTTGCTAGGCACTGCCGCCCGCAAATATTGTTAGCGTATCTTGTCAAGCGGGAAAACGAAACGGCCCGGAGGGTTAATCCGGGCCGCTCGCATGAACTCACAATACACACCGCCCACTCAGGCAGTGCCCGCAGATAGCGCAGGCATGGCGCAACGTCAACAAAAAACCGCCACCCCCGTAGGAGTGACGGCTGGTCGGTAACGGTAAGGGTTAGGCGAATCCGTGGCGCTTCATAAGGAGTTGCGTTGCGTCCCGGATCGGCCCGACAAGATAATCAGTCAGGCTCTCGGCTTGGAAATCGGTCACTTCTTCTTCGGCTTCGCTGGGCGTGATGCCGTAGTGATTGGCGATTGCCTCAAGGATTGAAGCCTTGGTCTCTGAATCGGTCACTCGGAAGAATTGGATGGTGTTCGCTGCGCTCATGCCCCCACACTACCACGCCCCGCGCCGTCGTCCAGAACTATTTTCGTTTTTCTTTGATGCGGCAAGCAAAAACCCCAGCCCGGAGATTTCCAGACTGGGGCCGATGACGGAGACTGGGCCCCGCTGCGCATCTCCGCGCCGATACCGCGCCGCGCGGCGATGTCAACCCATAAAGAAACCCGCCCTGGTGCGCATATCCCGAAGGACCTAGGCGTGGCGGGTTATCGGGTGTCAGTCGCTCTGATTGGCCGCCCCGTCAAGGCACGAAAAACCCCACCGTTTCGGGTGGGGTTGATCGGGGGCTTAGGCTGGTTCAAACTCAAGGTGGTGTTGGTAAACCCCGATTCTGTTCCGCTCTTTTTCTGACCAGCGTTCGCGGATTTTAGCGAACCGGATGATTGATTGGGCGTCGTAGCGGAATGGCTTGCCGTTGTAGCTGGCGGGCTTTGTGATGTACTCGGCGAAGCACTTTGCGCCGACAATCGCGCCAGTGTTGAGCTTGACGCCGTGGCGAAGGTTGCGACCGCAGCACATGCAATTGTCGTCTTCGGCGTAACCTACAATTTCGTACTTCGCTGGCTTCGGTTCGGCTTTCCATTCGGCGGTGGTGTTGTGTGTCTTGCTCATGCCGATACCCTACACCCTCCCGCCAATCTGTCCACACTTATTTTCGTTTTTCTTCCACCGTCACCACCGGGCGAAAAACCCGTCAAACTCCGGCTCGCCCACCTCGACCGCATTGAGGTCTGCCATGTCCCATCCGCCGAGACCGTCGGTGTAGTAGCCATGGAGCGCCAAGGCAATTGACCAGAAACGGTCCGCGTGGTCGTTAGAGTCCTTGGCCGATGCCACTAGTACCCGGCTTCCGCGGATGACCCGGCATGGTTTGCGCATGTCTTCCCTGAGGGCATCGTCATGGGGCAGGGTAATCTTGCCGTCCTCCATTGACCGTTGCAGGTCCACGGCCATCCGCTCGCTGATTAACATCGTGGCCCGCTTGTCTCCCGATGTCCTCAGCACGTCGTCAAGCGGCACGGTGGAGGCAAAATGCACGGGGAGAATCAGACTGCCGTACCGCTCCGCGAGGTCATCACTCAGCCCGGTGCCGTTTCCGGTCATATCCATGACGACCCGCTGGACGCGTCCGCCCACGGTCGCCATCAGCCGCTCCATTTGCCGCCGCTGGTGGGGCGTCGTCTGGTCGCGCATCTCCAGCCGTGCAACGTGCACGCATGAGCCTTGGGATTCGGCTAGGACGGACACCACGGACAAGTCCCCGTTTCTGGCAAAGTCCTGCCCAACGTAGAGCGATGAGTTAGCGTGGTGTCTTGCTAGGCTTGCCAGCGTGCTGTCTGCCCATGCCTGCTGGTCCGGCGTGAACGCGGGTGCCGTCATGCATCGGCTGATCAAGTCCCAACTCAGAAACGGCAGGTTGTCGCCGTGGTATGGCTCATTCTCGTAGTTCTGGCGGTACGTCTGCCGCTCGAAGCCCGCCTCTGCCTCGCGTTCCTCGGGGGTGACTTCCGCGGGCGTTCCGTCTTCGTTGATGCGGTGGAGCGACCCGATAACGATGCGGTCCTGCGGCTGCGCCTGCCCGCCGGAGCGAGCCAGCCACGCGTCGCATGCCTTGGGGTCCAGCTTGCGCCAGCGGTCCGCGAAGGCGTCTAGGTGCGGCTTGCTTCCTCGTCCCATGTGCCAGGCGTCGGAGCGGCGGACGGAAAACGACGGCAGCTTTCCTTCTTTGAGCCACCTGTTAAACAGGGTGCTGTCCCCGTTGTGCGTGCTGGCAATCCTAACCACAAATTCCGGGTTGGCGGATATGATAGGTTCGGCGGCGTCCCAGATGCGCTCCGCGTGCTCATGAAACGCGAACTCATCGAGGATGAGGTCACCGGAGAATCCCCGCGCCGTCCGCGGACTGGCAGCAAGAACAAGGATGCGCCCTCGGCGGTTTCCGATCCGCAGCTCCATGCGCTGGAAGAAGTCCTCAACTTCGATGGGGTCTCCGCCTAGCGCTTCCCGGTCGCCATCGGTGACGGCATCCGGTTCCTCGCGAAGGAACGAATCCACCTCCTTGACGGTCGTCAGGACATCGCTGATTTTCTGGCCGAACTCCACGCCGTTCGCGCGGCTGTTACTGATGACGACGATGAGCCACGACTGATTCTTGCCCAGCCGCTCCAGCATCCTAGCAACTACCCAATTGGCTAGGGTGAAGCTCTTCCCAGTCTGCCGCGCAAACTCCACTAGCAGGAACTTCCCGCGAAACAGGAAGACCGGGAGTTGATATGTGCGGAGCTTGAGGGCGGGCATTGTGCGGAGCGCGGATCAAATGTGCGGAGCTGTTAGTCTTCGTCCGGGTCTGTCGCTTTGGCTAGGTTCTCCAACACGTCAGAGACCGCTTTAGCCGTGTACGGCTCAGGCTGTTCGTTTAGCGCTCCGCCCAAGGTTACGGCGTCGGCGATAACGGCGATGGGAACGGTGATAATGCCCGCGGCGGCTTTGAGTAGTGATGTAATCATGGCAGTTGCCCCGCGTTAGCCGACTCCCATTCGGCAATTCCCTTCTTGGCTCCGTTGACGGCGGCTTCAAGCTGCGCGGGTTTGTTTCCGCCAGCGAAGAACAGCGCGTTGCCAGCGTACCAGTTGAGAAGTTTCTTGACGGCATCCCGGAAGAACTCGCCAGCCGCGGCAATGTCCGCAGGCTTCGGTGGGGGCGGCAGGGTTGAGCACGGGAACGGTTTGATGACGGTGGTTTCGCCTGTGTTGGTCTCGGTCATTTGGTTGGTTGGTTGGTTAGGGTGATTTTCTGGGCCTGCCTCTCCTGCGATGAGGCAAAGAAGCGGCACCATGCGATGTGGTTTCGCCATGTGTCGGCAGGGGTGGCGAAGTCGGCATTGCGTGGGATCCGTCGCCCGTTGCTCTGCCGGAACTTGTTAGCGGCTCTTCGCTGGCGCTCGCGTCTGTGGCGTCTGCTGTGCATGCGTTAGGCTCCTTGGTAATGTCTTTCCAGTTTGGCGATAAACAATCGTTCGTAGACAACGAAGTCGCGCCAGATTTGGGCGACTCTCTGGTTTCTGCCTCCGGGGCAGTGGAAACACTGGCGAGCGGCACGGCATTGAAATCTAAAGGCTTCAATACGCTGCCGCTCGCGTTGGTGGCGTTTGCTGTGCATGGTGGTCGTCCGGAGTAGCGGAAGTGTAGGTCTGGTTTCATGCGGCAGAATAGACCGCCCACTCCTTGCCTTCGATTCGGAGCGTTTCGCCCTCGGAGATTTCCGGAGGCGTGAAGCTGCAAAAGTCCGCTGGACCGTTGCCGTTTTGGACGTGCCAACCGAACATTGAGTTTTGTCCGATGGTGCCTCTGGTGCAGCCCGTCTCTTCGGCGATGGCCCGGAAGTCGATGGGAAATCTGCGGACAAGGCGTGGTGTGGTTGTGGTTGGTTTCATGGTTTCGGTTAGGGTTAAGCTGCTTTGCCAAACACGTCTCCCCAGATGCGCTCGGAGATGTTAGCAATCCGCGCCTCCAGCCCCTCGGCTCTGGCTTGGCTGTCCGCGTCCTTGACCTTGGCGAGCCGTTCCTCGCTGTCCAGCATGTCGAGGATCCGCATCGCCATCTTCCTCCGGGCGTCGTGCTCGGCGCGCATGTCGGATTTGCGGGACATGAGGATTTCGTGGAACTTCCCGAAGGTCTGGACGAACCGCCCGATTTCGTTCATGCCGTTCAGTCCGCGCACCTCCCGATTGAGCATGACGCTCAAGCGTCGGATGGTATCAAGATTCAGATCGGCGGCATCGTTAGGGTCCACCTCAATTCCCGCCTTGCCCATCATCCATTCGTCAAAGTGGCCCTTCTTGAGTCGGTACACCTGCGCAATGTCGGCGTGCACCCCCTGATCCACAAGCCATGCGGCGGTAGACGCGAACGTCTCACCTGCCCGCAGTCGCTCCATGGTGGCGTCAAGGAGTCCGGCGTCAGTGGCGCGGTGGAAAAGAGTGTTAGTGTTGCCTTTCACGTTGGCGGGTGTTTTGCGGTGCTGGTTTCCCGATAGCGTTAGGATTTGACGGTGGCAAGCGGGCGCTTTTGCGGCTCAGTTGCAACTCACGCACAACACCCGGAACGTCCTGCCCGGATTGATTGCGCTGGGGGTTTCCACAAACCCCTGCCCGTTGCAGCGCGGGCACTTGGCGGTCTTCTTCGCCTGCTTCCTAACGGCTTTTGCTGCGGCTTTCTTTTTCATGGTCTTGTTGCCTGAAAGTGCATCCCGTCACGACCCCAGAACGCCCCTGCTGCCACCCATCCGTGGCGGGCGAATATCTCCATGACCTCCAGCGGCATGGTTGAGCGGGTTGGCCAGGCTGTCTGGTTGCCGTTAGTGCTGGCCATGAAATCAATCGCCGCGCCCCGTGCGTGCAATGACGGCAGCGACCCGCCGCGCATGTTGCGGTTGTTGTAGCACCCTTCGAATTGCTTGAGCACGTGGGAAAAACGGCGCTCTACGAGTTCGCAGAGGATTAACTCTAGCGACTTGGCGACGTTGCGATGACATCGGATTGAGCGGACGGCGGTGCCTTCGTACTGGATGCCCAGCCCGACAACGTTCAGCGACACCAGCCGCGACTCGTCCCCCGGACTCCCATAAAACCGTTGTAGGCTTCGCTGGTCGGTCGCTGGCCACGGGTTCGGTTTTGGCATCAGCTTGAGCAAGTGCGCTTTGCACGCGGCGATGGAGCGCGGACCCCAGAAGCCGTCAGGGGTGACGCCGACGCGGGTTTGTGTGTCTTTGATCTGTTGCTGGGTCATTGGTCAAAACTCCTTTCCGTGAAGTCGCTCGCGGGTGGCGTTGTGCCTGATCTTCTCGCAGATTGCGCCGGCAATGTCCCATCCTCGTCCTGCTGCTAGGTCCATGATGCGGATGACGACGTCAGCAAGCTCAGCCTCGGCTCCGGAGTAAACCGGAATCTTGTCATCGGGCGGGTTGCCTTTGCGGAGCGCTTCCAGTGCTTCGCTCACCTCGGAGTGAATCAATGCCAGTGCCTCGCCGTCGTTGCGCTCCCGGTCCCAGAATCCTTTGGCCTTTGCGTTAGCGTGGACCTCCTTGGCAACGTCGTCCCACGCCTCTCCGAATACAATCATTTGATCGCGGGTCATTTCTGCGCCTCCGGAAAGAGTTCGGCTTTCGGCTCTTGTGCCTGCTGCGGCTGCGGCAGCGCTGGGCGTAACGGGATGCTGATGGCGACGACGCCCTTGCCTCCGGGGAGGATGTACGATCCAGAGAGCGTCATGGGCACCGTGCTGATGCAGCTAGGCATCGCAAGCGTTAGGGTGACTAGGGCGAGTTTCATGGCTTTTTCTTGATGGGAATTGTGACCTCCCGGTACTCGGTTGGCTTGCCTTTGACGCGAGGACCGACGTTTTCCAGCCACCGTGTCCCTCCTGGTCGCGTGAGTTGTGATTCAGTCGCTGGCTTTTTCGGGGCGGGGATTACGCGGAAAAAGGACAACCCATTGCGGAGGGTGGGGCCTTCGGATTCAATCCATTTTTTACTTGGAATAGTGGATGTCAGCTCCTGCATCCTTCCCCCGTTTGCCACGGTGGCGTACATCGCCGCAATCTCCGCGGCTGCGGCTTTGCGTTCTGCGATTTGTTTCTTGGTTCGTTTCATGATTTCGGTTTTTGTTAGTGGGACAGTTTGCCCGCGTATCCTCTCAGGGGTGATTTTTCGTCTGCCTGACCTTTCTATTGGTTAGAGGATCCCTGCCGTCTCGACTGGAGCCGGGGCGAGTGATACGCGGGAGATTGTTAGCGCCCCCGCTTCGTCGGGCTGACGAACCTCTTGTCGGTCCATCGGCTGACGGTTGGGGCGCAGGCTGCGCAGTGCGTGCGGTTCGCCCATCGCTCCCATCGGGTGGTTGGCGATGGCCAGAATGGATTTCCGCACGTTGCGCATATTCTGATCTCAGTTTCTCGCCAGTTAGGGCGCGGCTTTCGCGGCATTGGCGAGGTGAGGATATGACTTGTGGACATGCCCGCAGACCTTGCAGCGCTTGATGGGCACTCCGTCCTTCATGGAGCTCCCAATGGTTTTGACTCCGCCGCAGGAGGGACAGACGAGCGGTTTGCGTCCGCCTCCCGGCTTTCGAGGAATGCGCACAGCGCCGGGATTGCTAGGCAGTACGCCAGCAGCGCCAGCGTCGTCTTGATTTTGGTTTTCGTGGTCATGAATGATTCGTTTTGCGTACACCGCCGCGTCCAGCAACTCCTCGTAAAAGTGAGTGAGCCACTGGTGGAAGGACAGCAGATTCCCGATCACCGTCTTCCCGTACT
>Ga0315904_10010740_pt1 | contig 11790 bp, 10 predicted proteins | sample LakEriMetagenome_6_FD_203529 | JGI IMG/M metagenome (GOLD analysis project Ga0315904, IMG submission 203529) | Freshwater fungal communities from buoy surface, Lake Erie, Ohio, United States - Buoy 12 MA120 | ecosystem: Environmental > Aquatic > Freshwater > Lake | place: USA: Lake Erie, Ohio...
TGCAGGATCCAATGAGCTCATTGTGACTGCTGACACCATGGAGTCGCTGGCCAAGCGGGCGAATGATGGCGAGCAGATCTACGCGATTATCGATGGTTGCGACGAACCTAGGGTCCCAATCATGTTCGCAAAGATTAGCAACGACCGGGCAGCTTCGCTTTATAGCGGACATGCAGCTATTGAATACGCGTCGATCGCCCCGTACCTGGTTAAGATTGATCAGGACTGGATCCACTGGATTGGTTCGGAATTTGGAGGAACACCCTGGGGTTTTTTCTTCGTTATGGACGTTGTGCATGACTTTGCTTCGATACGCCGACACTGGAAAAAATTCCTCAAGGTGCAGGTACCCGATGGACGCAAACTATACTTCCGCTTCTATGATCCGCGTGTATTGGAGACGTTTCTGACGGCATCTACTGCGATGGAAATCGACCTGTTCTTTGGTCCTGTCAGCGAAGTTGTTGTCGTACACTCCAACAAGGAAGTTCGATCCTATCGTCGTGCGATTCGAATGATTGATGGGAGTCCATGATCGTGTTTCGAATTTCCGATTCGCACTGGAGAGCATTCGAGGAATCACAAGTACAAAGGTTCGTAGAGTCGCAAACGAAACGACTGCGATCAGCCTATCCCGATACATTTGCCGCTCGATTCACCGATGACGCCACAAAACTGCAGCATGTTGTTCTCGAATCGATCGAGCTTGCGGAAACCTTTGGTGTAATCGCTGAAGATGACGTTGCATTCTATCTCAACTGCTTGTTCGAGATCGGATTCGATTTCGCTCGAGTGGAGGGGTGGGCCTACGAAATCCTTCACCGTCGCGATTTGGGGGGGGAAGCAAAGATGGATCTTATTTGGAAACGACTTCATCCTGATGAGCTTGAGGAGAAGCTCACATGAGCGATAATCGAAAGAGGGCCAACAGCAGCCCAGTCAAATCGCCGGTTGAATGCTGTCCAAAGCCAACTGTCGACTTGGAATATCTGGATTGTCGAGGAAAAGGAATCGGCGGGGCAAAGTACCAAGTCTATTCCGTTAACTGGGACGGCAAGAAAGATGGAAAGTTTAGCAAGTCCGGAACTCTCGACGGTAATGGAAAGGCCCACATCGACAATGTGCCTGAGATAAAGGCACTTGAATACTACTTTGAGAAAGATCCAAAGCCCTACGAACCAGAACTTGTTCCCTCGAAGACCCCCGATCGCGACGAAACAGCATCGATGCTGGACTCGATCGCTATCTGGCTTGTCGATACAGCGAAGGGCGATTTCAACCAAGAGCAAACGATTGGACAGATTACCGTTAATGCGTTGTTAGGTCTCATCCCGGTGGTCGATCAAGTTCTCGATGCTCGCGATCTTACGGCTGGCCTGAAGGCAATCATCGACTACTACATAGAAGACGAAGCGGAACAGCAAAAGCATCCCGACGAATTGGGGCTCGACTACGAAAAATGGATTTGGATCAACGTCTTCATCATCTCCATTGGTTGTATTCCTATTGTGGGTTCCGCGGTCAAAGGGGTGTTCAAGGGTGTCATACACTATCTGAAACAAGCTGGAAAAGTTGCAGGTAAGCTTAGCCCGATTCAACTCCGCAAGGGTTGGGAATTCCTAGTAAAAATACTGAATCATTTTGGCGTCGGAAACGCACACAAATGGCTCAAGGTGGAATTCCCAGCAAAAATCGATGGCTGGATGAACACAGCATCGAAGACGATTCGTGGTGCACTCGACACCATCGAAAAGACTGCAGACAAAGCTGTCTCGGCAGTGTCTTTCTTTAGTTCCACTAAAGCCGCAGAAATTGATGAGCGAGTTCGACTCTACAAGAAAGCGATCGACAAAGCCAAATCCAAGATCGACGACATGACCAACCAAGTGAAAGCTTGGTTTAAGGAGCAGGTCCAAATACTCACGGGCGGCGCACACAAGTCGGAGGAAGTAGGGGCGACGGGAACGAGATCACGACCGATTGAAAACAAGAGGCTGCAAAAACAAGCAAAACCTCCAGATCTTCAAATCCCAAACAATCCGCGTTGGTACAACCCAGACGGTTCTCCCCGCTGGCCTCCGAATGATGGATTTCATGGTATACCCAAGAATATAACGCTTGCCCCTGGTACGAGAATTGACCGTTACGGAGGCGAGTCAGGCAAGTTCGTTTCTCCAGCAGGAACTCCATACGAAGCACGCGCTCTACCACATGGATCGGACCAGAAAATTTACAAAGTTTATGAAGTACTCAAACCAATCGACGTAAAAGCCGGTGAGATCGAACCATGGTTTGGTCAACCCGGTATGGGTGAGCAATTCAAATTGGACAAATCGATCCAAGATTTGCTTGATCAAGGTTACATTCGAGAGGTTTCTTGAAACGAGCAAGCCGCAATTACCAAGATCATGAGGTTAGCCTGTCCTAACGACGAATAATCCCAAATACCAACGATAGAGATCACTATGGATTTACTCGATATTAAAAAAGCACTTTCGGAAATTGAAGCCAAGCATCACGTCGAACTCGGAATACCCTGGTCTCCAACCAATGACGGTTCACCTCATATTGAGAAATCCGAGGATATCTATAGCTACGTCATCACGGAGCGTGGCGAAGAGTTAAGTCGTCGAGAAACTCGCGATCCAACGGAACTGCTTTTTTGGATAGTACGAGATAGAACAAAACGAACTGCAATTGACTGGGAATTGCATCATCGAAAGCCGGGATTAGATCCCAGGCGATTGATTTTTGAAAAGCATATTGAGATTCTGCATGCCATTAGTCCCACATGGGGAGCGGCGCAAAAAAACGAGTACGACGTCCTCGTTTCGAAATATCCATTTGACGACAAAGCCGTCGCACGCGCAGACCGAGCCGCGAGCCTTCGATCCAAGGGTATCTCGCCCGAGAAGGCTTGGGAGCTCGCAGTTATGGAGATTCCTTAACATCGACCATTCGTAAGCGTTCACCAGCGGACACTTCGCTAATAGCCAGGCGCCTGTTGTGCTGGGGCGACACAGCCGACAAAAGTCGGCCCAATTTTCGGGATTTCAAAATATAGCGTTTTGGAATTTGGTTGAATAGAGCCATCACGTTGGATGCATATCGGGGAAGAGTTATCAACGGTAGTTATCATGTCGGCCTGTAGACCTTTTTCAGTGCGAGTGGTGCGTAGACCGTGGCTCAACGAGCCACGGCAGTCATTGTGCCAGCCCTTCGGGCTTACGAAGGCAAGGTCACGGCCCGATGAATGTCGATTGCGATCTGCCTATCCTGACAACTTATCCATAAGTACGAAGTAATCACCGAGCTCATCAGGCGCGAATGGTATCAGGCACTGCAACTCCGTAGCCATGTTGCATCGAAGGAGGACTTCATTACATTGTCAAAGAAGGTCAGACGCGATGCGGCTCAGCTTGGGAGAGCCCAAAGGATTCGGGGCTTCAAGCCGAGATCGCAAGTGCCAATCTTGTCTTGGGTATTGAGGCTGCGATCGCTTACCGATTCAATCGAGAATGGATGATGTTTGGTGAGCATGGATGGGATGAGATGAGTAGAACCCGGAGTATCCGATTATGAATGGTTTCGTTTTTACCCAGCGTTTCAATACCCCTGATACGCCTTCGCTTCGCGCGCACAATCGGGTCGTGTGTGTTGCAGACGGACGTGCCCCAACGGGTGTAACTCCAACGCATTTCTGCGATGCCACAGGTAGTTTTCACGGAGGTGCCGCTACCCTGCGCCGGCAATGCAAAGTCGTTCAGCCTACGTTCATTTATGACAACACTTTGCCTGCTGCACGCCGGAGGCAAGCGATATTTGCGGCACTGAGCGGTTACGCGCCATCCTCGGTCCGAATTGTTGCCTATTTCGGACATGGAACCCCCCACGGCCTGGAAAGCGCCGGGATCGGCTCTGCACAGTTGCAGGAATTCTCGAGATTGCTGCTAGATAAATGCGAAGCCAATGCATCGATTGTCTTCTATGCCTGCTCCACCGGTGCGGCTGGAGGCTTCGCCGAACAACTCGCGAATCTTATCATCTCGAAAAATGTTTCCGTGTACGGACACACTTCGTACGGAAAATATGCGAATTTGAGTATGTTTCGACGCTACCCCGGCGGCTATCCGTTGACTCATTCGGGACATTACACGTTCTGGATGGATGAGTAAACCAATCACGCGTAGCCCACGGCGTGGCTCGGAAGGCTCCAGATTCGCGCTTTGCCAATAAAAAAACCGGAGTCCTGTTCGAACTCCGGTTGGCTGTGCTCACGTCCAAGCGACGATGCATCTAGTCGGGAACCGAGACGACCTGACCGTCTTGGATGGCGCCCAGGGCTCGGTAGGTACGCAAATCAACTTCGTTGGAAATGAAGCGTACGCTGCCGTCCGCAAATGCGAAGTTGCCACCAACCGTATGGTCGCTGCTGAATCCGTAATTGTTGGGCCAGTCTGCATTGCACAACTCCAATGCTTTTCTCGGAGTCTGACCTACGCCTGCGGAACATTGTGCAGGAGCATTCAGCGGAATCGCTGTTGTGGCAACCGAGCCCTTAAACCAGAACCACCAATTGTCTCGCGTATTGTTGCCGACCGATTCGCCGACCATCATGGTGTTGCTCAAGCCATCCTTTACGGCTGCGATCAGCGTGCTGCATGCCCGTCCTGGTGCCGAGAACGGGGACGACGCCGGAGTGGAGGTGCGCATGGGATCGATACCCTTGTATCCCGCAAAGAAGATCCCGTTTCCATTTCCGAAATTGTTGCCGTTGTTGATGAGGAAGGGGTCGGTATTAAAGATGTCTGCCGAACTGATGCCATAAACACCCCAAATCCAGTTGGTCCCTGAAACCCCCTTGTAGCTTGTCGTTGCATATTGCTGACCACCGTTGAATCGATCGCCGCGGCCAGCCAGAGGGGTGACCGTCGTATCGCTCGGGCAGCGGTATAACGGGATCCGTTGTTGGGCCACCCAAGGGTTCGTGCCAGGCGTCGGCGCAACAGGACCTCCGCTGTTACGGGTGTCATTCGACACATCCAGAGTGGGTACCACGGCGCGATACAGGTTGTCCTGTTCGATGTATGGAAGAATACCTGTCATCCACGACATTTGAGTCGCCGAAGGCGCAGGAGGCGTTGGCTGGGGGTCGTTGAGAATATCCAGCGGGGGGCTACCTGGAATAAAATCGCCGTAATTGCCTGGCAACTGTTTCCGAGCGGATTCGAAGTTGATCGCTCCCATCGCAACCTGACGAATATTATTGCTGCAGCTCATGCGTCGGGCTGCTTCACGAGCCGCTTGGACGGCCGGCAACAGGAGCCCCACCAGAACGCCGATGATGGCGATCACCACGAGGAGTTCCACCAAAGTGAATCCTCGAACAGGCCGTCGATGGATTTTCATAGAGTCTTTCTCCGATAGCTGAAAAGTACTTGAATGCATGCGGTTGCAGAAAAATGAGCAAACGGCACGTCCCGTTTCGCCAGCACGGGTGTGTGATGCATGCCAAGGCAGAAATCGTCGTCGAGGCCGCGCCCGCTCCTGTCGCGACCTAACTTCTATGGTACGGACCCCTGACGCAAAGTCAAGAAAACCCACCCTATCGCCGCGTTTTCATTGGGAATTTAAGCCGGAAAAGACCGATTGCCCTCACTGGAACTTGCTCGTCCCGACCGGCAACCGGCCCAGCCAACGCCGGCCAGCAAGCCGAGGACCGGTACCGCGGGAGCACGCATCCGCATGTTGCTCCAGTACACGCAGTGGACCATCGTCAGGCTGATCACGAGCGCTAAACCCGGCAGCCATCGCCGACGGCCAAGCCCCAATCGGGTCCAAACCATCGATCCGAGAAGGGCCAGTAAGAAATGCAGCACGTACCAGGCAGCGATCGCGATTTGAGCAGTTGGCGAGGCTTGTCGAGCGGACGGCCACAATGCCCACAACCATCCAACCCGGATAAGGCATCCGCGGAGCGCCGTCCCCGGATCGCCCGCAATCGTCGACCAAGCAAGCGACTGAGCGAGGTGATCGAGGGCTACTTCGTCTTGCCTTTCAGATCCCGACCGCTCCCGCCGCCACTGGACATGAAACGCCTCTTCGTCCCACTCGCGCGAGACGCTGGTCTGCCAATGCGTATACAAGACCGGGTTATTGGCCAGGTACAGGGTATAGCCTCCATGGGTCGTGGTCGCGATCGGGGTTCCGAATTGCATCGCATTGCGAATGGTCCATGGTGCGATGGCAACGAGAACTCCCAACGCGCTGGCAACGACCCATCGCCATTGCTGCATCGCGAATGCCGCTCCCCACCACATCACGATCCAGGCCAAAGCTGTGGGGCGACAGAGCACGGCGAGCCCCATACCGAGCCCGAGCATCAGCGATTGAAAACGCCATCGGTCCTTGCCATCGTTGTCATCCCTAAGCCACAACCACCACAACACAGTTCCCAGAAAGGTCGCGGTGGTTTCGGTCATGACCAAAGTCGACTGCCGTATCAAGATTGGATCGCATGCCACGCAAGCTACTGCAATCCAACAGGGGATTGGCCGAAAGTCCAGTCGCCGAGCGATGTCATAGGTCACGATGCAAGTTGCGACTCCGAGCACTCCGTGCAAACATGCGATCCACCATCGGTCCTCATTGCCTATTGTTGCGGAACTGACCCAAGACAGGAGCCACGGATACAAGGGAGGCCGATAGGCGCTGGGGGTCGGAGTATCGTCCGTCGCCAAGCGTCCCAAGGTTCCTGTGTCATGCCATGTCGCTGCCAGAGCGCGATACGCGTCCGGATCGCTTTCCAAACTTCCCCAGCCCACGACCAACGCGGCGGTGCGAATGCAGGCAACGACGGCGAACCCGAGCAAGGGTATCCAACGTTGTTGCCACCAGGAACCATGCATGAGTTTATCGTCCGCGGAGATGGGCAAGGGTTAGGACGCGGCGGGGGACCAACCCTTGCGCGGTGAGGTTTCGACGGAGCACGGGCGAGATTGCAGTTTGGCGATCCGTTCGGCGGCGCGTTGAACCTCGCCGGCATTGCACAGCGCGTGCAGTTTCAGCCGGAACGTGCGCGATTGACCTCCTTGCAGTTTGACGACGCGTCCGTGCCGCTCCTCAAAAGATTTCGTGTTTGGGAATCCCGAGGCCGGTTCAATCCCCAGGACGTAACCGTCTTCGACCCCCGCGGTGTTCTTCCAGAAGTTCAAACAGGGCAAGGTTCGCGCATCGAACTGGACCGAGTAGCCGAGCGTCGCATCGTGATTGGTGAGCATGGCTTCGGCCCAATCGTTCTCGTCGACGAGCGGTGTGCTGTAGTAGACCTGTTCGCGAAAGCCCGGTTCGGGCGCATCGCAGAGATGCCAATGGTCCATCCCTTCGCCAGCTCGTTCATCGCGCGGAGCCAAGTGGCCCAAGGCAGCGACAATCTTCGATCCGGCTTGGAGAACGGGTTGTCCGAGGTTGATGTGGTAAAGCAGCTGCATGGAGCCCGGAGTGGTGAGTGGGTTGGTTACCGTATCGTGGATCTCCACGATGCTCCGTCCAGGGAAAAACCGATACCGAGTTTCAAGTTCGAGGGTGTAGACCAAGAATCGCGATTCGATCACTTTGCCGACCACGTCGATGAACCCCAACTCCGGTTCCGCTTCGATGGTTAATTCCGAACAAGGCAAATTCGCGATGCGGCCGTGCACGGGAAACCGAACGTTTCCCCCGTCATCGAATTCCGGAGCACCATTGCTGAGCAGTCCGCACCGGACCAGGAGTTCATCGAAACCTTCGAGCCATCCGATCCCCGAGGGATCGCCGATAGGGACCAACGCAGGATGGACCGGGCCCCGGACCGGACTCTGCCAACCGAACTCGATCCCATGAACACGCGATTTCCAGATCCCCATCCCGCGTCCAGGCAGAATGACCGTTTGCATGACCCCGGTATCGATCGTCAAGCATTTCATCCCCAGCGACTTGCCATCCGACCAAGCCGACCAATGAATACCGAATGTGCCACCGTCGACATCGATCTGTGCCGGGGGCTGGTTTGCGATCCCATCGGGATCCGAGGGGAGTTTTGACGCAGTTACAGGCTCGATCAGATTCCAGCGAGGCATAGGGATAGCAAGCCAAACGAGGTCTTAGTTCCGGTGAATTTCCGAGGGACGAGCCCAAAAATGAAACCGATATTGTAGCCTTTCGCGAGGGGGACTTGTATGCCGCCCGCGGTGGCGGCACAGCGAACCAGCAAGCCACTTGCAGGTGACATTACGAGGGTTGCGAGGGTTCGGACCGCGTTCCGGTCACCTCGACACCCAGTTTCTGTTCCCTGGTTCGTTCGGAGCGGATGTCGTCGCTGAGCAAGATGCGCTGGAAAAAAAGCATCAATAAAGTGCATAGATAACGTCGTCCCATCTCTTGCATCCGCAGGTTGCTCGATCCCCAGGTACGTCCCTCCCAATGGATTGGAATTTGGCAAATCTTGTATCCCGAGATCAGCGCGCTCAAGGAGATCTCCAGCGTGATATTGAAGTGGCACGCGCGATACGGTCCACATCGACGAAGCACCTCGGTTCGAAAACCTTTAAAGGCATTGGTCAAATCATTGAACTTGGTCCAGAACATCCACTGAATGCAAATATTGACGATTCGATTGACCACTAGCTTGAGAGGTGGGTAGCGATGAACGACGGAACCACGAACGAAGCGCGAGCCAAAGACGCAATCATATCCCTCCGCCAGCAACCGGTAGTAACGCACGGCATCCTCGGGGTGGTCCGAGCGATCGGCCATGTAGATGACCACACAGTCACCGGAAACAAACTCCAATCCGGTTCGAACGGCTCGGCCGAAGCCACCGGGGGGCAGTCGATGGACCAATCGAATCTCCGGTCGACGAATCGCGCGCTCCATCACGAGGGCTTCCGTCTGATCGCTTGAATTGTCGTTCACGACGACGATCTCGAATGGAATCCGTTCGCTGTCCAGTACCGCGACCAACTCGTCCAGGCAGGGCCCGATATTCTCCTGCTCGTTGTAGGCGGGGATCACGATCGATAGCTTCACAACGCCTCTCCATCTTGAGTTTCAGCCGGGCCTTGATCGGGCGTGTAAATGTTGACATAGCAATCGGCAGGTGTCGATGGCTGGCCCACCGAACGCGACAGCGTTGCTCGATAGTCTTTTGGGGCGTCGGCGTCGGATCCTTCGCGTCCGATGATGAGATAATCGAAGTCGGGATAGGTATCACCCCAGAATCGCTGGCGGGGCTGGCACAACAGCGTTGGGCGACCGCTGAGCCACACATCGAAGACGAAATGGACATCGACGATGCAGCGTGCATCCGACGGGATTTCCTCGAGGAGCTTGCGAACAAAACGGGACGCGTCCGTGCGCGGGCTCGCTCCGTCGCGCGCGTAGGCGACCAGTGTTGTCATACCCGTACCAGGAATCATCATGGCGATCAGCAAGGCTCCCCACGCAGCCCGCGCCCACACGCTCTTCCAACCATTTGCCAGAGGAATCAACCCACCCACGGATCGAATCGCGGCAACCGTCCACCCCAGAACGGCCAGGGGATAGAGCCATCCGATCGCGTAGAGCCAGTACCCCTTGGTCGGATGCAACCCAGCGACGGTTGCGGTTAGGTAGATGCTCGACACCACCAGGATCGCGATGCGGCGACGAATCCTCGAATCGCTAGGGGCGAATGCATCGCGCAACGCAAGGGCTCCCAGCCCCAGGAATCCGCCGACGGCCAGGAACGTGAACTGGATTCCCTGGTTGTATTCCCATTGATAGCCCGCATGGTGCCAGAGCGAGGCCCACGGCCACAGCAGTCGCTGGACCAATCCCGGCCCAGATCGCTCGAGAACGTTGCTGGTGAACTGGCTTTGGAACTCGTAGGGGAATCGAAGGATGAGCGGCAGCCACAGGCATACGACCGCCAACGCGGAGACGCCTAACGCCAGAGCTCGCGCGAAGCGGAGTTTCCACGCCCCTGTTCGCCAGAATCCCCACACACCGCATTGCAAACATGCCACGAGCGCGAAGGGGTGGAACAGCAACCCGAGTCCGCACAGGCACCCCGCTGCCACCAACTCCCAGGTCACTCCCTTTTCGTCGGCCGAGGTGCGGTCAGCCCACCGCCACATGCAGGCAATCGCACCCCAGCAACAGACGATGCACAGCATATCCGGCCGGGCCGTGATCCCCGTGAACATCATCGGGCGACTCATCGCAAAGAGAATCAAGCCCATCCCCCAAGCAAACGTGTTGCCGATCATCTTTCGGGTCAACAGCCCCAGCACGACGATGCCGATGATGCCTCCGAGGAACGAAGGAACTCGAGCGGTCGGGTAACCGGCTGGGAAGATGCCGAAGAAGGGGGCTTGAACATAGTGCAACGCGGGCGGTAGGGCGAGCAAGCATCGGTCCGCGTTTTCGAAGAAATTCTCGCGCTTGCGAGTCGGACAATAGGGTATCCGCGGGATCCCTTCCTTCCAGACGGTGTAGCCGGGGACCGCGAACCATTGCTCGTCCATCTGTCCGGAGGAAAACAGAACCATCGGCAGTCGCAGAACGGAAAAAGCGACGATTGCAATCGCAATGACGGCGCCATGCCAAGTTTTGCTTTGATTCGCGTCCCCCATCATCCGGCGGCTCGATTTATCCGCCAGGGTGATACGAAGGGCGCCCGATGCTGTGAACCTCGAAGCCGAGCGAGGCCAATCCTATCCCATCGAGAATATTGCGGCCGTCGAAGAGGAACGCAGGCCGATGCATCCGGTCGAAGATGCGTTTCATCTCCACGCGTTTGAATTCATCCCACTCCGTCAGCACGGCAATCGCATGCGCATCTTTTGCAGCGTCGTAAGGATCTCGCGAGACAGTTACGTTCTTTTCAATCAGATGCTGATGATGCTCCGACAGGCCCCCCAAACTATCTTTGAAAACGGCGGCCAAGTCGGCACGGACCTGAGCCTCGGGAACCTGCGGATCGTAAATCGCCAACCGGGCTCGTTCCTCGAGCAGATCGCGGCACACGTAGATCGCTGCCGACTCGCGCGTATCGTTGGTATCTTTCTTGAAGGCAAAACCCCAGATCGCGATCTTCTTGTCGCTGACGGTGTGGAACATCGTGCGGACGATCCGGGCCGAAAATCGCTTCTTTTGGTAGTCGTTCATCACCACGACTTGGTCCCAGTATTTGGCCACCTCGCTGAGTCCAAAGTGTTCGCACAAGTAAACCAGGTTGAGAATATCTTTCTGGAAACAGGAGCCTCCGAAGCCCACCGAAGCTTTGAGAAATTTGGGGCCGATCCGGGAATCGGTGCCGATCGCTCGGGCGACCTCGTCGACATTCGCCCCCGTCGCTTCGCAAAGTGCCGAGATGGCGTTGATCGATGAAACACGCTGAGCGAGAAAGGCATTGGCCGTCAACTTCGACAACTCGCTGCTCCACAGGTTCGTCGTCAGAATCTTCTCGCGAGGGATCCATCGGCTGTAGACAGATGCGAGTTGCTCGACCGCTGCCTCCGATTCCCCCCCGATCAAGACGCGATCCGGATTGAGCAAGTCCTCGATCGCCGTTCCCTCGGCCAAGAACTCGGGGTTGCTCAGCACATCAAAGGTCGCATTGTTCGCGGAACTCATCAGAATCCGTTTGACCGCTTCCGCGGTGCGGACGGGCAGCGTGGACTTCTCAACGACCACCTTGTGACCTGTTGAGCATTCCGCGATCTTTCGAGCGCACTTTTCAATGAACTCGAGATTGGCAGCGCGACCCGC
>Ga0315904_10010741_pt1 | contig 11789 bp, 4 predicted proteins | sample LakEriMetagenome_6_FD_203529 | JGI IMG/M metagenome (GOLD analysis project Ga0315904, IMG submission 203529) | Freshwater fungal communities from buoy surface, Lake Erie, Ohio, United States - Buoy 12 MA120 | ecosystem: Environmental > Aquatic > Freshwater > Lake | place: USA: Lake Erie, Ohio...
AAAATGCTTTATTGCGACATTACCGTGTAAATAATCTTACTATTACGGAAAAAAAAATGTTACAACCTTTAATGAATTTTGCTTTTCCTCTAGGTATTCCAGAATATAATACGGATTTAGAATTACCCGAACGTGATATACTAGGAATGGATTTAAACAGTAAACTAACATGTGGTTCAAGATTCTATGTTAATACACCATCTAAATCCTGTTATTCACATCTAGACGGAAAAGTTGTATCCCTTCTAGAACGTACACCAGAAGGTATATGGGTTAAATTACCTAGCAATGAAACCGATTTAACTAAACTTAATAATTCACTGGCTTTTATTTTCTATCGTAATTCAGATATTCCTACATTTAGTGGTGTTTCTAGAATAACACCCATTATTGATCATCGTGGAAATATTAGTAATGAATCTACAAGTATTAATATCGATGATGAAATGCCTAATAATATGTTAATGGAGACTTTTCAAAAAATGCGTGAAGCTAACGAACTTATTACAACTATGGAATTCAACGGTGATAAAGTCCGTGTTCTTCCTAAAACCTTAAAAATCATATTTCCTGAAATTTATAGTGGTATGATTTATAATCCTAAAACTGACTCATTTATTGCACCACCTGAAATTATTACACCTGAATTATCTAAAAAACTAGGCACTAGCTTAATGCTAGCAAGTAAAGACAAAACTGGTGTTGCTATGATAGTGAGCGGTGCAGATAATGAAATTATTTATGGTGATAGTAATAGTAATGTTGATAATAGATTATCTAAAGAATTAAATGAAACAGAAATACGGATTGGAACAGATGGTGAAATAATTTATGAAGGTGGTGCTAGGAAATCAGATAATAATCTAGAAGCAGAAATAGAAGATATTGATAAAGATGAACTAGCATATTCTAGAATAAGTCATTTTTCAGATAATGGAAATGAATTTATTGGAAATATTGATGATATTGTAAGTGTATCTAATTTTGATTCTAATAAACGTGAATCTCTTAAGAATATTGTCGAAGATGAAAACGAATATTTAGAACTTATTCAAAATGCTTCTAGTATTATTACTGATATCCGAAAACGTAGTATTATAAACAATGAAAAGGATGATAAGAATGAAAAGGATGATAAGGATGATAAGGATGATAAAACTAGAAGTGGTATAGATACAGAAGGTGAAGAAACAGATTATGATGAAGATAATTTCATAGAAATAATAGATGAAAGTGAAATTGCAGGTGCAGAAATACTAGAAAAAGTAAAAATTGTTGAAGTGAGTGAACTAGAACGATTATATCCATTACAAAAAGGTGATTTATATAATTACAAAATAGAACAATTTCCGCCATTATTACGTAATAAAATGCTAGAAGATAAAATTAAAAAAGAAGTAAATACAATTTGTCTTCTTAAAGAAAATCTTACAAATGATGATGGCACTATTAAAATAATACCTAGCGATTATAAACCACTACTAACTAAATATATGAAAGGTGATTTTACTAATAAATTTCTCATACCATTAGTTCTGAATAAGAAAAAAATATATCTAGAAGGCAATTCTAAAGGTGATAAAGAAAAAAAAGCAGGTAAAACATATTCTGTAGATGATTTTGATCCTAGCACAACACATATAATCGATAACTTTTATGAACACATTGAACAACAAAATGCATTCCTAGATAAAAAAAATATTACCATTAACCACGATTCTTATACCAATCAAATAATTACATCCATGAATCCAACAGTAATAAATGAAGATGACCAAATAGGTCTTTTATTTCGATTAGGTGAAAACTATAATTCTAGTGATTATAATAAATTAACACAAGATACTCTAACTATTCGTTATTGTGATAAACCTATGAAATGTCAATCTTATTCTCTAAATACTCAGACTTTCGATTATCAAGTTAATTTAGGTTCTATAGGTCGGTTTATTGATGATAATGATGATCTTGAACCAGTAATAAATGAAGATGAAGAACCCCGTGCAAAAGATGATGTTTTATATATGTCTCGACGTTTTAAAGTTTATTATCAAGGTGATTTAATTCGTATGATTGGCTTTATGCGTCCACCACTATCATATTTTAATTCTAATGGGAAAGATTTAGAAGAAGAATATTTTAAAGCTAAACAAAGTTCAAATGCAGATATGGTAATTACTGTTAATCTAGAAGATGTTTCTAATGAAATTTTACCAGATGATACTGATAAAACTACAACTAATATGGATGATGACCGTAAATTTGATATAACTATTTATCCTGACAAATTCGTTATGTTTCTTTTACCTAATAATAAATTAGATTGGCCGATATTAGAACATGAAATTGATAAAATTATCCCTAGTATTGATGATATTATTAAATTATATTTTAATAAAAAAAATGCTAATATTGATTATATTTATAAAGTTATAAATAAATTTGAATATGATTCTAATGAAATTAGTTATAATATACAAAATAAATTATTAGAATGTCATGAAGATTATATTTATCATTGGCAGGAATTAAATAAAAAAATACAAAATCAATTTTATGATTATAAGAAAGAAAAAGAACGTAATGAAAAATATTTTGAAAGTGAAGAAGGAAAAAAAGCTAAAGAAAAATTGGATAATAAGAAATTCAAATATATTACAAATGTGATTCTAGATGATATAAATAAATTCTATTACAAGCAATATGAAAATAAAGGTATATCCATTGATTCCGATGATATTCGTTTAAGATGGTTTATGAATAGTATTGATAATGGTCGATATTTTTTTAAAACTCTATTTATGAACTATTTGAAAACATATCAAGAAGGTTATAAACTTGAAAATCTAGAAACTGAATTATCACTTTTAAAAGATAAACACACTATACATCAACAAACTACACAAACTTTAACCTCAAATACAGGTAATAGTTCTAGTAATTGTTTTACTAAACTAGAACTAACACCAAATATAATTAAATATCCTAGTTTATCACGATTAGAACAGGATAATGGAAAAGTTGCAGTAGATAGTGAGGGTAATGTTATTATGTCTGGTGATTATGCATTAGTAGATGTAGAAGGTGCGAAACAACTTTATAAACGTGAAGTTATTGCTAATGTAGATATGTGGATTAAAGAAGATCTAGCAACAATTTACAAATTAATACAAGATAAGAAAAATGCATGTATTACAAATCCAGAAATGAAATTACAAAATGCAAATTCCTGTATCTTTAATATGGAAAATATTAAATGCGAAGACAATGTTGAATTAAATGCCATGAAACAATCTTTAGATATGGAAAGGAATATAGCAGACCTACAAAAACAAATCGACTATATAAAACACCTTCCTATTCTAATTAGTAATCTAGATAAAGAAATTATAACCGATCGGGCTACTCTTCTTAATAGCCTAAATAATAGCAAAAGATATTGGAAACAAAAAGAAGAAGATGATGCTAGACTCACCGCAGAAATTGCAAAAACAATTACCCGTGTAAAACCTTGTCCCCATTTTGATATTACTGATTATTTATTGCGTATAGGTGGTTATGGTGATGAAAAATATCAATTAGCACAAACAATTATTCGCAATTTTCTAAATACCAATTTTGATAAAGGATTTACTAAAATACATATAACAAGCGAAGACGGATTTGACCACAATTTTTCATATTGTAATATATGCAATCAACAACTTATTTGTAATCATTTTCGTCTTGGTATATCTTATTTAGAAGAAAATAAACCTATTGATTACAACCGTATTATTGATATTTATACTAAAGAACAAGATGGTGGACACATTTGCACAGTATGCGGTGAATTAATAGCAACTACTGCAATTCTAGATATTGATGATTTTGCAAAAGGTGAAGATGCTGGACGTGTAAAAACACGTGAAGTAATGGAAGATATACCACTTATTGAAAAACAAAAACAATATATCGATAACTTGATAAATAAATTAATTGATGGTCAACCTAGTGCAGAAGCGGATAATTTACAAGAGAAACTTAAAATATACAATTTATTAAAAGGCATTTGTGGATTAAGTAAATTATCTATTGAAGATGAAGTAAATATGATTAATTTTATAAAGAGTTATCAATTTACTACCAAAGATGCCATTCTTACAGTTTTAAAAGCTAAAATTGGCGTAGGAAATCTTGTTTTATTGAAAAAGAAGCTTGAACAACTATATATGATTTATTTATGGTGTGATATAAGTAGCCGTTTTTTAATAACTTTACAGACCACTAAAACACCTTATGAAATTCGCAATTCTAAAATGCTAAGTAGTGGTATGACAAGTGAATGTAAACAACTAGGTGTTGGTGGAACTATTAATATTATAGGATATCCCTTAATAGATGAACTAGATGCAATGAATGGTATTCAATTTCTATTATGCGTATTAGGACAAATTGCTACTTTGCCTGATTATTCTAGTTTAGGAGATATTACTAAAGATACTTTAATAAAACAAATGCGAAAACAAGTTGAAGACGATAATTTTATTAAAACAAAATTAGAAAATACTCGTAATGGAATAGCTGAAAATATTGATTATATTTATGAATTTCAGAATTATGAAACTAATTATTGGAAAAGTTTTTTGCCACGAATGAGTTTTATACAATTAGGATGGACACCTGAAAAGCTATTAAATGAAGCCAATCTAAAAGAAGTATCTTATAAAAATTGGCATCGAATGGTAGAGGTTGGCAATGAAAATAATGTTTTTCATTGTCTTCAAATTATAAAAAGTATTAATAATGTTGTAAATAATTCTGATCATAATGCATCTAAAAGTATTTCTAGTTTCTGTTGTCCTTATAAAAATACATCTGATTCCAAATTTCAATATCTAGATTATTTTACTAACAAAGATTCTAGCATACTAGATAATTTACATAGACTAGAGAAAACTAATAGTGTTATGATGAAATTATGGGATATTCGTCGACAAAATGTTTATAATATGCAATATGAACCATTATTGAAACCTTCACAAATGGTAATGAAGTTTAATCTAGATACTACACCAGATGAAATTAAAGAAATATTTCATAAGTTCATTGATAGTGGTATTAATAAAGGTAAATTACATATTTATGACAAATATGGGCGTTGCATTTTATCTAATAATAAAGAACGTGATATTCTAGAACGCACTTATACACAAAAAGATTATAAACTTATTGAAGATGCTATAACTAATACTAATACTATCAATATATATCCTATTACAAAAACTAGCACTACACATATAGATTCTATAACACCAGATATTTTAAAACCAGAAACCAATTTAGAACACTTAGAAATACAATTAATAAGCAAATTGATACATAAAATACCAAAAAATCCAGTTATGAATTATCTAAAAGATTTTTTTAATAAAATTAAAGATAATATTAATACTATCTTTAAAAGTAAAAATACAAATACAACTGAAACAAAAATTAAAATAACAAGTGGTGGAACCATAAGTAATTTTAATATACATACACATTTATCTCAATTAAATTCACAAATACAAACAGAAATAAATTCTTTAGTGTCTAGATTAACATCAGTTGATAAAATTTCTGATAAATATATAAAAATATTATCTAATGTTGGTAATTTTCGTAGTTTATATGAAGAATATATGAAAGATCATACTATTGAAAATGCTAATCGATTTCGTTATAATAAAATGGAAACTGCAATAAGTGGATATATTAAATATTTAAATGATATAATTTGTAATATCAAAAATGGGAAATTATCTAATCCATTAAATAAAGAAAAGATTAAAACACAATTTCGTGAATTTTTACAATATGCTGAAAATATAAAAGTATTTAAGATTATTGATAATGCAAATCGAGATATATATCATTATTCAAAAGAATTACAAAGTAAATATGATTATAAAGTTTTATTTCCAGAAATGATAGCTAGTATATTACATTATTTATTTATAATATCATTAGTTAATTTATTTGAAACAATGGATAATTCAAAAATAAGAAATGGTAAAACAGATATTCTAGAATATAATTTCATTAAAAAAATACAACAAGATACCGCAATTGTAGAATATAGTAATGAAATGGATATTGATTTAGTAAATACTGATGTATATTTAGATGATAACGGACAACCTATAGATTTATTAGATAATATAAGAATTACAAATAGCAATAATATTAAAATGATTAGTAATTTTATTATAACATTGATTGAAAGAATTAATATTACACAAGATATTTATGATGAACTAACACTAGAAAAAGTTAATAATCTTATCGTTGAAGATAAACAAAAGAAAATTGAACAAACATTAAAAAGTTTTGAATGGCTTAATAAAGAAGATAATGAAGAAAATTATCTATTATTAAAATTACAAATGAAACTTAATCGTGTTGGATATCGAAATATAGTTGATTATTTAAGTAATCAATACGGTAAAGACTTTTATGAAGAAGAAAACGATGAATACAAAGGCAACAATTTAAAAGAACCTATAGATGGTAAAGAAGATGTCAATGATGGTGCAAACGCTATTGAAATAAAAGAAGAAGACGCCGGTGTCGTCGTAGCTTTTGAAGATTTAGATGATGGCGATATGGACTACGGATATATTGCTGTTGGCGAAGATGATTAAAAATAAGTCATCATTATATTACTAACCACACACAGTATATAATAGCATTAAATTTTTTTATTTTGTTCATATAATTTTATTTAATTATATTAGTATTGGTTTATAATACAAATGAAATTTAATTTATTAAATTTTATAAAAAAATATAAAATTTTATTTATAATAGCTCTAATTTGTATTATAACTATTTTATTTATAAATAGAAATGAATCTTTTTTTACATATAAAACTGGTAAAGTTGATTTAATACCAGATGATACACTATATGATACATTAAATCCATCAAATTATATATTTTATAGTGATTCTTCTGTGACTAATAAACAAATGACTGTTCAAAGAATTGTAACTATACCGCCAACATCAGCATCAGCATCACGTAAATATGCATTCATGATTTGGGATATCTCATTTACTAAAATAATTGTATCGGATGGAACACAAATTTTCAATAGTTCTAATTTAATACCATCAACCACAACTGATTCAAGCTTAGCTACTGCAATAAATACAATAATTAATACTAAAACTTCATTTGGTAATTATACATTTTATAATAGTTATGATAATATTTATAATGTAAAACCAATTGGATATAATGAACAAAATCCTACTACTACTTTTTATAAAGGCACAATTCAATTAAGAAATAATGAACCCATTCAAAATGCAGTAAATAGTGATTATATTTTTTATGGTGAATATATTATAGGTAGACCAAATCCAAGTAATATTATTAAAAGTTCTGATGGTAATAAATATGCTTTTATTTTACAAGAATCAAATTTAACCAAAATACTTTTACATGATGGATCACAAAGATATTATCAAGGTAATGTTAATGAATTTAATTTTTCCAAAATAGGCAGTTATTCTATTGTATCATTACCAAATAAATATAATATTCAACCAAATCCTAATAGACCAACCACGACAATGGCAACTAACACGACAATGCCATCAACCACGATAATGGCAACCACCACAACAATTGCACCTACTAGTACAATGGCAACAACTACGACAATGCCATCTACTAGTACAATGGCAACCACCACGACAATGCCACCTACTAGTACAATGGCAACCACCACGACAATGCCACCTACTAGTACAATGGCACCTACTAGTACAATGGCAACCACCACGACAATGGCAACCACAACGACAAAAGCAACTACTAGTACAATGCCACCTACTAGTACAATGCCACCTACTAGTACAATGCCACCTACTAGTACAATGCCACCTACTAGTACAATGCCACCTACTAGTACAATGGCAACCACCACGACAATGCCATCTACTAGTACAATGGCAACTACCACGACAATGCCACCTATTGGTAAAATAGCAACTACCACGACAATGCCACCTATTGGTAAAATAGCAACTACCACGACAATGAGTCCCCCAACAACAAACTTAGTATATGAAACCATAGCAATAAATAACATGCAATTACATAGGATACAAAATGATGTTAATAATATTTTAGCCGATGTAAATAAAATAAATGCATTTATGCAAGGTTTTAATCCTTTTAATTAAAGTGATATCTGTGTTAAATCTTTAATTAACCGTTTAATGGATAAAAACGGCGTTTTAAATGTGCAAAGGTGTAAAAATAAAAAAGTAGAAATGTGGTTTTTTGAGTTTTAATTAACAACATTTTTATATTTTGCACGTTCTTGATTTTCTATATTGATAATATTATCATTATTTTCACAAAAATATAAAAAATTGCTTACTTCTTGTATTGTTGATCTTCGTAGAGTGCTTAGATTTATAAAAATACCGTTTTTATTGGTAGTATATTTTTCATTATTATTTTTAATTATTTTAAAAATTTCTGTCAATTCATCATCGGTTAAATTATCAATTTTATTTTTAATATCATTTAATTCATAAATTATATTCTTATTCTTTAGATTATATAAAACGTTTTCTCTATTTTTACTAGTTATATCATTAATTTCACCTAAACTAGTAATATTAACAGGTATTTTATTATTTTGTATTTTAGAAGTGAAATAAGTATCTAGAGGTTTAGTTTCAATAATGTCTATTTTATCAATTTTTTTCTTTTGTGGTGCCATATTATAATTATCATATATGCTTTATAATTAATTAAAACGCAACTAATTAACAAAATAAATAATGGGCAAAATATATGAATAGGATAATCTATATTTTAGTGGTTATGTACTGTGTTATGTACTGTGTTATGTAATTTATGTAGTAGATGATGATGTGTTTATAGTCGATGGTATTAAACTACTAAAATCGCCCCATTTATAACCTTTATTGGATACATTTTGAGATCTTGGCATAATTGGTATTGGGCTGGTTATATCTGCTATATATTTATCATATTGTAAAACATTAGGAACTATTATACGGATGCATTCATCAACAACATATTTATTGAGAGTTTGGACTTGACTTTCTATATCATAAGGTAGATTGCGTCCATATTGTAGATAAATACTTTTCATTATAATTTGTAATTCTTGATAAGATTGACGACTAATTTTTTTTTGACAAGACTTATAAACACCATCTATAATTTGTAATTGTAATCTTTCAACATTATCATTACTAAAGAATGTTCTAGATAATGCATTAGGAACAACAATATTACTAATTATAGACACATCTGTATTTTGTGTTTGATTGGAATTTTGAAATAAATCATAAGGTTTAAATTTTTCATTAGGTTCTAAAAATATACGTCCATTAAACCCATATTGCATAGCACGTGTATATGGATCCATATTATCAACACTTTGGAAATTATCAAAATTTGCAAATTTATTAGACATCTTTTTACTATTACTATATATGTATAACATTTTCATTACAATAAAAAAACTAGCATTTTTACATAATTCTTAATAATTATAAAAAAGATTTATCGAATTTTAGTATTGGTTATAAAATAACTAAAAAACCTAAATAATTATTAGAATTCTATTAAAATAAAACAATAAACTATAGAATAAGATATGCTAGATATGCTAAATATTATTTTAGGAAAACCAATTGAATTTATCAAGGAAAATTTAACAGGGTGGATTATTTTAATCCTAGCAGTATTAATTATTTACTTTATCTTTCTTAGAAATTATTATAATAGACAGGAACAATTTTATGATAAATATCAACTAGAAGAAGAACTAGATGTTAAAACTAATAAAAATACAACTTCACAGCAAATAACAAAAACATTAGAAACATCAAAAACATTAGAAACATCAGAAACATTAAAAACAATAGAAAGATTAAAAACAACAAAGAATAATAAGGCAAATAGAAAGGAAATTAAAGAAAAACATGAAGATATGTCTAATAGTAAGATTGATAAAAAACATAATGAAGTTAATGAGATGATAGAATCTTTTGAATCTAGCATTCAAAAAGAAGATAACAAATTAGAAAATATTTCTACAACATTATTTGATAATTTGAACCTTTCTGAAAAACAACTACTAGATTCAAAGGCTAATTATAATGATGCAATAGCACAGTTATTTATAGACTTAGGTAATTTAAATGATTCTTATTCAAAAAATAGATTTATTAATGTTCGTAAGCAATTTGATAATATTATTGCCAAATGTGTTGATAAAATTATTAATTATCTTGCTAATCCTATAAAATCACCTCTAGTATTAACCCGTACTGCAATACGAACTGATATTTTAAATATATCATATAATGCATTAGAAAATCTTATTAATAAAACAAATAATGAAATACCCAATGCAATGAATCAATTAGTTATGTTAAATTCCACTACACCTGAATATAAGCAACAATTACAAGAGATATCTAGATTACGAAATCAATTAGAACGTTATATTGGTATAGATAAATTATTAAATGAAATGGGTAGTAATGTAGGTGTTAGTAATCGAGAAATTAATTCTATTCTAGATAAATCATTTATATTACCAATGTATGAAAGAAATTATGATAAATTAGCACAAATGATAAAGAGTGATTTTAATAATAATGAAAGTAATCTAGCAATGAAATATAGTAAGGCTTACGGAGATTTTTTAGAACAACAAAAGAAAGATGAGCTAGATATAAACCCACTTTCTCTAGCTAGTAAAATTGAATCTGGCATAGTAAATTTATTAACTATTAATAACAAAACTACATCTACTGAAGATATAAATACAAAAAATATAGATAAACCAGTAATTGAACAATTAACACGTGATTATGGTTATACTACAGAAACACTTATTTCTGCAAAAGAAAATCCTATACCAATGCAAGAATCTAAATTATTATCACAAGCAATATCTGGTATGAATGTTGATAATATAATTAAAGATAATAGTTCTCGTGGATCGTATTTAATTGAAGGTTTTGAAACATCTTCACCAAATCTTATAAAGGCAATGTCAATGAATAATAATAAAAACAAAAAACCAGGAATAGATGATACAAGCATTACAAATTTACTAAGTGGAGATTTTTTACAATATATGCTAGATAAGATAAATAGCTATATATTTGATGGTTATGATAAATATAAGAATATGTATAAGAATATATATGGAGATAAATTTAAGATAGAGGAAAATATGATACCATTGGGGTTTTTCTTATTTATTCTTAGTATGTTATTTTATTTTGTTGATATTACATCTTAGCAAATAAATTAAAATTTAATTACAAAAAAATATTTACACAAATTAGATAAAGCACTAGAATTACAGATAACTAGAATTACAGATAACTAGAATTACAGATAACTAGAATTACAGATAACTAGAATTACAGATAATTAGAATACAAAATGAATATTTGGGATTGTACATTTCACGGGTTGCATGAATGGCATAATCATTTGTTTGAAAAGTTAGGTTGGATGTCAATGATAAAACATTATAACAATAAATTAAAGATAAAATCATATCTAGATGGAATACAAAATTTAGAAAATAGTATTAAATCTAAATATGAAAAAACTCGAGATGAAGATAGACGTGATGATTTACAAGTATTACTAGATAATGTATATTGTCTTAAACATTGTTCTAATGTATTACTAAATAGTAGCCTAAGTAAAACTAATAGTGAAGACAGTAAAAAGAGCCATCAATC
>Ga0315904_10010745_pt1 | contig 11785 bp, 8 predicted proteins | sample LakEriMetagenome_6_FD_203529 | JGI IMG/M metagenome (GOLD analysis project Ga0315904, IMG submission 203529) | Freshwater fungal communities from buoy surface, Lake Erie, Ohio, United States - Buoy 12 MA120 | ecosystem: Environmental > Aquatic > Freshwater > Lake | place: USA: Lake Erie, Ohio...
GCAATTGTGATAATTTTGACACCATTCCATCTAGCAATGCTAAATCGTGAAGGTGTGATGATCCTCCGAGCCAACCAACCCTGATTTTATCAGATTTTTCTGTCGGTTCGGTAAATTGTGGTTCATTTGGATCAATTGCGTTTGGAAATACAACCACATTTCTATTTATTCGTTTTATCTCGTCAGCAAATATTGATGTTGTGGTTGTAACAAAATCAGGGTGTCTTAAATTTTCCACAATTTTTTCGTTAATTTTATTTTGACGAATAATATCGTGGATTGGATGTTCTTTTCCTGGCATCCAATAATCATCAATATCAACTATGGTTACAATCCCTAATGATTTTAACATCCTAATTATATTAGGAGTGCTTTCATAATTGTTTGCTATCACTCTATGGATATGAACAATTTGGTATTGTTTCCAAAAATTGATGTCATTTATTTTTGGTTCATAATCAATATCCACATGAAAATCTTCAGGATATAAATTTTGTAACATTACATGGGGGTCCACAGATCTAAATTTACCTTAACCTACCCCTGTCCGGTCAGATGCGAGAACTAATACCCGAATCTTTTCACGACCGTTCAGGGGCGAAATTGTTTTTTGAGTCATATTTATTTATAATTTTTTTAATTATGTTTGGATCCGATTTCAATTCACTTTCCCAAACTATTTCCAAATTATAACCATAACTCCTGATTAATTCAAGTTTGTTATTATCATATTCCCAAATATCTTTAGCGTACTTGCCCTTTTTTTGATTATAGTAATTTTCATCATATTTAATTGGATTGCAATGCCAATAATCCCCATTATATTCTATTATTAAATTTAACAATGGTATATAAATATCACATACTTTACTATCAACTCTGAATGAACTTATAACTTCAATATTTAACGATCTTAAAAAAAACACGATTTCTTCTTCTTTTTTTGAGATTATTGTTGATTTTATTTTGCCGTTCCTACGAGTTTGTTTCATTTGTTCTGATATAACATTTTTATCTAAAATACCATTATCCCAATTGGATCTCATAATATTTTTACTCATATCACGATATTCTTTTTTCTTCATATGGTTTTCATTTCCCATATATTTGCCGGATCTATTATCTGACATTTTCTTTAAACTTTCTTTAGTATGTTTTTTACCATAAAAAGGATTACCTTTACCTTCTTGTAACTTTAAAGAACATGGTTTGCATAAATAACCGCCATTTAATGCATTGATGTAATTTCTACACGCAATTGTTCTTTCTTTTGATTTGGTTTCAATATCTTCTTTACATTTAGGGCATTTACGAGTTATATAATAATTTTCCCCATCAAATTTAATATCTAACTTTTGACATCTATCTCGTTTTCTAATTATCCCCTCCTCATTTAACACCTTTAGTATTGTAGGTTTGGATAGTCCAACAATTTTAACAATTTCTAAACTACTTTTACCCTTCTTATATTCGCTAATAATCTTTTTTCTAATGTTTGCGTCCATATCAATATAAATATGTCCGTTCTATCAAAAGGTAACCAATATAAAATAAAAAACCCCAACTAATTGTCGGGGTTTTTTTAAAAATAATACTAAAACTTAACTAACCTTTTTTATCTTTGTTAACTTACCTTCAAAAATATGACTTCCGACTTTGAAAGTAAAGTTATCCTTAGTTCTTTGTGTTGATTCTATCAAAAGTCCATTCTCTCGTAATACTTCCTCAACTGTTTCTCTTACTATAGATGCAATTTCTGATTTATCAAATACAGGTTTTTCAACATGTTTTGGTAAAGATCCTCCTGATTTTTTTGTCTCAGCAACGTTTTGTTTTTCATTTCCCATTAATCTTGACGCTTTTTTAACCAAGTCATCTGACAAGGTAGGTCCTGTAGGTTGCGGCTGATTAATTGGATGTTCAATCATTAGTCTTTTTATTTCATCAGGAAGTTTTGAATTTTTAATTTTTTCTTCTGTAATATGACTTGTACTTACAGGTTTTTGTATTTGCTGCTCACCAATAAATTCTGATGGTACATTATAAGAACCTTGTACGGGTTCAAAACTTTGTAACTCAGGTGTTGATATTACATCTTGTGTGGTATTTCTTGGAATTTCTTTATGTTTATCCATTATTTTTTTGGATATCATTAATTTTTGTATTAAATCATTTTCTGTTCTCATACTAGTTGGTTGTCAAATTTTGCATTTATTAATACTGATGTCATACTCTTATCTCCATTAAAATTGTAATTCGGTCTTGGTTGATCAAACTTTTCATCTGATGGCCTAAACATAGTAATTTTATCTAATCTAAACAAGCGCCATCCGGGTAAAGGTTGTTCTCCTTTATATGCTGTATGAGAGGAACCTTCCTCGTCCCATGCTCTAAGAACCAAGTTTCCAGCTTTACTATATCCCAAACATACTGGTTCTATTTGTCTAAGACCCTTTCCTCCCGGATCATCTCCAATATAATAAATTATGCACTTATTACGTTTGGATATTGCATCCCTTACCGCACCCAAAGATGCTATCTCTAAAATAAGACCTTTAAGTGAGTTGTAAAGTTTCATTAAACTGATGGTGTCGTATAGGGTTTGTTTTTTTGATATTCATTAATTTTTATCTGCTCTTTTCTTTCTGAGATATCTCTTGATGAACCTCCGTTTTCTGATGGATCTAAAAAAACACCAGTTCCTTTACCAAACAAATCGCCATCTGAAAGTGCATCTTTGTTAGTTGATGTGTATTCATTTGCAGATTGTTTGTAATCGTTAATTTTAATTGAATTTTTTCTTTGTGTCTCACCAACTTGTCCTAGTTCGTTAAGTGGTTGCTCAAGATTGTTGATTGGAATGTAAGTTGCCATGTTAAATTATTTTTTTCATTATTTCGTTTATCCTTTTCAGGGATTCTGTTATTTGTGCGTTGTATTGATCAACAGGTTTATTGTGAGATTTGCTTGGTCTATTCATAGAACTCATATCATTTTTTGTATGTTTTCTATTAAATTGATTTTCAAATCCCGCATTTTGTTTATTCTTCTTTATTGTATAAATATCATCTCGCATAAATCTTAGAGTTTCATTTACCCAATTTTTCATATAATCTCCGCCATTAAGTATGTAAGATTTCTCTTGAACGTCTCCTTTGTAGGTATCAAAAAAATTTTTAATCCTTTTTAACTGTTGATACGTCATTTCTTTGGCATTTTGCAATTCATTATTTCTTTTAAAACCCACATCATTTGACTCAGCGCTAACGGAATTCAAAGAATTTTTCATATGTTCTCTGATTTCGTCCGGTATTTTAACTTTTTTGTTATAAAGGTCTTTATTCACTTTTTAACATTTTAATAAGTTGGTTAATTGAAATGCCTTCTTTTTCAGCTATTTTTTTAATGGCGTCCAAATTATTTTTTAAAATTTTGGAAATAGGATGATCTTTTTTTATAACGTCAGCATCATCAGATGATGATTTTTTTGATAAAATGTCTTCAAGCATTTTTCTCATCGCCATTCTTTCCATTTCAGATAACGTTAGTTTCCCAACAAATCCTTTTTTGTTTTTGTATCTTGATTTTTTATCTCTTTTACCAGTTGGATCTTTTCCAAATTGTTTTGTTCTTTGTTTGGCTTCATCAGGTTCCATACCCATTTTTTTTACCAATGTGTGATAAGTTTCTTTTCCGTCTTTATCTTTTGTTTCTTCATAACCAAATGCGTCAGAATAATTAACTTCACTAACAACTGGTTCCTCTTCTTTTGATTCACCATAATAAACACGATATCCTCTTGTTATGGGGTTATTTGTTTGTCTTGTTGCAACAATCTGCTGATCCATTGTTCTTTTAGGGTGCATAGACAAATTTAAAATTGGCGTACTTGAAGTTGATAAACTTCCATCAGGATCAATCAATTCATCAAGCTCCTTTTCAACTTCATCTGTTGATTTTGGTTTTTTCTTTTTTGATAAAATTTGAGATATTAATTTTTTTATTTTAGGACTATCTTTTTTATCAAAATCTTTTTTTCTGTCTTTTTTTCTCGACTCAGTTAAAGTTTGTTCAACAGAAAAATATAATGATATTTTATCCCCCCTATCTTTAAGGAAGAAATAATACGGCGTACTATAATATTCTTGATTATAATTTATCATCGTTTTTTACAATAAATACTATGATATTGTGTATTTATTTATAAAAAAATAGAATGGCTCAACAAAACATTAATCAATATACATATAAGAAATTTTATGTTAGCCCCAATTTTTTGAGTTTAACCGATATATCATTAGCGTCAGACGAAATTGATTATAATCAGGAGGTTGTATTTTCGCCGTATTTGATAGCTCAAACTTATGGAAATCGTTTGCCATTTTATTTTGATTTAGATTCAACAGGTACAACTCAGCAACTGATTTTAGATTATGGTAGTTATAACACCGATAATATAATTGTTTCTGAAAATTATTATAATCCTGATAATTTAGATTTAAGCTGTTTTTCATCACAAACTTCTTGTGATATCGGACTTACTGGTATTGATAATGGTCTTGTTACAGGAATGACAGGTCAGTCAATAACATTTACAAACGGACTTTTAGGTGACCTACAAAAATTTGATAGATTAAGTTTTGATAGACGTTTAAAATTATTTCAAGTTACCGGTTATACAAACCAAAACATTCAGTTTTCAGGAATTTCAGGTCAAACTTTATATGAAATAGTTTCAAAAACAGGTGCAACCGAAGGATATTATCAAGAATTATACGGAGGATTTTATCAAGGTTTTTATAAACTTTTTGGTTATGACTACGATATATTTCCAAGTAGAACAAACAAGGGTTGGGCAGTTGAAATGGTTTTAAAACCAAGGTTATTTAACGAATATTCCCCCTCTTCAGGTCAAACTACATTAAACCAAATTTATCCTCAAAATAAAAATACATTTTTTTATTTTGGTACTAGGGCTGAAAATAAATTTGGTCATCATGCAGATGGTCACCCAAATTCAGATAGCGGTTATACAAGGGTAACAGAAGGACTTCAAACTTGTTTAAAAACTTGTGCTTGTTCAGATACAGGCACAACAAATTCAAGATGCGTTGATGTGTATGAGCCGTCAGGAGAAACTATTGTGCATAATGTTAATTGCGACTGCGGATGTAATAATGTAACAATTGAGGGGTCTCCTGATAAGGATCCGATATTTGATTCAATGTCAAATGCTATTTCTTTTAAATTGTGCGGAGATGACCCTACTAATCCAAAAATTGGTGTAAGAATTTTAAGATTTACCGGTGATTGCCAAACAACAGGTTCTTGTGAAACATCAGGGCTTACTTATGTAACAGGTTATACAATAGATGAACATTGCTCCGAAGATGGAATTTATGATTATTGTTTAACCAAAAATTCTGCATATACAACATCAGAACATTGGTTTTTGGTTGATATTGTTTGGGAACGTTACACTTATTTAGATAATTGCGATTTATATTACAGAGGCGGTTTAGGTGACATTACAAAATTAGTTTACATTGATTCGTTAGCAAATAATTCTGTAAATTTAATTAAACCTCCGATTACTCATGAAAATATAACACCTGACCAAATTGAGATTGTTAGATTAAACGACAAATGGTTACAAGATAAACATTATCGTAATGGTAAATTAAAAATTTACGTTAATGGTAAGATATTTTATCAGGTTGAAAATGTTGAGGAGATTATACCACGAGGACTTGACACTTATAAAGAAAGGCAAGTTGGGGTTCCTTTTAATATATCTTGGGGTGGGGGTACATTAGGACTACGTGAAAATCTAACTTTCTCGGCTTGCCCAACAGGAACAACAAATGTTTATATTCAAGATCCTGAATTATTTCCAAATAACGTATTAAGTGCAACTTCCTTATCATCACTTACAACAAACATACTAATTGAACCTAATTTTGCCGGAACTTTCGAGGGAGGTATTTCTCAATTTAGGATGTATGTTTCCCCTTTATCTGCTCCTGAAGTAAAACACAATTTTGATATTTTACAATCAAAATTTAATTTATTTAATCCTGATTGTCCAAACTGCGGATCGACTTGTTTAGAAAATGATTTTGTTTACAGTATTTTACCAACACCAACACCATCAAATACTCCAACGGTTACGCCTACTACAACTATAACAAAAACTCCTACTGTAACCCCAAATCCTACAATTACTCCAACAACAACTCAAACTATTCCATCAACACCAACTGCAACACCATCTGTTACTCCAAGTATAACAATAACAAGAACTCCTGCCAAAACTCCATTTGCGACACAAACTCCAACAAGAACTGTTACACCTACAAATACAGAAACTCCAACTCAAACTGTAACGCCAACATCCACAATTACCCCTACTGTAACTACAACAAATACGAGAACTCAAACTCCTACTCCAACTATAACTCCGACTGAAACTGTTACACCAACACCAACTGTTACCTCAACTAAAACAAATACTCCAACAAGAACTGTAACACCTACAAATACTATAACTCCGACAACTACAAAAACTGTTACTCCTACAAATACAATAACGCCTACTACAACAATTACTCAAACTCCAACAAGAACTCCGGCAAAAACTCCATTTCCAACTCAAACTCCTACTCGTACATCAACTCCTACAAATACAATAACGCCTACCGTTACAATAACTCCAACAAATACAAAAACTCCAACTGTTACACCAACAAATACTAGAACGCAAACTCCAACGCAAACAACAACTGCTACTCAAACAACAACTGTAACTCCAACTATAACTGATACTCCGACAAATACACCAACAAGAACTGTAACACCTACAAATACTATAACTCCGACAACTACAAAAACTGTTACTCCTACAAATACTGTAACTCCAAATCCTGCGACACCAACAGTAACTCCAACGCAAACAAGAACTCCTGCCAAAACTCCATTTCCAACTCAAACTCCAACAAGAACTGTCACTCCAACAATTACAGATACTCCAACAAATACACCAACAAGAACTGTAACGCCTACAAATACTGTAACTCCGACAACTACAAAAACTCCAACTGTTACACCAACAAATACAAGAACACAAACCCCAACAACAACTCAAACTCCAACAAACACACCAACAGTTACCTCAACAGTTACCACTTCAATAACTCCAACTCAAACAAAAACACCAACAAAAACTCCGACCGTTACTCCTACAAATACAAGAACTCAAACCCCGACAAATACTGTAACATCTACAAGTAGCGTAACCCCAACATCAACAAAAACGCCAACTGTTACCCCTACAAATACAAGAACTCAAACTCCGACTTCTACCATAACTGCAACTCCAACAAGAACGCAAACCCCTACCGTTACAATAACTCCAACTAATACGCAAACAAGAACTGTAACACCTACAAATACTGTAACACCTACTACGACAATTACTCCAACACCAACAAATACTGTAACACCTACTACGACAATTACTCCGACTCCAACAAGAACTCCGGCAAAAACTCCATTCCCTACTCAAACACCAACAAGAACTGTAACACCTACAAATACTGTAACTCCGACATCAACAATCACATCTACTCCAACTAAAACAATTACTCAAACCCCGACAAACACAAGAACGCAAACGCCAACCTCAACTCAAACTCCAACCACAACATTAACATTAACAAATACATCAACACCAACAAGAACAGTTACTCAAACTCCATCAAACACAATAACTCAAACACCAACAAGAACAGTTACTCCGACTAATACTGTAACGCCAACATCATCTATAACAGTAACTCCAACTAGAACTCCGGCAAAAACTCCATTTGCAACACAAACTCCTACAAAAACGCCAACCCCGACAAACAGTGTTACACCTACAAATACAGTTACACCTACTATCACAAGAACTGTTACTCCGACAAGAACTGTTACTCCGACAAATTCTATAACGCCAACAAATACCCCAACTAATACATTAACCCCGACAAACACTCCAACTACAACTTTAACCCCAACTGTAACCCCAAGTCAAAGGTCTTCAATATTGGCAGATGTATTGTGTAACTGTAGTGGAAATACAGATAGAAATATTTATGTGTTCTATGACGGTTCAGGATCATATACAGATAGTTTATTACAAGATGTTTCATTAAGTGTGAGAATGTGGTATAGTGGATTGACCTCAACAAGTGGATGGACAGGTAATTTATATGAAATGATATTGTGGGATGAAAGGTGGGTATCTTGGCCGATTTATCCGATTATTGGTACTTTATCAGGTGCAACGATCGGTGCTAACTACATAGATAACGGTTCGTTATTATATAGTGGTATAACAAACGATACAGCAGTTAAACAAGCAATTAACAACGGGTGGGACTTTAACAACCCTGGCAACCCAGATCCATATGGTTCATCAGGTGTTCCGTTTAATCACGTCGCATTAATTGATTTTAGCACAGCGGCCAACTTTACACCTGAAACAGATAGTTTTGTTGCTATTTGTGTAATTAACGAATCTTCGCCTGTTTATACGCAAACCGGATCAACATTAACTACCGGTAATACAACTCAATTACCATCTCAGTTTTATATTAATAATTCAGGAGTTCAAAAAGATTATAACAATTATTTAACTGCTTGGTCTTACTTTACAAATTCATTAGGTAAAAAAGTTAATAATTTATTATTTGTTAATCCTAATGGTAATTTAGTGGAAGGATTCCAAACTGTGGAAGCTCAATCATTCCAGTTTATTTTGGAAGCGTTAGCATTAATTGAAGGACAAACAAGGACTGCGTCATATTTTTCACAATACAACTTTAACGGTGGGGTATGGCCAAATATCAATTCTGAATTAGGAACTGATTGGACTTTTGTAACATTACAAACTCAAAATCCATTTACCGGTTATACGTCATTAACGGGTTATACGTCTTTAAATTCATTGAACAAAAATGGAGCTGGACTTAGAAACTTTGATTGGGCTGCCGACCCCACTGTAACTGATTTTAGTGCATCTACAATTCAGAATTCATTTAACAAGTTTTTCAGCGGAGATAGTAGAGATTGTTACTATACTGACTCCAACTTATCGGGACTTACAATCGGTCAGGTAGTCAAATTATCAGGAGAGACAGGATGCTGGCAGTATTTAGGTGTTCAAGAAACTGCGGTTACTAAAACACCACTCGCGTGGACAGGTTCCACATATACAAATTGCACGACTTGCACATAATTCAAATGGGACAAACAATAGTAATTTCAAGTAACAATTTTAGTGGGGATCAAGCGAATATTATTTTCACCCCTAGTAATTCATCAGAATCTTATGGATTAGGAATACAAACATTACCTTATACATTTGATACCAGTATTATAGATAATAACTTAAATGCAACTGGAACTTATTCTATTAATTTAATTAATTCTAGTTGCTCTTATATTCTAGTAGTAAATTGATAATCAAAAAAAAAATCTAAGTAAATAGAAAAATTTTTTATTCGTATTTCTCAATATCTAATTATCTTTAAAACTACCTTTTTGTGTATTTATCGATATGTGTAAATTAATAGTTAATGGTCTATCTTATGATTGCGGGCCTTATACTATAATAATATGTGATAGCAATGGAAATAACTGTTTCATAGTTATTATTACTCCTAATCCAGGAGGAGGGGGGACTATAACCTATCCTGACGGAACCACTGATACTTATGATAACGATGATATCGTTATAGATCTACCGGATTTATTTGATAACGAAGATGAGATAATCATTAAAATTATAAATGATGATGATGAAGAAGTTACTACCAATACTGGTTTAGGGCCTAATACAATAATAACTAAATTAACTCCAACCCCCACCCCTACTCCGACTGTAACTCCTACATTCACGCCCACAGTTACACAAACAGTTCCATTAACACCAACTCCAACGGTAACCAAAACGCCAACCACAACACCTACACCGACAGTTACAAATCCAATACCAAATTTGGCGTTCAGTTCATGTTGTACAAACGATGTTTTTTCATTAAAAGAAGAAACACAATTTATTACAACATTAGATCCGTCAAAAACGTATTATATAGTAACAACAGAATTTACAGGTTGTGTAACAATAATAAGTCAAAGACCTAACACATTTTACGAATTTATTTCCATAAGTTCAAGCTATAACGATTGTATTGATTGTTTAAATGCAACAACAGGTAATAATTTTTGTCCAACGCCAACACCAACGCCAACTATGACAATAACCCCTACAAGACCTATTAGGTCTTTTAAGGATTGTTGTGATAACATATATTTTGGTTTAACTGAGGAGTCAGAATTACTTTACTCCTTAGATCTTACAAAATCTTATTACATAGTAACTGACGGATATTCAGGTTGTACTACGGTGGTTTTACAAACAGCATCAACTGTTTATAATTTCATATCAATCTCGTCTCCATATGTAGATTGTGATACTTGTAGGGTCGCAGAGTTTGGAATTGTTTGTCCTACACCCACTCCAACAGTAACTCCGACAAATACAGTTACACCGACAGTCACTCCGACAAATACTGTAACTCCAACAATTACGCCAACCGTAACACCAACTTTTGTTCCAAGTTTTTGTTATCAGTTAAGTTCATGTACAACAAATGATGTATATAGTGGTTGTAGCACAACTGCGATTACAACAAATGTAGTTTATAATTTAAATATTAATGTCTCTGCAGGAACAAGAAACACAAAAGTTCAAACAGGATCGGGATTTAATAACACCACATTCGGAGTTGATTATCAATCTGATGGAAAAATTTTGGTATCAGGAAATTTTTCTCAATATAATAACCAACCCACAACATATGAAATTATAAGGTTAAATTCTAATGGGCAAATAGATAATACATTTTCATATGGGGGAATTTCTTATATCTATATAAATGAAGTATTAGAGCAGCCCGATGGAAAGATATTAGTTGGTTTAGGTCAATTAAATGGTTCGTCAGGGAATTTGGTTCAGAGATTAAATACTGATGGAACAGTTGATGGTGGGTTTATTAACCCCACATTTACAACCGGAGGTGCTGTTACGAAATTAAAATTACAACCTGATAACAAAATTTTAGTTGCTGGAACATTTGAAAGTCCAAACGGTTTAGGTTTTAACAAACTTGTCAGATTAGACACTGATGGTTCTATTGATCCAACTTTTGGAAACGGAGGATTTTTACCAAATTTAGGTTCAGAGGGAGTTTACGATATTGACATACAAAGTGACGGGTCAATTATCTGTGTGGGTTCATTTACAGAGTACGATGTAATTCCTTCAAATAGAATTGTTTCATTAGAACCTGATGGCGATTATAATCCTTTGTTTAATTATGGAACGGGTTTTAACGGAAATGTTTTTTCTGTTACAGTTTTAAATGATGATTCAATTTTATTAGGTGGTGAATTTACAGAATATAGTGGTTTTCAGTCAAATAGAATTATAAAATTAACATCTACAGGTAATGTTGATACTTCATTTAACGTTGGGTCAGGTTTTAATAGTGGGGTTGTATATGATATAGAAAAAGATGGATTTGGAAACTTTATAATTGTTGGAAGTTTTACGCAATATAAAAATACGGTAGTTAATGGAATTGTAAAAGTTGATATTAATGGAAATATTGTATCAGGTTTTCAGACTGGTATCGGTTTTAATAATGATGTTTATAAAATATCACTTAAAGATGATTTT
>Ga0315904_10010746_pt1 | contig 11784 bp, 7 predicted proteins | sample LakEriMetagenome_6_FD_203529 | JGI IMG/M metagenome (GOLD analysis project Ga0315904, IMG submission 203529) | Freshwater fungal communities from buoy surface, Lake Erie, Ohio, United States - Buoy 12 MA120 | ecosystem: Environmental > Aquatic > Freshwater > Lake | place: USA: Lake Erie, Ohio...
ATGTCTTGGAGTCGACAATCAGCGAATCATCGAAGCTTATTCCGATATCGTGCCAAACATCGTCGAAACCCGTTCGGCAATGGATGCTGTTCGTGCTTCTTACGAAAAAGGTAAAAAAGGTGATGTGGTGCTGTTGTCGCCCGCCTGCGCGAGTTTCGATTTATTCAAGAACTATGAAGACCGTGGCTGGCAATTCAAGAAAGCTGTAAAAAGTCTTTAATCCTACCGAACGGTACCATGTTGAACGCAACTCTCAAACATTGGTTTGAAGCATATTTCAAAGGTGACAAGATCATCTGGTACATCGTGTTTGTACTGTCGGCTTTCTCTATTATGGCCGTTTACAGTTCAACCGGTACGCTTGCTTACAAGTATCAGTCGGGTAACACCGAGTATTATCTGATCAAGCATACCATGATCATTTTGCTGGGTATTGCGCTGATGTATGTTTTTCATCTGCCGCCGTACACTGTGTATTCGCGATGGTCAAATATTGCTTTGATCCTTGCTGCGCCTCTGTTATTGTTAACTCTTGTAAGCGGTACCAATCTGAATGAAGCGAGCCGGTGGCTGACGTTGCCCATTGTGAATATTTCATTCCAGACATCCGACTTTGCCAAGCTGGCGCTCATCATGTTTGTTGCCAGAGGCTTGTCGAAAAAGCAGGGAGAGATCAAAGATCTTCGCAAGGGATTTCTTCCCATCATGCTGCCTGTGTTACTGATTTGCGGTTTGATTCTTCCTGCAAATTTTTCCACAGCTGCCGTACTCTTCACCACATGCGTCATTCTCATGCTGATTGGAAGAGTCAGTTTTAAATACATCGCAGCAATTATCGGAATAGCCATTGGATTGTTTCTTGTCTTTATACTTGTTTCCAAGCTGGTAGGTTACGATGGAAGGATCAGTACCTGGGAAAAACGTGTTGATACGTTTATCCATGGCGGCGACAGCGACGGAGCCTATCAGTCGGATCAGGCAAAAATCGCGATTGCTTCAGGTGAACTCTTCGGAAAAGGTCCGGGAAACAGCTCTCAGAGAAATTTCCTGCCCCATCCCTATTCTGATTTTATTTTCGCGATTGTGATTGAGGAATACGGACTGATGGGCGGAGCGCTGGTGGTATTTCTTTACCTGGCATTGTTTTATCGATCGGTCAAGATCGCGCAAAATTCACCGCGTGCCTTCGCCACATTCCTGGCCATTGGCTGTGCCTTCAGTCTTACCTTCCAGGCTATGATCAACATGGCTGTTGCGGTCAATCTTTTCCCGGTAACGGGACAACCGCTGCCCATGCTCAGTATGGGAGGTACATCTATCTGGTTCACCAGTATTGGTATCGGAATTATATTGAGTGTTAGTCGTGAATACGAAAAGGAAGGAGGGGTGAAGACCGTTGAAGCCTGAGCCAAGAATCATCATCAGCGGAGGCGGAACAGGTGGTCACATCTTTCCGGCCATTGCCATTGCCAACGCCATCCGGCAGCTGGAGCCTTCGGCTGAAATTCTGTTTGTTGGTGCCAATGGCCGAATGGAAATGGAGAAAGTACCTGCCGCAGGATATAAAATCGAAGGACTGAATATAGCCGGATTGCAGCGAAGCCTGAAGTTGTCGAACCTGTCATTTCCGTTTAAAGTGATTTCCAGTCTGATGAAGGCCGGAAGTATTATCAGCAAATTTCGTCCGCAGGTAGCGGTTGGAGTCGGAGGATACGCGAGCGGACCGCTGCTGTATATGGCTACAAGGAAAAAAGTACCCGGACTTATTCAGGAGCAGAATTCTTATCCCGGCATTACGAATAAATTACTTGCCGGCAGCGTGGAGAAGATCTGCGTGGCGTACGATAAAATGGATCGTTTCTTTCCCAAGGATAAAATCATCTTCACGGGTAATCCTGTAAGGGAAGACATGGTTGAGATATCCGGTAAACGAAATGAAGCAGCAACATACTTCAATCTCGATCTTACCAGGCCTGTGATATTGGTGGTAGGTGGAAGTCAGGGTGCGAGAAGTATCAACAGAGCCATTCAGTCAGGTTTGAAAACCATTGCTGACTCGGGTGTCCAGTTGGTATGGCAAGTTGGTAAATTGTTTTATGAAGAAGCAAAAAAATCAGTTGAAGAACTGAATGTTCATAATATAAGAGTGTATGATTTCATTACCCGGATGGACTTTGCCTATGCGCTTTCGGATGTGATCATCTCAAGAGCGGGAGCCAGTACCGTATCGGAACTCTGCATTGTTGGCAAGCCTGCTATCCTCGTTCCGTTGCCGACCGCTGCCGAAGATCATCAGACACATAACTGCAAGGCGCTCGTGGAGAAGAATGCAGCAATTCTCGTAAAAGATGCTGATGCACCAACTCAACTGGTGAACACAGCCCTGGAACTGGTTGGCAATAATGAAAAGAGAAAATCACTCACCGAAAATATTTCATCACTCGCCATCAGGAACTCTGCTAATGTGATTGCCAAGGAAGTGCTGAAACTGATCAAATCAAATTAAAGGAAAAAACAATCATAATTAAGTCCATCATAATAGATCATAACAAATCATAATGATCCTCAATCAAATCAAATATATCTACCTCCTCGGAATCGGCGGCATCGGCATGAGTGCCCTTGCCCGGTATTTCAAGGCTGCGGGTATGGATGTTTGTGGTTATGATAAAACACCCACGCCGCTCACCGGTGAGCTGATGGCAGAAGGGATTGAAGTGCATTTCGAGGATGATTTAAATAAACTGCCTGATTTTGTCAGCGGTGATCAGCTGAACGATAAGGCGCTGGTGATTTACACGCCTGCCATTCCGAAGGATCACCGGGAATTCAATCATTTGAAATCGAAAGGCTACAGGATGTGGAAACGCTCGGAAGTACTCGGGCTGCTTACCCGCGGAACAACCACGCTCGCGGTGGCCGGTACACACGGTAAAACCACCACTTCCACCATGATTGCCCATATACTGAAAGCCAGCGGAGTCAATTGCACTGCTTTCCTTGGCGGGATATCAAAAAATTACAACACCAACCTGTTGCTTGGAAATCCTAACGGACCCGGACATATGATAGTAGTGGAGGCGGATGAATACGACAGATCATTTCTGCAGCTGCACCCTGCATACGCCATGATCACGTCCCTTGATGCCGATCATCTCGATATCTATGGCGATCGCGACTCCATGGTGAACTCCTACAGAGAATTCGCCGGTCAGGTGAGCCCGGAGGGAAAACTGGTGGTGAAGTCCGGCGCTGATTTCGCCATGAGCGGTTTGAATTTTAGTACGTATTCGCTGAAGGCTGAATCAGATTATCATGCCGATCAGGTCAGGGTTGAAGACGGTTCTTATGTATTCAATATTGTAGCTCCTAAAGGAACGGTTGAAAATCTGAAACTTAACTGGCCGGGCCGTCATAATGTGGAAAATGCGGTCGGAGCCTACGCACTTTGCCATGCCTGCGGTATCAGTCCGGAAGCGTTCCGGTCGGCGCTGTCATCATTTCAGGGGGTGAGGAGAAGATTCGATTATCAATTGAAAACGAATGAGGTGGTTTTTATTGATGATTATGCGCACCATCCGGAAGAACTCAGAGCCTGCATCGCTTCGGTGAAAGAACTGTATCCCGGGCAAAAGATTCTCGGTATGTTTCAACCTCATTTGTTCACCCGTACCCGCGATTTTGCTGACGGATTCGGAGAAAGTCTGTCGATGCTTGACGAACTGATCCTGCTGGATATATATCCTGCCCGTGAATTACCCATTCCCGGAGTGACCAGTCAAATGATTCTGGATAAAGTAACATCGTCCGTTAAACAGCTTTGCTCACGAAATGAGTGGCAGCAGGCAGTCATGAATTCTGATGCCCGCATCATACTGACCCTGGGCGCAGGGGACATCGATCAGCTGGTAGAACCGGTCAGAAATCTGTTGAGTGAAAAATACCTAAAACAGAACGCTTGATGAAAATCAACAAAAGAATAATCAATATAACCCTTTGGTCCGTCTTCTCTGTGATGCTGGTGGTACTGCTGGGTTTCACCGGTCACCGTCAGAGTATCCGTGCCTGTCAGGGTTTGCAGATCAGTGTGGTGGATGAAACAGGTCATCTGTTCATCGAACCTCGCGATATTTTAGAGTTATTAAGTACCAAGGGTTCTCGTATCAAGGGCAAGCCGATGAATGAGATTGATCTGGCGCGACTGGAAAAGATCATTTACACCAATCCCTTTGTTGAACGTGCTGAAGTTTTTTCCGGACTTGACGGTTATGTGAATATCAACATCTGGCAACGTAATCCTGTCATGCGTGTCATCAATTCCAGAAACGAGCATTTTTATATTGATGAAAGCGGAACCTATTTTCCGGTTTCGGATAAGTACTCATGCCATGTAGTGGTGGCCAGTGGTTTTATTGATGATTCGCCCGTTCGCAAAAGTATTGCTTCGGCCAGACCATTTCCGGGAGATACCGCAGTGGCCCCTATTATGGTTCAGCTCAATGAAATTGCCTGGTTCCTGAAAAATAATGATCTCTGGGATGCTCAGATAGAACAGATTTATGTGAATGAAAAGTATGAGATTGAACTGATACCCAGAGTCGGAAATCAAAGTATTGTGCTGGGCAATACTGACCATCTTGCAGAGAAAATGAACAACCTGATGATCTTCTATACGGAAGCAGCCGTACGCTCAGGTTGGGATAAGTACTCAGTGATCAACCTGAAGTATCATGATCAGGTGATCTGCACAAAAAGAACCGGAAGCTAACTAATTATCACCTATAACAACCGTATCTAAATGGAAAATTCACCGATCATAGTAGGACTTGATATTGGTACCACCAAGATCTGCGCTATCGCGGGCAGAAGAAATGAATTCGGAAAAGTGGAAATTCTTGGAATGGGCAAATCCGAATCCCTTGGCGTCATGCGCGGAGTGGTGGCCAACATTGAAAAAACGGTTAATTCGATCAGGGAAGCTGTCGCTGAAGCCGAAAATAAATCCAATGTCGATATCAAAGAAGTTTATGTTGGTATCGCAGGTCAGCATATTAAAAGTATGCAGCATCGCGGAATGATTACCCGCTCCAACACCAATGACGAGATCAGTCAGGAGGATATTGATGTCATCGTAAATGATATGTACAAACTGGCAATGCCCCCCGGTGAGGAAATCATTGAGGTCATACCTCAGGAATTTATAATCGATAATGAGCAGGGGATCAAGGAGCCTATAGGTATGTCGGGTGTCAGACTGGAAGCCAACTGCCACATCATCACCGGATTGATTACTGCAGCACGAAACATCCAGAAGTGTGTATCAAAAGCCGGACTGGAGCCAGTTGATCTGATACTGGAGCCTCTCGCTTCCGCGGAAGCGGTACTCACCGATGAAGAAAAGGAAGCCGGTGTAGTGCTGGTAGACATCGGAGGCGGTACCACGGATGTGGCGATTTTTAAAGAAGGTGTAATTCGTCACACAGCGGTCATTCCGTTTGGTGGAAACGTCATCACGGATGATATCAAGGAAGGTTGCAACATTATCAGAAGCCAGGCGGAATTACTCAAAATGAAATTTGGTTCTGCTTTGTCAAAGCAGATGAAAGATAATGAAATTGTGTCCATCCCGGGTTTGCGTGGACGCGATCCCAAGGAGATCTCAGTCAAAAATCTTGCCCATATCATTCAGGCAAGGATGGAAGAGATTATCGAGAATGTATATTATGAGATCCGCAATTCCGGGTACGAGAAAAAACTCATCGCAGGAATTGTGGTCACCGGAGGAGGAGCTCAGCTCAAGCACGTCACTCAGCTGATCGAATATATTACCGGTATGGATACACGTATAGGTTACCCGAACGAACATCTCGGACAAGGTTCGGATGATATTAAAAGTCCGATGTATGCAACCGGAGTCGGACTTGTGATCCGGGGACTGCAGGAGTATGAAAGAAATCTCATCAGAAGCAAGGGTAAATCACTGCCTGCAGAGGAAGAGAAGCCCCGGCACAAAGGTGGTTGGTTCAAAGGCTTCTTCGAGAAAAGTAAAGATTTCTTTGCCGATGAAAAAGAAGACCCGAATTTATAATCTCTGTAATTAATCCACAATTTATATCCCCTAGTTGTACTTTATAAAACCCTAAAATCATGATGCAATTTGAATTACCTCAGGAACGGCCGTCCATCATCAAAGTGATTGGTGTAGGCGGAGGCGGAAGCAATGCCGTCAACTACATGTACAAGCTCGGTATCAAGGGCGTTGATTTCATCGTTTGCAATACCGACCATCAGGCACTTGATATCAGTCCTGTGCCAACAAAAATTCAGCTCGGACCCAGTCTGACGGAAGGACGCGGTGCAGGTGCCATCCCCGAAGTGGGAAAGCATGCTGCCATCGAAAATATTGAAGAGATCAGAGAGATTCTTCGCAGTAATACCAAAATGGTTTTCATTACCGCAGGAATGGGTGGTGGAACCGGAACAGGTGCTGCACCCATTATCGCCGGTGTTGCCCGTGAAATGGGAATTCTCACGGTGGCGATAGTAACCATTCCCTTCGGATTTGAAGGAAAGAAAAGAAAAGCTCAGGCTGATGCAGGCATCGAAGAGTTGAAGAAAAATGTCGACACACTGCTTGTTATCTGTAACGATAAACTCCGTGAAATTCACGGCAACCTGAAGATCAGTGAAGCGTTCGGTCATGCCGATGATATTCTGGCTGTCGCTGCAAAGAGCATTGCAGAAATCATTACTCAAACATTGCACATCAACGTTGATTTCGCCGACGTACAGACGGTGATGAAACAGAGTGGTGTTGCAATTATGGGAGCCGGTTCCGCAGAAGGCAGCAACAGGGCAATGGAAGCAGCCGGAAGAGCACTTGACTCGCCGTTGCTGAACGATAATGAAATTCAGGGCGCAAGGTATATCCTCCTGAACATTACATCAGGTGAAGAAGAACTTTCCATGGATGAAATGGGTGAGATCAATGATTTTATCCAGGAGCAGGCCGGAAGCTCTGCCGAAGTAATCATGGGACTGGGTACCGATCCTTCTCTTGGTAAAAAAATCAGCGTAACCATTATTGCAACCGGATTCAAAACAAAGGATCAGCTCAGCTCGGTGATCGTAAAGGAGGAACCCAAAATTCTCTATGATCTGAGCGGGGAAGTGATCAGCGGAAAAGCGAATGAAGAGGTTACCGCTCCTGTCAATCCTGAGCCTGTTTCCAAGTCAGAGGAAACTGTTGCTGAAGCTCCCGGAGAAATGTTTTCGTTCTTCAAACCTTCTCCCGTCGACGGACATCAGGAGAAAGCCCCTCTCAAAACTGTACAGGACTCAATCGTAACTCCGACTCCTGCACCGGTCGTGAACCCGTCAGTTCAGGCTGTGATTACACATTCGACAGCTACTGTAACACCGGTGCAACCGGTGGTAGAACCCACAGATGAAATGAATGCTGCTGTTGCAACGGTTGAAGAAACAATTCAACCTGTTCAGTCTGTTTCAGAAGTGAAAATGGATGAACCTAAGATTATTCATTTTCTCGGCCTGGAAGACGAAATCGAAACAATTGAGGAGCCTGTGATAAAACCTGAACCATTCATCATTCCCGAAAGCAGAAATACTGTTTTTAATATTCAGGCTGAATCCACTATCAATTCTGAACCGGTTGCTGATGAAGAATCAACCTTCGTGTTTGAAGTGAACATGCCTTCAATGGATGAACCTGAAATTTCAACACCTGAACCGGTTGCTCAAACAACTGCACCTGTATTCAGGAATATCGTTGCTGAAACGCCTCCTGTCATCCCTTCAGCGGCCCCTTCAATGGCGGCCGATGACGATGATCCGTTTAACAGAGCCAAGGCCCGCATCAGTGCGCTTCGCGAAATCAGTTTCAAAATGAGCACACCGAACGGACTGGCAGATCTTGAAAAAGAACCTGCATATAAAAGGAGAAACGTTGTTCTTGACGATATTCCTACGTCGAACGAAAACAATATCTCCCGCTTTACGTTAAGTCAGGATAAGGAAAACAAACCTGAAATCAAGGGAAATAATCCTTTCCTTCACGACAGAGTGGACTGAGTAATGAATAATGTTCAATGAATAATGTTTAATGAACTTAATTATTCATAATTCTGCTTGAAGCATTACAAGAACAATTAGTACCCTTTCAAAATTCATCATTCAAAATTCGTTATGTCACTCGAAGAAACCATCAATTCCGACATCAAAGCAGCCATGCTGTCAAAGAATGAAGCTGCTTTACGTGCGCTTCGTGCGGTGAAGTCAGCCATCCTGCTTGCCAAAACTAGTGGTTCCGGCGGCAGCATCTCAACAGATGATGAGATGAAACTACTGCAGAAACTGGTTAAGCAACGTAAAGAGTCGGTCGAGATTTTTGAGAAGCAGGGCAGAGGTGATCTGGCGGTTACGGAAAAGGAAGAGATCGCAGTCATTGAAAAGTATCTTCCCGCTCAGATGAATGAAGACGAAATACGAAATGAGTTAAAGAAGATCATTGCAACGGTTGGAGCCACCTCCGCCGCTGAAACAGGCAAAGTCATGGGCGCCGCATCAAAAGCATTTGCCGGCCGCGCCGATAACAAGCTCGTCGCAGCCATTGTGAAAGAGCTGTTGACCTGATAAAACAGTACAACGGGATTTTGAAAGGCTGCCGAATCATTCGGCAGCCTTTTTATTTTGATTCTTTTTTAATGTTGGTATATCTTTTTTTTCAATTTTCAGTATAAATGCATCGCCGAAAGGTTTGGAAATCAGATCTCTGAACCTTATCGGAATGAAATATGTTGCTGAATTACAGAGAATTACAAAAGTATTTCTTCCGTTTACTGATACGGCCAATGTGGTTGCTGACAGCATTGATTTCTCTGTTTATGGCAATGGTGCCCGAACAGGTGAAGGCTACCCATGCTGCCGGCGCTGAGCTTACTTATCGTTCCCTTGGCGGGATGATGTATGAGGTGGATGCGATTTTTTACAGAGATTGTGGAGGAACCCCAGAACCGGGAAATATTACGCTGACTTATCGTTCGGCCTCTTGTTCTTATTCAAGGACTGCGCTTGCCGTTAAAGTGACCGGTGTCAACGGGCAGGAAATTACCTTGCCTTGTACTGCGGCGCCTTCATCATGCAATGGCGGATTATCGACAGGGATCAGAAAATGGATTTACAGAGCTATTATCACGCTGCCATTTGCTTGCAGTGACTGGACATTCAGTTTAAGGGTTTGCTGCAGAAATTGTGTGGTGACAACTATTCAGTCACCCTGCTCCACCGGTTCTGAACTATATGTGGAGGCAGGGCTGAACAATGTGCTGGCTCCGGGCAACAGCTCTCCGGTTTATGGTAATTCACCAATAGCTTTTGTATGCCTGGGACAAAATTTCAATTACAATCAGGGTACTTACGACATCGATGGCGACTCACTGTCTTTCGAGCTCATCACACCCAAGACCAGTGCAACTGGAGAAGTGACCTGGGTGGCTCCTGCATCCGCGCAAGCGCCTTTGACTTCATCAACTCCTTTTACCATCAATCCGCTCAACGGCGATATTAATTTCACTCCCTCCATGAATCAGATAGGAGTAATGGCCATCCGGGTGAACGAATTCAGAAATGGTCAGCGGATCGGAAGCACCATTCGCGATATGCAGGTGTACACACAAAATTGCTTTAACACCATTCCATATGCAAGTGGTGTAAACGGAACCAATTCATTTGTGATCAATGCTTGTGCAGGACAACAACTTTGCTTCGATATTCAAACAGGCGATAATGATACAGCTCAGAATTTGTCACTGTCATGGACCACCTCTATTCCCGGTGCTGTTGTAACACAAACAGGCGGTCCACAACCTGTCCTGCATTTTTGCTGGACACCGACTTTGGCGGATGTCAATCGGATCCCAAAAAATTTCACATTACTGGTCAGGGATGATGCATGCCCGCAGAACGGAACACAATCTTTTGCCTATTCTATATTTGTTGGAAATGCCGAAGTGGCAGTGACCACTAACGATCCGGTATGCGGAGGAACAGCCACTGGCTCGGCTGCGATATCCGGTACGCCGGTTGCCGGTTACAGTTATTCCTGGAATGTAGTTCCGGTGCAAACCGGTCTTACTGCCTCCGGTTTATCATCCGGCAATTATTCGGTTACGGCAGTTTCTCCTGATGGTTGTTCTGCAACTGCTTCTTTTGTGATCAACGATCCGTCGTCCCCTATGGAAGCAACAGCACATGCAATCGGTACTGTAACTTGTCAGTCCGGAAATATTGGTGTGGCAGAAGTAACCATCTCCGGTGGATTTTCTCCATATACCTTTTTATGGAGTAACGGAGCAACCACCAGTCAGATCAGTCAACTCTCTGCCGGAACATATACGGTTACCGTTACTGATGTCAACGGTTGTACGTCGGTTTCATCTGCAACGATTTTGCAACAGTCCGGAACTGTTTCATTAGCGGTTACCAATGTAAACATGGTTGCTTGTCATGGTGCAGGCAACGGTAGTGCAGTTGCTTTGCCTTCCGGCGGAAGCACCCCCTACAATTATCAGTGGAGCCATGGAGCTACAAATGCATCTGTCTCCAATTTGCAGGCCGGACTCTATACCGTCACGGTTACCGATGCCAACGGATGTACTGCCGTTCAAAGTATTCAGATTACTGAACCATCCTCTGCAGTACAGGCTGTTGCTTCTGTAGTGAGTAATGTCAGATGCAATAATGGTAACAATGGTTCTGTTTCTGTACAAGTCAGCGGCGGCAATACACCATATTCGTATATGTGGTCTAACGGATCTTTCGGTCAAAACCTAAACAATCTGCCTGCGGGCAATTATTCGCTTGTGGTTACTGATGCTGATGGATGTTCCGACAGCCTTCAGGTATCCGTCATTGAACCACAACAGCCGGTCGTTTTAAGTTTGTTGGATCTTCAGCATCTAACCTGTGGACAAAATACCGGAGGTTCCATTTCGGTACAGGCATCCGGCGGAACCGGTATCTTAAATTATTTATGGAGCAACGGAAGTACAACTCCTTCCATCAGCGGACTGGCTGCAGGTACCTATACGGTAACAGTTACCGATGCTAACGGTTGTGAGGTCCTGTCTGCTTTCACGGTTACCGGAAGTGCGACAGTGGTTTCTGTTTCGGCCAATCAGGTGCAAAATGTTCTTTGTTTCAATTTATCGAACGGGTCCATTGATATCAATGCAACAGGCGATCAGCCCCTGACTTATCTTTGGAATAACGGCTTAACCTCAGAAGATCTTCAAAACCTGCATGCAGGGATTTATACTGTAACTGTTACCGATGTCAACGGATGCACTGCTTTACAGTCGTTCACCATCACACAGCCTTTGGCGCCCTTGATACCTGTTCTCAATCTGATGGATTCAATTGATTGCTTTGGTGATACTGCATCCATTTCAGTGAGCATCAGCGGCGGAACATCACCGTACCAGTACCAATGGAGCAACGGTTCATCATCGCAATTGATGCAAACCCCTAATGCCGGTGTTTATACTGTTACGGTTACCGACTCGAACGGATGCAACGCAATTATCAGTTCCGATATCACCGCACCTGTAAATCCGGTTGTAGGAACACTTGTCGTATTATCACAGGTAAAATGTCATGGAAATACAGACGGATCACTGACGATGAATGCAGCAGGTGGAACAGCGCCCTATACTTTCTATTGGAGTAATGGCGCCACATCTGAGATGCTTTCTGGTTTGACAGCCG
>Ga0315904_10010747_pt1 | contig 11783 bp, 5 predicted proteins | sample LakEriMetagenome_6_FD_203529 | JGI IMG/M metagenome (GOLD analysis project Ga0315904, IMG submission 203529) | Freshwater fungal communities from buoy surface, Lake Erie, Ohio, United States - Buoy 12 MA120 | ecosystem: Environmental > Aquatic > Freshwater > Lake | place: USA: Lake Erie, Ohio...
CGCGCCGCCGGCCGAACCGATCCGTGAGCCAGCCGCAGTGCCCGCGCCCCTCCCGGGCGAGGAGCCCCGGGTGCCGGGCAGATCGCCTGCTGACGAGCCGGCCGCGCCGTCCCCGCCGGCCGCGCCGCCTGCCCAGCAGCCGGCGGCCGATGCCAACCTGTTCGACGAATCAGCGACCGGCCCGGTGCCGCGCCGCTTCGTCGCCAGCCGGGGGGCGATTGCCGCCGCCCGGCCGACCAGCGCGAAGGTTCGGCCGGCGACGCTGACGTATCCAGTCTCCGTCGAAGCTCTCCCGAAGTCGGTCGACAGCGATCCGCTGTCGGTGCCGCGGGTGCCGTTCGACCCGGCCGCCGAGGCGGCGCGGCTGGGCCGCTGACCGGCCGCTGGGGAGGGATCGCGCCGCGGATTACACTCGCTCATGCTCCACGGCGGTCGCGAGAGTGGCGAAACTGGCAGACGCGCTGGATTTAGGTTCCAGTGCCGCAAGGCGTGCGGGTTCGACTCCCGCCTCTCGCATGCCGTCGCGACCCGTCACCGCGGCGCACGGCTGACGCGGTCCGCCTCCAGAAAGCGGTCGAGGCTGCCGGTGCCATCGGCGTCGCGGTCCGGCCACGCCCCGACGAGCATCTCCTGCAGCGGGCCGTCGGGGGCGGCGAGGTTGCGGAGGGCGAAGCGGATCTCGAGCGCGACCACCTGCTCGTCGGGGCCGTGCCGCGCGTTCCAGTCCCGGGCCAGTGCCGCGGCCACGCTGGGGGCGAACGGCCGCACCTTGGGCCGTGGCAGGATCCACAGCAGCTTGTGCCAGCGGTGGTGCGGCAGGCTGGTGAAGCCGCCGGTCGGTCGGTCGGCCTCGATCGGTCGGCCGTCGCGCAGCACGTCGACCACGCGGCCATCGGCGAGCGCCGCGCGGCCGTAGACCCACTGCTCGAGCGGCGGCACCGTGCCGAACATGCCCCACTCCTGATCGAGGCTCGCCGCATGAATCGCCTGTCGGACCGGGGACGGCAGCGGTCGTGACCGCCACGGCGTGCGGTCGTGCACGAAGCTCACCGTCGCCAGCACGGCCGCCGCGGCGCAGACCAAGCGGGCCGCAGCCGACCGGCAATCCTGTCCGACACCGTCGGCCAGTCCGCGGCCGGCACGCCCCCAGACGCTGCCCGGCAGCAGCGGCAGCCAGGCCACCATGCCGATCGGCGCGAACAGGCCGACCGACATCGTCAGCCAGATCGTGACGTGGAACACGAGGAACGCCGCGGCGATCACCCGGCGGGCGGCCGGCCAGGCGATGAATGCCAGGGGCCCGAAGATCTCCACGCCGAGCACACCCCAGGTCAGCGGGCGGACCAGCCAGTCGGAGTGTGCGAGCCACATTCCCAGGGGCGTGCCATGGTCGTGGACGGACAGGGCGTAGCGCACCGCCTCTCCGCCGAGCCAGGAGGCGTTCCATTTGGCCAGGCCGGCACCAAGGTAGACGGCCATCACCTGCAGCACCAGCGCCACGGTCGCCGGGCCGAAGACCCGCATCGTCCGTGGTCTGCCGGCCCCGGCAGCGCGGCGCGAGTCGCACGACCAGACCGCCCCGAGGGGGAGAAAACAGGACCAGAACAGCAGGCACGCGAGCAGCACGTCGCCGGCGTTGGCGGCGGGAATGGTGCGGCGGTACACGCTCACCTGCGCGAGCCACGCCAGCGCGGTGGCCGTCGTCGTCCGCCAGCCGGCCGCCAGGCAGGCGCCGGCGATGCCCTCGAGGGCGAGGATCGCGGCCGCCCACCGGGTGTCGTGCCATACGAGCGCCAGCGACCACTGTGCCGGATCACCGTCGAAGTAGTCGCGGATCAACGACGGTGGAAAGATGCCGTCCGCGGTGAACATGAGGGAAAAGTCGCGGGTCCGCAGCAGCGCGTCGGCCACGAGCACGAGGCCGAGGGCGATGCGAAACGCCGCCAGGCTGCGGACATCGATCGCGAACCGGCGCTGCACGGCGCGATGCACGCGCTGCCGGAGGACGGTCGCGATCCTGGGCATGCTGTCGGGCATGGGCGCCGCCTCCGCGGAGGCGTTTCTTGATGGAACCGGGGCTTGAAACTACAACAAGCGGCCGATTTCGGGCGACCCCAAAACGGCGGTCGCAGCCGTCGCGTTCCGCTCCCGAGGAGACTCCACGATGCATGTTCCGCTGGTCGTTCTGGGTGGCGGTCCCGGCGGCTATGCCGCGGCGTTCCTCGCGGCCGACCTCGGCATCCCGGTGGCGATCATCGAGCGGGACGAGCGGCTCGGTGGCACGTGTCTGCTGCGGGGCTGCATTCCTTCCAAGGCGCTGCTCCACGTCGGCCGGGTGCTCGCGGAGGCGCGGGAGATGGAGGAGTGGGGCATCCACTTCGAAAAGCCGGCCCTGAAACTCGACCAGCTGCGGGCCCGCAAGGACAAGGTGATCGCCACGCTCACCGGCGGCCTGGCGACCCTTGCCCGCCGCCGCAACGTGCAGCTCATTCGCGGCGTCGCCCGGTTCACGAACTCGACGACCCTCGAAGTCGCCCCGGCGGAGCCGGGCGGTGCGAGCCAGACGGTCACCTTCGAGCATTGCATTCTCGCCAGCGGCTCGCGGCCGGCGCGGATTCCGGCCTTCGACATCGGCAGCCCGCGGGTCATGGACTCGACCGGCGCGCTGGAACTCAAGGAGATCCCCGAGTCGCTGCTCGTCGTGGGCGGCGGGTACATCGGCCTGGAGATGGGCACCGTGTATGCCGAACTGGGCTCCGACGTCTCGGTCGTGGAGCTCACCGACACCCTGCTGCCCGGCGCCGACCGCGACCTCGTCAAGCCGCTCCAGCAGCGGCTCGAGAAGCTGTTCGACACGATTCACCTGCGGACGAAGGTGATGAAGCTCGAGGACGTCGGCAAGGCCGTGCGGGTGCACTTCGAGGGGCCGGACGGGCCGAGCACCCGCGAGTTCTGTCGCGTGCTCGTGGCCGTCGGCCGGCGGCCGAACTCGGACGGCCTCGGCCTGGAGAACACGAAGGTCGTGGTCGGCCCCAAGGGCTTCGTCGAGGTGGACGGCCAGCAGCGGACCGCCGATCCCCACATCCTCGCGATCGGGGACGTGTGCGGCGAGCCGATGCTCGCCCACCGCGCCAGCCACCAGGGGAAGGTGGCCGTGGAGGCCCTGCACGGCGAAGCGGCCCTGTTCGCGCCGCGGGCGATCCCGGCCGTCGTGTTCACCGACCCGGAGATCGCCTGGGCCGGGCTCACGGAGGGCGACGTCGCAGCCCAGGGGCGGACGGTCGAGATCAGTCGCTACCCGTGGGCGGCGAGCGGCCGGGCCCATGCCCTGGGGCGGACCGACGGCCTGACGAAGATCCTCGTCGATCCGGAGACCGACACCGTGCTCGGCGTGGGGATCGTGGGCCCGGGGGCCGGCGAACTGATCGCGGAGGGCGTGCTGGCCATCGAGATGGGCTGTTCAGCCCGCGACCTGATGGAGGCCATTCATCCGCACCCGACGCTCGGCGAGACGGTCGCCTTCTCGGCCGAGAACTATTTCGGCCTGGCCACCGAGATCTACCGGCCCCGGACGGAAGGCACGTGAGTTGGGCTTTGGCCTGCGGCTGCGGGCTCTGCAATCGCCCTAGACGCCTCCCCGCATCCCCGGAATAATGCGAAAAGTTTTCGTATTTTCCCGGAGTAGACCATGGCCAGCACCGACATCGATCAGTCCGACAGCGTGGTTGCCGGACCGGCGGAGGACGCCGCCGCGCCGCTGCCCAGGGGCGCTCACGCCCCGATGTCGATCGGTCAGGCAGGCGACGGCTCTTCGGGACAGCCGGAGCGCATGGACGGGACCTCCCAGGTCGATGCCGATCCCACCGAGACCCGGGAGTGGCTCGACTCGCTTCGCTACGTGATCAACAGCCGCGGGGGCGACCGTGCCGCCTACCTCCTCCATGCCATCGAGCAGGAGGCCTATCGGCTCGGGGTGGCGATCCCGTTCTCGGCGACCACGCCCTACATCAACACCATCCCCGTCGATCGCCAGCCCCCCTTCCCGGGCAATCGCGAGATCGAGCGGCGGATCAAGAGCATCATTCGCTGGAATGCGATGGCGATGGTCGTGCGGGCCAATCGCGAGGACAAGAGCATCGGCGGCCACATCTCGACCTTCGCCTCGTCGGCGACGCTCGTCGAGGTGGCGATGAACCACTTCATCCGCGGCCGCGGCGACGACTATTCCGGTGACCAGGTCTACTTTCAGGGCCACGCCTCGCCGGGCATCTACGCGCGGGCCTTCCTCGAGGGGCGGCTCACCGAGAAGCACCTGGAGAACTTCCGGCGGGAATTGGCCGATGGCGGCGGCCTGTCGAGCTATCCGCACCCCTGGCTGATGCCGGAGTTTTGGGAGTTTCCCACGGTGTCGATGGGCCTGGGGCCGATCATGGCCATCTACCAGGCGCGGTTCAACAAATATCTCCAGGATCGCGGCATCAAGGACACGAGCCGGCAGCACGTATGGTGCTTCATCGGCGACGGCGAGACGGACGAGCCGGAGACGTTGGGGGCGATCTCGCTCGCCGCCCGCGAGCAGCTCGACAATCTCGTGTTCGTCATCAACTGCAACCTGCAGCGGCTCGACGGACCGGTGCGCGGCAACGGCAAGATCATCCAGGAGCTCGAGGGGGTCTTCCGCGGCGCCGGCTGGAACGTGATCAAGGTGATCTGGGGCGAGGATTGGGATCCGCTCCTCGACAAAGACGAGGAAGGGCTGCTCGTCAAGCGGATGAACGAGATCGTCGACGGCCAGTATCAGAAGTACGTGGTCATGCCCGGCGGGTACATCCGCGAGCACTTCTTCGGCGCCGACCCCAAGCTCCTGGAGATGGTGGCCCACCTGTCCGACGAGAAGCTGAAGAAACTCAAGCGCGGCGGCCACGATCCGGAGAAGGTGTACGCCGCCTATGCCGCGGCCATGCAGTGCCACGGCAAGCCGACGGTGATCATCGCCAAGACGATCAAGGGCTATGGTCTCGGCGAGGTGGGCGAGGGCCGCAACGTCACCCACCAGCAAAAAAAGCTCAACGAGGACGAGCTGCGGGCCTTCCGCTCGCGGTTCGGCATCCCGATCTCCGACGACGAGGTCGCGAAGGCGCCGTTCTACCGGCCGCCGGAAGACTCCGAGGAGATGCGGTACCTGCGGGAGCGGCGGGCCGCCCTCGGCGGGCAGGTGCCGAGCCGGCCGAAGCAGGGGCCGCTGCTGCAGACGCCGCCGCTGTCCGACTACATCGGCTTCATCGAGAAGAGCGCGGGCCGCGAGGTCTCCACCACCACCGGCGTGGTCACCCTGATGGCGTCGCTGCTCAAGGACAAGCGGGTCGGCAGGTACATCGTGCCGATCGTGCCCGACGAGTCGCGGACATTCGGCATGGATCCGCTCTTCAAGCAGTGCGGCATCTACGCCCACACGGGCCAGCTCTACGAGCCGGTCGACTCCGACCAGCTCCTCTACTACCGCGAGGCCAAGGACGGCCAGATTCTCGAGGAGGGCATCACCGAGGCGGGGAGCATGTCGAGCTTCATCGCCGCGGGCACGGCGTACGCCAGCCACGGCGTGCCGATGATCCCGATGTTCATCTACTACTCGATGTTCGGTTTCCAGCGGATCGGTGATCTGATCTGGGCGGCCGGCGACATCCGGGCCCGCGGCTTCCTCCTCGGCGGCACCGCCGGCCGGACGACGCTCAACGGCGAGGGGCTGCAGCACCAGGACGGCCACAGCCAGCTGTTCGCGATGGCCTTCCCGACGGTCAAGGTCTACGACCCGGCGTTCGTCTACGAGGCCACCGTGATCATGCTCGACGGCCTCGAGCGGATGTACGCCAAGGGCGAGGACTGGATCTACTACCTCACGGTCTACAACGAGAACTACGAGATGCCGCCGATGCCGCCCGGCTGCGAGGCGGGCATCCTCAAGGGGATGTACCGGCTGCGGGACGTGGCGGCGAAGCCGGCGGGCGGCAAGACCGCCACGCTGCCGCATGTCCATCTCCTCGGCTCGGGCGCCATCCTCCGCGAGGTCATCCGCGGGGCCGAATTGCTCGCGGAGCACTGGGGCGTGTCGAGCACGGTGTGGAGCGTGACGAGCTGGAAGGAGCTGCGGCGCGAGGCGCAGGAGTGCCGCCGCTGGAACATGCTCCATCCCGAATCGACGCCGCGAAAGAGCTACCTGGAGGAGATGCTCGCCGACCAGGAGGGCGTGTTCGTGGCCGCCAGCGACCACGTGCGGGCCGTGCCGGAGCAGCTCGATCCCTGGATCCCCGGTGGGCTGTTCGTGCTCGGCACCGACGGCTTCGGCCGCAGCGAACTCCGCGGCCGCCTCCGCCGCCACTTCGAGGTGGACGGCGAGTGCGTCGCGATCGGTGCCCTGTCGCGGCTGGCTGCGGCCGGCGCGGTGGGTACGCACGTCGTAACCGAGGCGATTCGAAAGCTGGGCGTCGATCCTGACAAGATCGATCCGGCTTCCGCCTGACGCCTGACCGTTCGGCGGCCGCCCCGGTCGCCTCCTCGTTTCGCTCCCCCTTCCCCCCCCTGCATTCCGACCCCCCGAGCCGCGAGAGCACACACGCATGGCCAACGAATTCAAGCTGCCCGACCTGGGAGAGAACATCGCCTCCGGCGACGTCGTCAGCGTCCACGTGAAGGAAGGCGACGTGATCAAGCCTGGGCAGGCGCTTCTGGAGGTCGAGACCGACAAGGCCGTCATCGAGGTGCCCTGTCCCCCGGGCGGCCGGATCGCGAAGGTGCTGGTGAAAAAGGGGGAGACCGTGAAGGTCGGCCAGGCGCTCGTGCTCCTGGAGGCTGCCGGCGGAGCGCCGCCCGTCGCAGCGAAGCCGGAGGCGCCGGCGGCCGCACCCGCCGCGACGAAGCCCGTCGTCCCGGCACCTGTGCCCGCCCCGGCGAAGCCTGTGCCGACTTCCGCTCCCGCTCCCGCCGCTGTGGCCGTCCCCGCGGCGCCGCCCGCCGAGCATGGCGGCCGCAGTCAGGCCGCCACGGTCGCGGCTGCCGCCGTCGTCGAGCCAGCCGGCCCGGCGGTCCGTCGGCTGGCCCGCGAGTTGGGCGTGGATCTGGCCCGCGTGCGGGGCAGCGGTGCCGGCGGCCGCATCGTGCGGGAAGACGTGATCGCCGCGGTGCGGCAGGCGAGTGCCGCCGGGCCCGCGGTGCGGTCGCGGGCCGAGTCGGGCGCCACCGAGCGGGATGACTGGGGGCCGATCCGGCGCGAGCAGATGTCGCGGATGCGGAAGACGATCGCCGCCAATATGGTCCGCAGCGTGCAGACGATCCCGCACCTCACGAACTTCGACGACGCCGACGTCACGGAGCTCGAGCATCTGCGGAAGGCGAGCGCACCGGAATACGCCAAGAGCAACCTCAAGCTCACGGCGCTCGCCTTCGTCATCAAGGCGGTGAGCCTGTCGCTGCGGCAACACCCCGCCGTGAACGCGTCGATCGACCCGGAGAAAGGCGAGATCGTCTACAAGGACTACGTGAACGTGGGGCTGGCCGTGGACACCCCGCGCGGGCTCGTGGTGCCGGTGCTGCGTGACTGCGACCAAATGTCGATTCCCCAGATTGCCCAGGCGATCGCCGACACCGCGGAGAAGGCCAAGAACGCCCAGTACGGCCTCGAAGACCTTCGCGGCGGCACGTTCACGATCTCGAATCTGGGGGCCGTGGGCGGCGCCTATTCGACGCCCATCATCAACTGGCCCGAGGTGGCTATTCTTCTGCTGGGTCGCTCCCGGAAGATGCCGGTCGTTCACGAAGACCGCATCGAGCCCCGGCTGATGATGCCATTGTCGTTGTCGTACGACCATCGGCTGATCGACGGGGCGATGGCGGCGCGGTTCCTCAACGAAGTGATCGGCTACCTGGAGAGTCCCGGCCGGCTGCTGCTGGCCATGTGAAGGACATGAGCACCATCGACCGCATCGATTCGACCGGCACCGCGAGTCTGGCCTTTCTCGAGGAGCTTTTCGAGCAGTACCAGACCGATCCGGCCAGCGTGCCCGCCGACTGGCGGGCCTACTTCGACGCCTGGCAGGCGGCGGCGACTCCCGGCCAGCCTGTCGCCCTGCCCGGGCATCCGCCCGCCAACGGCCGCACCGCCGGCAACGGACAGGCGCGACCGCGTCCGACGCCTGCCGCCAAGCTGGTCACGCCCGATGGGATCGCCACGGGGCACGCGGTGGCGATCGCCGCCGGCGCCGTCGCGTTGCCCGCGGCGCCCGCAGGCGAGGCGATGCCGCTGCCGTTGCCGCCGGTCGCGTCCGGCACGCGCGGCGAGGAGCGGGTCGCGTTCCTGCAAGACCGGGTCGACCAGCTCGTGCGGGCGTACCGCGTCCGGGGGCACCTGATGGCCGAGATCGACCCGCTCGGCCGGCCGCGGCCCGGGCTGCCGGAGCTCGATCCGCGGTTCTACCACCTCACCGAGGAGGACATGGACCGGTCCTTCTCCACCGACACGATCGAGGGACCGCAGTCGATGTCGCTGCGGCAGATCATCCAGCGGCTGCGAAACACCTACTGCCGGTCGATCGGCGTGCAGTTCATGCACATGGACGATCTGCGGGTGCGGCAGTGGCTGCAGGTGCGGATGGAGGGCTGTGAGAACCGCATCCAGCTCGACCGCCGCCAGCAGTTGCGGATCTACCGGCAGATGACCACGGCCGCCGTGTTCGAGGAGTTCATCCAGAAGCGGTTTCTGGGGGCCAAGAGCTTCTCGCTCGAGGGGTCGGAAAGCCTGATTCCCCTCGTCGAGATGGCGATCGAGCGGGCGGCCGCGCAGGAGATCGGCGATTGCGTGCTGGCGATGGCCCACCGCGGCCGGCTCAACGTGCTGGCCAACATCATGGGCAAGAGCCCGCAGCGGATCTTCCGTGAGTTCGCCGACATGGATCCCGAGCTCCACGTCGGCCGTGGCGACGTCAAGTATCACCTCGGCCACTCCACCGACTACGCGGCGGCCAACGGCCGCAGCGTGCACCTCACCCTGTGCTTCAACCCCAGCCACCTGGAGTTCGTCAACCCGGTGGCGATCGGGCGGATGCGGGCCCGGCAGGACCGGGCCGGCGACCTGGCACGGCAGGCCGGCCTGGTGATCCTGATCCACGGCGACGCCGCGTTCGCCGGCGAGGGGATCATCCAGGAGACGCTCAATCTCAGCGAGCTCGACGCCTACCGCGTCGGCGGCACGCTCCATGTGATCGTCAACAACCAGATCGGGTTCACGACCGGGCCGCGGGAATCGCGGTCATGCATGTACGCCACCGACGTGGCGAAGATGCTCCAGATCCCGATCTTCCACGTCAACGGCGAGGATCCGGAGGCGGTCGCCCAGGTGGTGAACCTGGCGATGGACTTCCGCCGCGAGTTCCAGCGGGACGTGGTCATCGACATGTACTGCTTCCGCCGCCGCGGCCACAACGAGGCCGACGAGCCGGCGTTCACCCAGCCGGCCTTGTACCGCGTGATCGAGAAGCGGCCCAGCGTGCACGAAAGCTACCTCGAGAAGCTGCTCAAACTCGGTGACGTGACCCGCGACGAGGCCCGGAAGATCGCGGACGAGCAGCACGCCAAGCTGGCGGCGGATCTGTCGGTCGCCAAGAGCGAAGAGTACGTCCATCGCAGCGACGTGGGCGGCTTCTGGTCGTTCTACATCGGCGGCCGCGAGCGGGACGCGGCCGACGTCGACACCGGCGTGCGCCGCGAGGTGCTGGTGCACCTGCTGGAACGGCTCGTGGCCCTGCCCGACGGGTTTCAGCCGCACGCCAAGATCCAGAAGTTCCTCGAGGGCCGTCTGCAGATGGCGGCGGGCGCCGCGCCGCTCGACTGGTCGGCGGCCGAGGCCCTGGCGCTGGCCACCCTGGCCACCCAGGGACTGCGGGTCCGCCTCTCCGGCCAGGACAGCCAGCGGGGCACGTTCAGCCACCGTCACGCGGTGATTCATGATGCGGTCACGGACGAGACCTGGTGCTCGCTGGAGCATCTCGCCCCCGACCAGGCTCCGGTCGAGATCTACAACAGCCCGCTCTCGGAGGCGGGCGTGCTCGGCTTCGAGTACGGCTACAGCCTCGACTGCCCCGACGGCCTGGTCATGTGGGAGGCCCAGTTCGGCGATTTCGTGAACGTGGCCCAGGTGGTCATCGACCAGTTCATCGTCAGTGCCGAGGACAAGTGGAATCGGCTGTCGGGCATCGTGATGCTCCTCCCGCACGGCTTCGAGGGGCAGGGCCCCGAGCACTCCAGCGCCCGGCTGGAGCGGTTTCTGTCGCTGTGCGCCAAGGACAACATCCAGGTCGTCCAGCCGACCACGCCGGCCCAGCTCTTCCACTGCCTGCGGCGGCAAGTGCTGCGGGTCTGGCGGAAGCCGCTGGTGGTGATGACGCCCAAGAGCCTGCTGCGGAATCCGCAGTGCGTGTCGCCGATGGAAGAGCTCGTGCGGGGCTCGTTCCAGCGGGTGATCCCCGACGCGGGCGGCACGCCCGCCCGCGACATCCGCCGCATCCTCCTGTGCAGCGGCAAGGTGGCCTACGAGCTGGAGAAGCGGCGGCAGGAGCTGGGCCGGCGCGACGTGGCGATCATCCGCGTCGAGCAGCTCTACCCGCTGCCGAAGGAATCGCTGGAGGCCGCCCTGGCCGGCTACGCGGCCGGCACACCGGCGGTGTGGGTGCAGGAAGAGCCCGAGAACATGGGCGCCTGGCGGTTCTTCCGCATCCACTTCGGCGAGCGGCTCCTCGACCGGTTTCCGTTCACGGGCGTCTGCCGGCAGAGCGCCGCCAGCCCCGCCACCGGCTCGAAGAAGAGCCACGACCTCGAGCAGAACGAGCTGCTCGGCGCCGCGTTCACAAGTTGACCGATGCCGCGGCCCGGCCCGCGGCGCTCCCTCCAACCCCATCCATTCATGGCACTCGAGCTCAAGGTTCCCGAGGTCGGCGAGTCGATCACGGAGGTCGTGATCGGCACCTGGAAGAAACGCGAAGGCGACGGCGTCGCCCTCGATGAGTCGGTCGTCGAGATCGAGAGCGACAAGGCGACCGTCGAGCTGCCGGCCCCGGCGGCCGGCATGGTGACGAAGATCCTCAAGGCGAGCGGCGAGAAGGCGGTCGTCGGCGAGGTGATCGGCTACCTGGAGCCCGCCGGCACGGCCGCATCGTCCGCGCCGCCCGCTCCCGCTCCGGTCGTGGACGTGAAACGCACCGGCGGCCGCACCGACATCGGCTCCGTCCAGCCGGCGGCGGCCCCGCCGGCGGCGGCCCGCGTCATGCCGGCCGCAGCCCGCGTGCTCGGCGAGGCCGGCCTGCCCGCCGCAGCCGTCGCCGGCAGTGGCCCGGGAGGTCGGGTCACCAAGGCCGACGCCACCGCGGCCGTCGCCACGCGTCCGGCCGCGCCGGCGGCACCACCCGCCAAGCCGGTGGCGCCGGCGTTGCAGCCCCTGGCCGCCCCCGGCTCACGCCAGGAGCGGCCGGTGCTCATCAGCCCGATCCGCCGCCGCATCGCCGAGCGGCTCGTCGAGGCCCAGCACCAGGCGGCGCTGCTGACGACCTTCAACGAGGTCGACATGTCGGCCGTGATGGCGCTGCGGGCCAAGTTCAAGGACGTGTTCCAGGAGCGGTACGGCGTGAAGCTCGGCTTCATGTCGTTCTTCGTGCGGGCGGCGGTCGAGGCCCTGCGGGCCGTGCCGCAGGTGAACGCGGAGTATCGCGATCCGCACATCGTGTTCCGCGACTATTACGACA
>Ga0315904_10010749_pt1 | contig 11782 bp, 28 predicted proteins | sample LakEriMetagenome_6_FD_203529 | JGI IMG/M metagenome (GOLD analysis project Ga0315904, IMG submission 203529) | Freshwater fungal communities from buoy surface, Lake Erie, Ohio, United States - Buoy 12 MA120 | ecosystem: Environmental > Aquatic > Freshwater > Lake | place: USA: Lake Erie, Ohio...
TTGTTATAACTACGCCAAATAATTGACAAAAATATTTTTTACATTTAACACAAAAAATAGTTGACTTTTAACACAGTGTCAGATATTATATAAAAAGAGAGAGAAGCCCTGTATCGAAAGCACTGCTCCCTGGGGGTTGTAAAGCTGACAGCGCGTTAAGAAAGTACGGAACCACACTTAAATGTGTTGGATCATAATCTGGAAATCGGTGGACTCTGCTCTGATTGACTGTAATAACTCTAGCAGACAAGTTGTATTAAGAGTTTTTTTATATTTGATGAAAGTCAAACACAACATATAGATGTGCTCTTGAATTAGTAGTCAATTTTACAACTGTTCAAACAAACGCTTTTAAAATTGAAAACTAATTAATAAACAAAAGGAAAATTAAAAATGGAAAAAAATGAATTAATTAAAAATGTAATCTGGAATAACAAACTAAACGGCTGGGATATTGTTTTGAATGATGATCGTAAACTTTTTGCTACATTAATTATAAAAGAACTTTCAGAAAATGATTTTATATACAAGATAGAATTAAATGATGAATCTAAATCTAAGCTTACTAAAGAAGATATTGTGTGGAATGTTGATAAATTTAATAACAAAGGGTGGCCCAAACGTGTTATAAATGAATTATCGATCGTAACATCTTATATTATTGAAAATAAATCTGAATTTTTAAAATTGAAAACTAATTAATAAATAAAGGAAACAACAAAATGAAAAAATTCGATAAAAGTTTTAAAGTTGGCGACAATGTAAAATTCTCATTAGACAATGAAATTCATATATGTAAAATAAAAGAAATACACGAAACAAGAAACTGGATAAAAATTGACGGGTTCGAAGGCTCTTTTCAGAGAGGAGATGTCAAGAAAATGAAAAACAGAATTAAAGATAAAATTAAAAATGTAAAATGGCATGATGAGTTGGACGGATGGATTATAACTTTAACAGATAACAGAGTAATTCAAATACAATATAAAAAAGTAGAGAATAAATTAGATGCGGATTACAACAGATTTTGGCCTAAAATTGATAAAGAAAATGAATATGGACTCAGTATAACTGAAGAAGAAGAAAAAGAGATAAACGAGTATATCTTCACAAATAAAGCAATCTTGAACGGAAAATAAAAAAGGAAATACAAAATGAAAAAGAAACTTTCGTCAAGAAACATATCAGAGATTTTAGAAAGATCTCAAAAAGATTTAGAAAGAGAATTAAGATTGAGATCAAAGTTTACAAAGGGAGATAGACTAATAGCGACTGAGCTTCTTAATTTATATAAAGAAAAAATCTCAAGAGAACTAATCAAACACATAAAGGAGCCTCAAGTTGAGCCAAGAAAAAAATCAAACTATTTATGATGTAAAGGTAGGTGATTATGTGTGTGTTAAAAAAGAAATTTTAGAACTTCAAGAGTCAGGAAGATGTTCACAAAAAGTTTATCTTTCAGAAGATAAAAAATATAAAATTTTAGGTGTAAATATTAAAGATTCTATTTTCGATAGTACTATAAAAATAAAAGATGATCTAGAAAAAGAAGTAATCTATGGCTTACATGGTTTTGATTTAATTAAAGATGAAGATGAAAAAATTATAAAAAAAGAAATTAAAAAAACAGGGATTGAAAATAAAACTGGCTTAGAAAGTAAACCTCATCTTTGTTGTTTTGACCCACACCTTGAGTATGAAATGGGCATGGGGATGCGTGCGGGTGCAAACAAACATGGATGGAATAATCATCGTAATCTTACATCAGATTCTGCACAACAAATTCTTGACTCACTTAAAAGACATTTGAATGCATTTTTACGTGGAGAAGAAAAAGATGCGGAAACAAACACTAGTCATCTTGCATGCGTCGGTAATAATTTAAACTTTCTTTATAGAATGACGAAACAAGACGGGTATGGAAAAGTTTTAGAAAACATATATGGAGAAAAGAAATGAAAGAATACATAAATGGTGAAAAATCATTATCAGAAATGACTGACGACGAATTAAAAGAGTTTAGTCAAATGGCTAAGAATTTAGCAAATGAATGTAGAAAAGCGACTAGTGAAATGATTAGAGAAAATAAACAAAATTCTTTTACACAGGAAGAAGTAGAAATTGAGAAAAAACTTAATAAATTAAAAAAACTATGGAGAAAGAAATGACTGATTTTTTTATAGAGTTAGATAAAAATATAGAGCTTATTTGTAAAATAATTATGATATTGATTTTTATACTTGCAATTATAGCTGGAACTGTATTTTATATTAAAATTATATTTTTTTCTAAAGAAAAAGATAGGAAAGAAAAATGGTCCACTGCTTGTAATGTAAAACTCGGAGATATCATATACCCCCGATGGTCTTCTAATTTTTTTACAGAAGGAAAAAGGTATATAGTCAAAAATATATATCGATACCCGAATTCAAGGGAAGTAGCTTATATTATTGCTAAAAATGATCTTGAGGAAGAACAAGAATGTTGTGCGGAATATTTTTATTTTTTAAATGTGGAGAAAAAATGAGACCTATAGATACTTTTACTAGAAATGAAGTTTTAGAGATTTTACATAAGAATAAAGAAGAAATGGTGGAGGAAATATGTAAATGTAAATTTTTAGGAAGTAATGAAAAAGTATTGTTTTCATCTATTTTAGATGATTTTATTATAAAATTAAAAGGTTCTTTAAGATCAGAAATTTCATGTAGAAACTTTATTCAGGAGTATCAATAATGAGACAAATATTTGGCGTTCCTTATTTTAATATTAAAACACTTTGTAGAGATTTAAAAAGATGGGAAAACGGTACATGTGCAACAGAAAGTGTAACTATCTCATACTTTAAAAAAGAGGGTTTGTACTATGCACAACCGAGTCATATATTTATGCCAAATGCTGATGAACATTACCGAGCAAACTTTTTAATACATTTTAAAGGTAACAAAAAGAAAGCAACTGATTTTTTAGTAGAAAATGATTTAAAACCAAAAAATTGTGTAACAAACTAGGAGACTTTTTATGGAATTACAAAAAGATTTGATATTTGATATTTTAGAACAATCAAAAGAACAAACAATTTTATATGCTGAAAAAGTATTTAATAATCCTCTTGTAGACAAAGAAACATGTTCTTTAATGTTATCAATACTTACTATGTTTGAACTACAAGCACAAGTAAACATTTTAGATCATTTAAATAAAGTGAAGATTTAATATGGAAGAATACATTGGAATAGCTTTATTTTATATTTTATTTATTTGTATAATATTATTAGTAATATTTACATTTGCAATTATAATACTTTGTTTTTGTTCCTTTTTAAAAGGAATATGGTTAGATATTTTTAACACTAAAAAATAATAATTTAATAATGGAGTTCTTATATGACTAAATTAGAAAAAGAAATGTTAAAACAACGAATATCATTATATGAATACATGATTACTAGCTGTATTGTTACTCAAAACATTAATAATTTTAATAGATTAAAAGAAGAATTATTTCAGGATTTAATTAAAAAAATTAAGGAGATGGTATGAAAGAATTGCCAGACTGGTTAAAAAAATTACCCCCCGGAGAATACTCACTCGAAGGGATCTTCAAACATACAAAAGATATATGTACTTCAAACATATACAATGCTTTACAAAGCATCGGTGTTGAAAGGGTAAAAAAGAAAAAGAAAAGTGATTACAAACCAATTTATTATTACAACTGGAAAGGAGCAAGTTATTATTATCTTAGATTATATGAAACAAGGATTAAAAAATTGTGGGGGAATTGTGGATAATGAGTAAGTTTTCAAATTCAAGCCCAACAGAAAAGTTTAAAATATTAAAATTTTTTCTACTTTTAAATAATATAGAAGAGATAGAAACAGCAGAAGAAATTATAGAATATTTTAATAACATAGAAGAGACATTAAAATTAAAATTTGTAAAATTTGATTATAGAACTATTCAATATCTAAAAGACCCGTCAGAAGAAATACAATTAGCAGCTATAGAAAAAAATACAGATTCTTTCAGATTAATTAGAAATCCAACTAAATCAGTTAAAATAAAACTTATTGAAAAGTTTTTTGAAGTTTTAAAAAGTGAATATAAAACATTTGATTATGTTTCATATTCTTCCGATGGTTCTTCAGTAATTTTAAGTTTTTAGGAGTTAAAAAATGGTGTATATACTTTGTATTTTACATAAAAGATCTACTCAATACGTAGAAATTTTAGAAATTTTTTTAAATTCATCAATAGCTTTAGAAAGAATGAAAGCATACAATGTAGGTAGAGCATATGGTCGAGCTACGATTATAAACAAAAAAGTAACAAGAGAGGGTTAACAAATGAATCATGTATTTGCATTAATAGATGAAGACGGGGATTTTTTAGATTATGCTTTTTATGATGAAGATAATGCACATTCAATTGCAGTTGATTTTAAAAATGATGCAGTTAGATCCGGTATTGAATTAGATATTAAAGTACATTTAATAGATTCAAGAAATTTACCACATTTTGTGGAAATAATTTAATATAATTATAATTATAGAAAGAAAAAAATATGTCACAAATAAAACCACCTGCTAGTAAACCAATTCAAATACCTATAAAAAAAGAAGAAGTGGCATTAACTTTTAGAGACACTATAAAATTTAAAAGTCCTTTATTTGCAGCTACAAAAGAGTTATCTGAATTATTTAATATACCTCAGATTCCTATTCAAATAGAAGTTAAACCAAATATTGAATTATATAATTTTAATAATCCTTACGTAAAAAAGAATGATTTTCACGGACCGTTAGCAGGTCCGAGTCAAAGTAATGACTCAAAAAAAGACTTCAAAGGCCCATTCCCTGGACCAACAAATTAACTAATAGTATTATACTAAATAAATAAAGGAATAAAAAAATGGATTTTAATCAAATGTTGTTTTACGCAGGGATAGTTTTACTCTTAATAGTGATAAGTGGTTTTGCAATTAAAATAGTAGCACAAATATTATTTTGTATTAAAGTAAAAAGATTTAAAAGAAAATTAAGAAAAATATCTATAAATAGAGGAGAATAGTATGGAAGAATTAAAACACTGGATACAAGATTTAGAGAGTACAATACAAACATATGTAAACATGGCTTTAAACCCCATTTGGAGAGATTCTGATTTTGATGACAATAAAGAAACAAAAGAAGAGTATTGTAGAAGATTATTAAGCTACGCTGAGAAATATAGAAAAGAATTAAAGGAGGCTAAAAATGAGTATTATAACTTTGGATGATAATTTTAAATCAAGATGGAAGACTATGCTTATTTTTCTTATCGGATTTTGTTTAGGTGCATTGTTTTCTTTTATGTTCTTATTCACTCCGAGTAAATTTCATGTAAGTGATTATGTGAAAATAACACAAGGGGCTGGTAAAGGTTGTGAAGGGGTTATTAAAAAATTTCAACCACACAGGTTAGTAAATGTATTTGTAATTGAATGCCCTTTCCCAACTGACAAAAAGTTTGTAGACTTTCCAGAAGAATATTTAGAAATAAAAGATTAGAGGAAAATGACATGACTTTTGAAAAATATGTTCGTGAATATATTAACGATTATTTAGGTTTTGCTGTAACGTGTGTCTCTGTAATTCTTAGAAAAGACATTAATAATAATGAAATAAGTATATGTGTAGATTCAAATAACAATTGTTTTATATATTTAAGGGATGATTTATATGATAGAATAAAAACACAATATGAAAAATTGGAATATAAAAAAGAATATGTAAAAGGTTTAGAAAAAGCTCTTCAAATAGTACAACAATCTTATTCTAAATTTTGTAAAGGTGTAACAGATTACAATGTACATCATCATTATCATGACGTAATACATGAACTAAGAAAGGAATTAAAAATATGAAAGATTATAGAGGTAAAATATTATCAAATAGGTTGAGAAAAACAGGAGTTTATACAGGAAACATATGTGATATAAGACCCGCTGACGTAAGTGATGGTATGCCAGGTTATTATGTTTGTACTAGCAAAACTGGCAAACTTTTTCATATTTCTCCTGAGTTGTATGCAGAAATAATAGAAGAGTACGAAAAAGAATTAAAAGAAAATAATAATATTGAAAGTTTTCGTAGAGCATTGTTATTAATGAACTTGAATCCAAATAGATTTGGAGATCAGATTTTAAAGGGTGTTTATATGTTAGCACAACAACATATTAGTAAACTTTTAGAAGAAGAACTTGATAAATATTAATAAAAAAAATAGGAGTTGTTGTGGCACGTAGAGAATTTAAAACAATTATTGAGGAGCTGCAGGAGATATACGAAAAACAAGGTCATCCTGTAAAGCATGCCGCGTTTCAAGGAGACCATATCAGTTTTGGTAAAACTTTCGACTTAGAAGAAAAGTTTAAACGTTCTATATACAATTTTAAACAAAGTATACACAAAGAAAGTAAATTCAAAAAATCAAACTATGAAACTGAATATGATAAGATTTCTTCAAGACAAGATGAGAGAAATGAAAACCCTGTTGCTAAATCTTCTGCAGAAGCCGCATACGATGATTTGAAAACAGATAAATACGACGTGACCGGCAGAACATCCGCTCAGCTTGAATTAAAAGCTAGTTCAACTATACAACAAGCGGCTTACTTCCCTACAAAACAATATCTTGTAGTTGGGTTTAAAAATGGTGGATCTTATTCGTATGACGGAGTTGGGGAAGATATTATTGAGAGCTGGCAGGCAGCAGATTCCGCTGGTTCTTTCTTTTATTACAATATTCGTATGTCTTTTAAATATCAAAAATTAGGGTAAATTATGAAAATACTTTGTTATGGAATAGATAATACAACACAGGAAATGAAGCTAGAGGGAAATATTGAAAAGGTAAATGTTACATATTTAAAATATTTACCCTTAAATAGTTTCAATAAAGAGTATAAATATAGAAGATATATAGAAGATCCTGAAGACGGTTACCGGTCATTTTGTGAAATTGATGAAGTTGATTTTTCATCTTTGCCTTCTGATGTGGTGTTCAATTATGAAGGTAATCCGTTTCAGGCTGAATTGATGACAAATATAAAATATGAAGATGAATTCCCAAAGTGCTATGGAGGTGAAAGATATAATATTAATCTACCTTTTAAGGGTGACATTCTTCTTTTAAGAGGGATGGTTGTAGGGATATTTGGAACCATGAACACTGAAGACTATTACCCATATTGTAGGATTTTTCTTGCAATTGACCTTATTTTTTCCATATTAAAACATAAAAAAGACACGGAAGAAAATGAATGAAAATACTTTGCTATGGCATTTATAGAGATTTACCTTTCGTTTACCTAAAATACACTTATATAGACCATCACGACCTTAATTTTCAATATTTAAGGTTTACAAAATGTACAAGTTTAAAGGTTCCTGAAGCAGTTGAAAGTTCATTTTGTTTTATAGAAAACTTCTCTAACTTAATACCTGAAAGAGCCGAATTTAGTTACGAGAAAGTTCCATTTGAATGTGATTTATCTTATGTAGAAGGTGAAGAAAATACTTGTCTTTATAATGTTGAGTTTGGCGGGTATGAGTTAAAGATAAGTGAAATAAGAGTTGGGTTTTTTGGTACAGAATATTATAAAGAAGGAAATTCTTATTTTACTGCTTTTCTTGATAGTTATTTAATACATTCACTCTTAAAAATACATTCTGATTATATAGAAGAATTATTTAAAAATGATTTAGAACTTACCGCTAAATAAAATTCCTAACTTAAAATTAAATAAGGAGAAAGATGAAGCTCATAGGATTGGATTGTGAGTTTTTTAACTCTAATGAAGAAATCATGGATGTTGTAGCTGCTTGTTTGGCAGACGAAAAACCAAAATCTGTTTCTCAACATTTAGACTATAATATGAAGTTTAATATGTTAGATGAAGACGATAAATCAGACTTTATAAGCAGAATGCAAAGTTACATAGGTACTAATACCGTATTAGTTTCTTTTGCGGTGATAGCGGAAGCTCGCTCTCTTTTATCGTTAGGGATTGATCCATTACAGTTTCAATGGATTGATTTATACGTTGAGTTTATCATGTTATGTAACAGTAACAACAAATATAAACATGGTGAATACATAGATTCTAGTGGAAACGTAGCTTTCAGTATTCCTGTCGATATGGAAATGACGGAAGAAGAAAAAGAAAAAGATACCGCAGACCATACAATCACCCCTAAAAACTTAATAAATTGTGCTTTTAAAATGCTTGGTGAAAGACTAGATGCAAAAGAAAAAGATGCAATGAGAGATTTGATACTTTCAAAGAATTTATCTGAAATAAGAAAATATATGAAGTACATCTTAGATTATTGTGAGTCAGATACTAAACATCTTATCCCAATCTATTACGCGATTAAGGAAGCTTTAGAAAAAGAAGGTTTGAGAGATTTTACAAAAGATCAACTTTCGAGAGGAAGATATGCAGTCGCTGTAGCTAAATCAGAATCTTTAGGGATTCCAATCGACACAGTACTCTTAGACAAATTGATAAAGAAAACCCCACAAATCTTAGAGATGCATGAGAAGGAAGTAAATTCTTTCTTTCCTTTCTTTGTGCCTGAAACAACTCAAGAACCAAAGACTTTTAAGAACGGCAGAATACATCATTATAAACCTGTCCCCAAGCACAAAGATATGGGTGCATATCAAACTTATGTAGAGAGTCTCAAGATAGAAGGTTTCCCTAAAACAACAAAGTCTGGAAAGTACAAGTCAGACAGAGATACTTTAGAAGAATGGGGATATTGGAAAGGACTTGAAGCACTTTGGAAGTATAATAAGACTGAGTCATCACTTAAATGGTTTAATAAAGACAACAAGAACGGGTTCTTTGATCGCTTAGGGTCAGACAATAAGATCCGACCTTACTATGGGATCTTTGGAACACAAACGGGTAGAAATGCAGCAAAAGCAAAAACGTTTCCGTTCGCTATGTCTTCATGGCTAAGGGCAATCGTATCCCCAGAAAACAAGAAACAAACTATTATTTGTGCAGACTTTTCTCAACAAGAGATTTATGTAGCAGCTCTTCTTTCTGAAGATCAAAATCTTTTAAACGCTTATAAATCTGGTGACGTTTATTTAGCTTTTGCAAAACAAGCAGGATTAGTACCAGACCATGCAACAAAAGAGACATATAAGTTAGAGAGAATGCTTTGTAAATCAACTGTCCTTGGTATTCAGTTTGGGATGGGGGCAGATAAGTTACAAACAAAGCTGAGGTTGGATTCCGGTCATGATGTGTCGAAAGAGAAGACGCTTGAGCTGATTGAAGCGCATAAAAACACTTACAGACAATATTGGCAATGGATTAGGCGAGTTTCCGACGAATACAAACAAGGAGTACCATTGGTCACAAACGACGGTTTTGTTTTATTTACTGACAATCAAGTCGCAACCAGTGTCCGGAATTATCTCGTACAAGGAAATGCAGCATCTATTACAAGACTTGCAGTAGTTCGATGTTGGGAAATGGGTTTGAAAGTTCTTTGTAGCCTACATGACGCTATTTACTTATTAAGTGAGCATCCGGACATAGATCAAGATGCGTTAGTTGAAATAATGAAATACGCCACTGAACAAATACTAAAAGAAAAGGAGGGACAAACATATATGCGTGTGGACACTAAATTGATTGAGTATGGAAAAGTTTGGGTAGAAGAAAAAGGTGAAAAGGATTGGAATAAACTAAAGGAGTTTTTACTATGATGTATGTATGGGTTGTAATGGGAAAAAGTGGTTTCTGGGAAGAGAAACGATGGTGTGTAAAAGTGATGGACAGCAAAGAAAAAGCAATTTCATTTATTAATAAACTTAAAGATATTATTAAATCAAAAGAAGAAATTGGAAAAAATATGAATGAAATTGAATATGGAGAAGTACTTCATGATGCTGTAAAACATTTTGACAATTATGTATATGTAGAAGACGGTATTCTTGATTACTTTTATGAACAAGTACATATAGATGCCGATTTTAGTGACAATAATTATTCACAAAAGTATGGAGGGTATGGATGTTATGCTTGATTTTAAAATAGATAAACTTGGGTATTATAAAAACAAGACGGGAAATATTATAAAAGTTGTTCATATAGATTCTAAAGTAATAGAATTCGATGTTAGTAATTTAGGTGAAGTCATCGGTATCAACGTAAAATATCGTGAATTAGTTGCTTATGATCTATTTGGAGTTTGTCGAACAAGGTATTCTGAGGAATTGGTAGAATATTTAGGAGATACTCCTATTTTTTTAATAGATTCCACCGGGTACTATAAAAATAGAGCAGGTAATACAGTAAGAGTTATTCATATTTGCGATAAAGATTCTTCTACTAATCCAATTTTTGTTATCGATGAAGGGATAGGGACATACTATAGAACAACACTTTACGGCAAATCGGATAGTACAGAAGATTTAGACTTAGTTGAGTTTGTTTCAAAACAATTTATTTAATTAATAATACAAGGAGTATCACATATGACTACATTTACATCTAGAGTTTCCCCAATTCAAATGACACATTCTAATCAATCTCAATCTGAACCAGCACAAGTGAAATTAACTCCATTCTTAAAGTTTGGACCTTTTGACCCTGATAATTACAAAGCAAAAGAATTGCCAAAAGCTATTGAAAATGAAGAAAAATACACACCAGTTCGTGTATTACCTGGCCAAGTTATTTCTGGTGTGATTAAAGATTTTTACCCTTCGACGTATGGTGAATTGATGTATCTCGACAATGTTTGTATTTCGTCAAAAGACGGTAGACAAGATGTTGAAAAAGTAAAAGTTGGTCTTTCCGTTGATCTACTCAATAAAGTAAAAGTCTTTGCTAAAAAACAACCAGGTGATGAGATTCAAATTGAATACCTCGGTAAACACCCATCTCCTACAAACCCAACTAGGACTCTTCATAAATTCAACGTAAAGTGAGGTAGTATGTTCATATTTCATATGATCTTAAGTGTTATTGTTTTAACAGGTTTAGTTGTTTTACTTGTTTCGTGAGGTATTTATTCATCAATTCGTACAGATAGGTGGAAAGAAACTTTAAAATTTATAGGAGCTTGTTTAATTTGGTTTTCAGCACTTTTGTTGTGTTTTGGTGGGTAAAGTGAGGTGTTTATGAGTTACACTGAAATTATAGTATTGTATTGGGTATTAATATTTGTAATCTCTACTTTGCTATATACAATCTCAAGAAAATTAGAAGATGCATCTTGTATTTTTTTAATCATTTCAGGCTTAATAGGGTTTGTATTAATGTTCTATTTAGGAAATCATTAAAAATGAAGATCTTCGATACGAATCTTGTCAACAATTAGGAGGATATTTGAAAAGAACTAGTATTGCCATTATATGTTTATCTCCAGAAGGGAGGGTCTTATTTCATGACTGAACTAAAGTTTGTTACTGACTCGGATTACCGAGCTTTAGACCGGGAATCTTTCTCTTCTATCAAATACTTGCTCGAATCTCCAGCAATTTATTGGCATTACAAGGAGAAGCCTTGGAAGGGGTCGCCAGCAGCTTTGCTAGGTACTTGCGTACATCACTACCTCCAAGGCAATAAAAACCTCGTAGAGTTCAATTATTTGAGTCGAATAAAAAAGAACGAGGAAGAAATTTTACGACAAGAGCAAGAATTTATAGCAAAAGTAGGAAGCGAAGGAATTATAGCTCCTGGAAGCTTTAAAGAAAAATTAGATCGAAT
>Ga0315904_10010754_pt1 | contig 11778 bp, 11 predicted proteins | sample LakEriMetagenome_6_FD_203529 | JGI IMG/M metagenome (GOLD analysis project Ga0315904, IMG submission 203529) | Freshwater fungal communities from buoy surface, Lake Erie, Ohio, United States - Buoy 12 MA120 | ecosystem: Environmental > Aquatic > Freshwater > Lake | place: USA: Lake Erie, Ohio...
CAAAAACTCAGGGCAAAAACTCAGGGCAAAAAGTCGGGACAAAAAAGTCAGCGCCGGACAGTGAACACTCAGTGGACATCCTCGCAGGGGGATGCGGTCAGGTCATGGTCATCAGCGCCCGTGATGCGTACCCGCACAAACTGACCGGCCTTGAAGGCCGGCAAGGCGCGAGACTCGGAGCGATGATCGCTTGAAGACGAAGGCTCGATCCGCACCACACCGTCGATCTCGGGCGCATCGGCGCTGGAGCGGGCAATCACGCCCTCAGAACTCACGGTATCGATCAGCACCCGCTGTACCGTTCCGAGTTTACGTTCGAGCCGGGCACGACTGATGGCCTGTTGCACGCGCATGACTTCGGCCTGGCGGGCCTCACGCACGGCATCAGGCAAGGCACCGTCTAGATCGTTGGCAGTCGCGCCTTCAACGGGCGAGTAGGCAAAACAGCCCACTCGATCGAGTTCGGCCTCGCGCAGAAACTGCAGCAGATGATCGAACTCGGCCTCGGTTTCGCCGGGAAAGCCCGCGATGAAGGTACTGCGCAGCGTGAGATCAGGCACCTGGGATCGCCAGGCCTGAATCCGCTCAAGGTTGCGCTCACCGCTCGCAGGCCGCTTCATGCGCTTGAGCACATCCGGATGCGAATGCTGCAGCGGCACGTCGAGGTAAGGCAGGATCAGTCCCTCGGCCATCAGTGGCATGAGCTCATCCACATGGGGATAGGGATAGACATAGTGCAGGCGAACCCAGGCGCCATGCTCGCGCGCGGCCAGACCCAGTTCTCGGCACAGCTCGGTCATTCGGGTTCGCACCGGGCGACCCTCGACAAACCCCGTGCGGTACTTGACGTCCACACCATAGGCACTGGTGTCCTGCGAGACCACCAGCAGTTCCTTCACGCCGGCTCGAAACAGCCCCTGAGCCTCACGAACCACCTCGCCGATCGGGCGGCTGACGAGATCGCCACGCATGGAGGGGATGATGCAAAAACTGCAACGATGGTTACAGCCCTCGGAAATCTTGAGGTAAGCGTAATGCCGCGGAGTGAGCTTGATGCCCCCCTCGGGCAGCAGGTCGGTGAGCGGATCATGCGGTTTGGGCAGGTGGGTATGAACATGGCCCATGACTTCCTCGAGCGCATGCGGACCCGTGACCGCGAGCACCGACGGATGGACCTCACGCACCAGGGAGTCGCCCTGCTCGCCCGCCTTGGCCCCCAGGCAACCTGTGACGATCACCTTGCCGTTCTCGTTCAGGGCTTCGCCGATGGCATCGAGTGACTCCTGAACAGCCGCATCGATGAAGCCGCAGGTATTGACGATGACCAGATCGGCCCCTTCGTAGTTCGGCGCGACCTGATAGCCCTCGGCCCGAAGCTGGGAAAGAATGCGCTCTGAATCGACCAGCGCCTTGGGGCAGCCCAGCGACACGAACCCCACCCGACCGGGCCCGGCTGCTATCGACTGCTTGCGGCGAGCCACGAAGGCCGGCCGCCTCACTTCACGCGCCGGCATGCCCTCAGCCTGCCGTCTTGCGACCCGGGCCTACCGAAGCAGATTCGGGGCTGCGCGGAGCGCCAGAGGCCCCGTTGACCGGCGGCTGGACCCCGGCGCCGGGAAAAGGAAAGCCGGGCCACATGGTGCGCGCCTGACTCTGCATCTGTTCCTGCATCTGCACGAACATCTGCTTGGACTGGTCGATGTAGTGAGACATCATGCCCTGCACCATCGGCGCCTGAACCTGCATGAACTGGGTCCAGAGCTCCGGGTTGGCGGGCAGACCCTTGCCTTCGTAGAAGGTCTTGGACTGCTCATGGAACTTGCCCTGAATCTCGAGGAAAGCCTGCATGGTCTTCTCAAGATAGGCACCCATCATCCCCTGCATGGCATCGCCATAGAAGCGGATGATCTGCGACAGCATCTGCGCTGAAAACAGGGGTGAACCGCCCGCCTCTTCCTCGAGAATGATCTGCAGCAGGATGCTGCGCGTCAGATCCTCGTCGGTCTTGGCATCGACGACCTTGAACTCTTCGTTGTCGAGCACGAGCTGCTTGACATCGGACAGGGTGATGTACGCGCTGGTGCGCGTGTCATACAGGCGCCGATTGGGGTACTTCTTGATGAGACGGGAGGTTACTGCCATTTGAAACTGCTCCGGAATGATGCTGATGCGGTATTCGGTCAACCCATGTGCAGACCACCGTTGCAGGAGAAATCTGCCCCAGTGGTGAACCCTGCATCATCGGTGGCAAGCCAGCCGCAAATTGAACCGATCTCTTCGGCCCGGCCCAGACGACGCACCGGGATCGTCTGGATGATTTTCTCGCGCACATCCTCGCGCACCGCCATGACCATGTCGGTTGCAATATAGCCCGGTGACACCGTATTGACCGTGACCCCCTTGTTGGCGACTTCCTGGGCAAGCGCCATGGTGAAGCCGTGCATACCGGCCTTGGCGGCCGAGTAGTTGGTCTGGCCAAACTGACCCTTTTCGCCATTGACCGACGAGATGTTGATGATCCGGCCCCAACCCTTGTCGAGCATGCCGTCAATGACCTGCTTGGTGACGCAAAACAAGCTGTTGAGGTTGGTATTGATCACCGAATTCCAGTCGTCGAGCGACATCTTGCGAAAGACACCGTCGCGTGTGATCCCGGCGTTGTTGACCAGGATGTCCGGGTTGCCATGCTCGGCCTTGACCTTGTCGAACGCCGCCTTGGTGGATTCCCAGTCGGAGACATTGCCGACCGAAGCATGAAAGTTGTAGCCGTCGGCCTTTTGTTCGGCAAGCCATTTGTCGAAGTCACGGGTGGGGCCGCATCCCGCGATCACCGTGTAACCCATGTCGTGAAAACGCCTGCAGATTGCAGTACCGATACCACCCATACCACCCGTCACATATGCAAGCTTACCCATGTCCGACGCTCCATTCAGCCTTGCGAGGCCCAATTGCAAACCCCTGGGGGGGAACCCTGAAAACCCTGTTGTCGATCATCGCACTCCGAATCGGTCCGGACCGATGTAACCACTCAAGACGCATGAAGCTCAGGCCGCCTTGACCTTCACATAGGTGCCCGGTGCGGGCTCGATCGGAGGATGACCCGCATCGCCCAGGCGCGCGGGGGCCTTGCGATCCTTGCCCTTGAACGCCTCAAGCCAATCCGCCCAATCGGTCCACCAGCTTCCCGGATGCTCCCTGGCACTCGCAAGCCAGTCGTCGGCCTCGAGCTCCAGCCTGTCGTTGCGCCAGAAGCTGCGCTTGTTCTTTGAGACTGGATTGATGGCCCCGGCAATATGCCCACTGGCCCCCAGTACGAATCGCACATCGTTGGAGAGCAGACGGGTCGACCCAAAGGAAGCCTTCCACGGAACGATGTGGTCCTCGCGGGCAGCGAAAATATAGGTGGGGACGTCGATGGCCCCTAGATCGATGGGTTCACCCACACAGGTCAGCGCATGGGGAATCTTCAGTTCATTGTTGAGGTACATGTGGCGCAGGTACCAGCAGTAGAGCGGACCTGGCAGATTGGTGCCGTCGGCGTTCCAGAACAGCAGATCGAAGGCCGGCGGGGCCTGACCCTTGAGGTAATTGGAGACCACATAGTTCCAGACCAGATCATTGGGCCTCAGGAACGAGAAGGTGGTGCCCAGATCCTGTGCCGTCATCAGACCGCCCTCACCGAGGGTCTGATCCCGCCATGCCACCTGGACCGGATCGATGAACACCCCAAGAGCACCTGACTCCTCAAAATCCAGCAGCGTGGTCATGAGGGTGAGCGAGGCCACGGGCCGCTCACCCCGTGCGGCCAGAGCAGCCAAAGCGGTCGCAAGGATGGTGCCACCCACGCAGAAACCAAGCACATTGAGGGTGTCCGATCCACTGATGGCCTGCACCTCATGGATGGGGGCGATCACGCCCTGCTCGATGTAGTCATCCCAGGTCATGCGATCGTGCTGTTGCTGCGCATTGATCCACGACACCAGAAACACCGTATGGCCACGAGCGACCGCATGCGCGACAAAGGAATTGTCGGGCTGCAGATCGAGGATGTAGAACTTGTTGATGAAGGGCGGAACCAGCAGCAGCGGCCGTGAACCCACCACTGGGGTGCTTGGCGAGTACTGGATGAGTTCCACCACCTCATTGCGAAAGACCACCGCCCCCTTCGAAGTTCCAACATTGCGCCCGACCTCGAAAGCCGCCTCGTCCGTGATCGAGATATGGCCTTTGGTGAGGTCGGCCAGCATGTTGTCGATGCCCTTGCGCAGGCTCTCGCCACGCGACTCGAGCAGGGCCTGCTGCGCCTCAGGGTTGGTTGGCAGAAAGTTGGCCGGCGAGACCATATCGAGCCACTGACGGGTGAAGAACCGAATGCGATCCCGTGCTTTCGCATCGGCATCAACCGCATCGGCCATCTTCTGCAGAAAGTCCGCATTCAGCAGGTAGAGCGCCGCGTTCCAGGCCAGCGGAACCGACTGCTGCCAAGCCGCAGCAGTAAAGCGCTTGTCAGCGATCGCAGGCGCCTGACCCGCTGGCGTACTGACCATCTCGGTCCAAAGCGCCTGCAGCCGTTGGCCGTACTCTTTTTGCAGTTCAAGGAGTCGGTCGGGATCGATATGCACGGGCGTCTGGAACGCACCCGCAGCCACGGCGGCAAGATCCTGCAATGGCGAGGTGGGAGGCTTGCGCGCGCCGCGGGCGCCCTGGGCACGTGCCTGCGAACTTGTGCTGGCTGCCGGTTTCCTTGCTGCAGCCGGCCGGGTTGCCGCGCGCTTGGGTCCAACTTTCTTGGATGCAGCGGTCTTGGATGCAGCCGTCTTGGATGCAGCAGTCTTGGACGCAACAGGAGCAGGTCGGGCGCGGACGGACCGATCGGAAGCCATGGGAGCCTCGAAGCAGGAGAGATGACCCGATGCCTGAAGGGGGAGCAAGGGACTCATCCGGGATGGATGCGGTATTGTCGCAGTGCATCAATTGCCTGTCCAACCCCTTTTTGGGTGGGAGCAGAACATCCGTCGCGCCGGGGTCGCAGTTTCTTACGGCGGACTGACAAACCGACCGCACACCACGCATGTATATCGTCGCAATCGCCTGGCTTTACGTGGTGGTCATGATGGCCCTGACCGAGTCATCGATTGTGGCGGGCCTGGCAACCTTCTTGTTCTACGGCCTGGCGCCGGTCGCCCTGCTGGTCTGGCTGATGGGCGCACCGCAACGCCGACGGGCTCGCAAAGCTCGGGAGGCCCGCGAAGCGGCTTTGGGTGGATCAGTTCGAGAGCCAGATCAGTGAGGCCATGCGCCCAGTGATCCGATCGCGGCGGTGCGAATAAAAGCGAGCCGGATCGCTCACCGTGCACAGCCCCCCGCCGTAGATCGAGACGCCACCACAGTCGGCCAGTCGCTGGCGAGCCAGAAACTCCAGATCACCCAGCCATTTGCCCGACTGGCCCATCGGCCTGAAGGCCTGGGCTGAAGCGAAATCTCGCTCGACGAAGGCCTGGCGGACTTCATCACCCACCTCAAACGCTTGCGGCCCGATCGCGGGTCCAAGCCAAGCGAGAAGCTCCGCGGCGGGCTCGCCGAGTCGGAATCGCAAGGCGCTCACGGTGGCCTCCAGGACTCCTCCTAACAAACCGCGCCATCCAGCATGGGCCGCCGCCACACCCCGCCCCTGCCGATCAGTGAACAGCACGGGCAAACAGTCCGCCGTCATGATGCACAGCGCCCAATCTTCACGGGTGCAAAGTGCTGCATCGGCAACCGGCACCGGTTGGGGGAATGTTGGTTCGATCGAATCCGCATCGAGAACCTGCGTGCCGTGAACCTGTTGCATCCATAGAATCCGACGTCCCGTAAGGCGTTCAACGCGGGCCCGGTTCAGCGCAACATGCGTGGCGTCGTCGCCCACATGAAGCCCCAGATTCAGGCCGCCGGGCAACCCGCCGTACAGACCCCACGCCCCGAGACTGTGCCCGCCCGTTCGTGCCGTTGAAAGCACTCGCACACGGGACGGCGCGGGCCATTCGACCGCAATCATGGGCGCCCCCCGACAGCCTTGAGCAGTCTGTTCACCTCATCGCTCAGAACGGACTCGCTCAGGCCCAGGCCACTCACGACCGCCGCCATGTCGGCAGGCAAAGCGCTGCGAAACTGGATCGTCTCGCCAGACTCTGGATGCGTCAGTCCGAGCGCAAACGCATGCAGCGCCTGTCGATCGATCGAGTCGTTCGGGCTGCCACCATAGAGACGGTCTGCCAAAAGCGGATGGCCAATCGACGCCAGATGCACACGGATCTGGTGCGTGCGTCCGGTATCCAAGCGACAGCACACCAGGCTCAGTGAATCGCTGACAAAAAGAGGATTGATGTGCGTGCGCGCATCCCGACCTCGACCGTCTTCCAGCACGGCCATCCGCTGACGGTGCCTCGGATCCCGACCGATGGGCCGTTCGAGGGTCTGGGGTTGCCGCAAGGCGCCGTGACACAAAGCAAGATAGGTTCGCCGGATGCTTCGTTCCGTCATCATCCGGGTGAGGGAATCAAAGGCCCGTTCGCTGCGGGCGACCAGCATCAGACCACTGGTGTCCTTGTCCAATCGGTGCACGATCCCGGCCCGCGGCAGCCGCGCGCTGTCTGGCCGAGCGTGAAGCAGGCCGTTCATGAGGGTTTGACGCCAATGTCCGGCTGCCGGATGCACGACCAACCCGACGGGCTTGTCGACGACCATGAGATGGCTGTCTTCATGGATGATCTGAAAGTCAACCGGATCCGGGGCGAAGGCTGATTCAGCCTCATGGGGGATCGGCGTGACCTCGATGCGTTCAAACCCCGAGAGCTTGCGCCTGGGCAAGACCGCACGACCCTCGACCGTCACTGCGCCGAGTTCGAACCAGCGCTGAATGCGCGTGCGCGACACGGGCGCCAGAACCTTTGCCAGGAAGCGATCGATGCGCTCACCCGCACCTGCAAGCGCATCGAAGTGCTGCACGGCGGTCGACGAAACCCCTTCGTCCTCACCCCCGTCGTTATAATCCGGCGATTGAATCATCCCTGCCCGTCCTGGCGTCCTGCCATGATGAGGACTCTGTGCTGGAGCCCTGCCCCATGCGTTTTGCCCACCGCTTTGCCTTTCGCGTCAGCCGAGTGCTGGCCCCGTCGGCCGTGATTGTCGCATTGGCGGGCTGTGGCCTTCTGGGCAAGGCTGAAGTCGATCCGACCGAGCGCATGAGTGCGCAGCAGCTCTACGCTGAAGCGCGTAACGACCTCGACAGCAAACGTTTCGATACCGCCATCAAGACGCTGGCCAAACTCGAGTCCCGGTTTCCCTTTGGAGTGTGGGCCCAGCAGGCCCAGCTCGATACCGCCTACTCGCATTACAAGCTGGGCGATCGTGTGCAGGCCCTGGTGGCCATTGAACGGTTCATCCGGCTCAATCCCAGCAGCGATCTGCTCGACTATGCCTGGTATCTCAAGGGGCTGATCAACTTCAATGAAGATCAGGGCATCCTGGCCAACCTGGGCGGTCAGGATCTCTCCGAACGCGATCCGCGTGCGGCGAGGGAGTCCTTTGAGGCCTTCAGAGTCGTGGTGAGCCGGTTTCCCGACAGCCGCTACGCCGATGATGCCCGCCTGCGCATGACCTATCTGGTCAATGCCCTGGCCAGCAGCGAAGTGCACGTAGCACGCTACTACTACACGCGAGGCGCCTACCTCGCAGCAGTCAATCGAGCCCAAGCCGTCGTTGCGCAGTATCAGACCAGCCCGGCGGTTGAAGAAGCTTTGGCCATTCTGGTGCGCAGCTACGAAAAGCTCGGCATGGACACCCAACGCCAGGATGTCGAGCGCATCCTGAAAGCCAACTTCCCGAACAGCACTCGGCTCTCCCGACCCATCGGCGCCACGGAGCGGGCCTGGTGGGCCCTCTGGCGGTAAACGTTCCCGAGACCCAGGCGATCAGCGTCTGGGCCCGCCTTCGATGGGCGGCAAGAAAGCGAGTGCCTCCTGGACCGTCTGCACCTGCCTGAAAGGTGGCAGGCTCGCGATCAGCTGGCGACCGTAGCCTCGCGTTCGCAACCGGGCGTCTGCAATCACCAGAACACCACGGTCGGTTTCGGAGCGGATCAGCCGCCCCGCGCCCTGCTTGAGCGCGAGCGCAGCCTGTGGCAACTGGTCATGGCGAAACGGATCCCTTCCGCTCTGTCGAAGCGCCAACGCGCGGGCCTGTACAACAGGGTCATCCGGTGGGGCAAAGGGCAGCTTGTCGATGACCACAAGCGACAACGCATCACCCGCCACATCCACCCCCTCCCAGAAGCTGGCACTGCCGACGAGCACCGAGGCCGATGTGGCCTCCCGGAATCGCTCCAGCAATTCGGCCCGTGGCGCCTCGCCCTGGACCAGCCACTGCAGGCCCTCGGTATCCAGACTGCGCAGGGCCTGTGCAACATCGCGCATACCGCGCAAACTCGTGCACAGCACGAAGGCGCGGCCCCGATTAGCCTTCAGCAGCGGCCACACCGCTGCAGCCAGGTTGCCCGCAAAGGCCGGTGAGCTGGGCTCGCCCAGATCAGGAGGAATCCACAGCGCTGCCTGTTGCGCAAAGTCAAAGGGACTGTCCCAGCGTTCGCAGCGGGCATCGCCCAGACCGAGTGCCTGGGTGTAATGCGAAAAATCATCGGCCAGGGAGAGGGTGGCCGAAAGAAACACCCAGGCCTGCGAGAGCGATTCTCGATGCCGACGAAACGGCTCCGCCACAGACAGCGGCGTGCGCCGCAGACTGGCCGTCTGTGCGCTGACTTCAGCCCAGACGATCGCGTCGGGCGTATCGCCCTCAGCGCCTGAAGGATCACCCTCCAGGGCGCCCATCCAGCGCTGCAACCGCTCAAGCAGCTCGGTTGCCCGCAAGGCGCAGCGATCAAGCTCTGGTCCTCGCCCCGCCTGATGGGCCGTAATGGCACACACCGACACCAGATCCGAGGCCAGATCTTCCAGCGCCTCGGCAAGACCAGGCTGGCGCCGCAGGTCGTCCAGCGACCATCGACGAGCCGGCCGTGTCTGTGGCGACCTCAGGCCCGTCGCGGTCTGCGCCGACCCGGATCGACCGCGACTGCCGCCGAACGGCCAGGCGGGGTTCTCATCGAGCACCAGCCTCAGGGTACGCACCCGCAGCTCCAGGCGATCACACAAGCCACGCCAATCAGCCCCGTCCGCGGCCTGAACCAGACCCGCCCGAAGGAGATCTCTCGAGAAGTCGAGGACCTGCCGGGTCGAGACCGAGTCACCAAAGAATTCGGTTGCAGCCTCAGGCAACTGATGGGCTTCATCGAAGATCACCGCATCGACACTGGGCAGCAATTCGGCCATTGACTCATCACGTAAGGCCAAATCAGCAAGAAACAGATGGTGATTGACCACCACCACATCGGCGGCCTGAGCCTCACGCCGCGCCTTCATGAGAAAGCAGCGCCGGATCTCGGGGCATTCCTGGCCAAGACAGTTATCACGCGTGGACGTGGCCCAGGCCCAGGCGATATCGTCTTCGGCCACACCCGTGCAGTGCGATCGGTCGCCACTCGGGCTGCCCTGCGCAAAAATCGCGATCCGGCGCAGGCGCGGACCGATGCTCGGGTCAGGAAAGCGCCCCTCCTGCAGATTGCGCTCCAGATGATAGGGACAGACATAGTTGGCTCGTCCCTTGAGCAGCGCACTGTGCAGATCAATCCCGAGCGCGGTACGAATGGCGGGCAAATCGCGCTCATGCAGCTGGTCCTGCAAGGGCCGAGTGCCGGTCGAGATCAGTGCACGGGCTCCGGAAAGCAATAGCGGCACCAGGTAGGCAAAGGTCTTGCCTGTTCCGGTACCGGCCTCAGCCACCAGCGTCTCGCGGCCCATGAGTGCACGGGCGATGCTGGCTGCGAGCGCCTGTTGGGTATCCCGGGCCCGAAAACCGGGCATCTGTGCCTGAACGGGGCCCTCGGAGCCCAGGGCTTGCCTGACCTGCGCCTGCAGCAGCCGAGCATCGGCCTGCGGGCCGCCGAGGGAGGAGTTCACGTTGGGCGGATCAGGCGGGCACGTCGGGTTCGAGGCGCATCCGCAGGGCAACGATGTTGTCCTTGAGGACCAGTTTGCGTTTTTTCAGGCGCTGCAGCATCAATTGATCGGCCACACGGGCCTGGACCAAACCCTGCAGATGGGCATCCAGGGTCCGGTGCTCGGCCTCGAGCTCGGCAATGCGCCGCTCCAGAAACGGATCGATGCTCATGGCATTCTTTTCTGAGACGGGGACTGTCGTTGCTCGAAGGCGCGTTCCCGCTCGAGTTGGCGCTCGCGCTGGACCTGCTCGCGACGGCGCAACTCAGGGGCTTGCTCCTCGCGTTCGGCAGCCGCCTTGAGCGCCTCTTGCTGGCGCGTGTCATAGCGTTCGCGATTGCGCGCCTCAGCCATCGCACGCGCTGGGGCATCGGCTTGCCAATCCATGGCAGCCTGCGCCTCCCCCCGACTGCGCTCAATGGCCTGGAGATCACGCAGACGCTGATGGGCACTGACCTCGATCGCATCGAGCCGATCATCAAGCAGTCGACTCCGTGCGGCGACCTGCTCAAGGCAACCCGAGACAAGAAACCGCTGGTGGCAATCGATCTGCTCAAGCACCAGATCGTTTCCATGTTGGACCCGGACCTCGCGCACCGCTCGAAGCGTTTGTCGAGCCTGCTCGGCAGTGGCCGACGAAGCTGGCGGCCAATCGCGCATCACGCGACCCGGATCGAAGCGAGACCCATGCAATGCCCAAGGTGAGCCCGCGCAACCCGTCAGACCAAGCAGCAGAAACAAGCGACCCCATCGCGTGCTGATCAGGTGTCCGATCAATCAGGTCACCCCCTGTGCAACGCCCCGTCGAGGAGCCAGCAGATAGTCGCGCGACTGCATTTCCACCAAGCGACTGACCGTACGGGTGAACTCATGCGCAAAGGCGCCTTGGGTATAGAGCTGATCGGCGGGGCAGTCTGCACAGACCAGCAACTTGACCTTCTGGTCGTACAGCACATCAACCAGCCAGGTAAAGCGTCGCGCTTCAGACGACATGGATGAACTCATGCGGGGTACGCCCGTGAGAAAAACCGTGTGAAAGCGACTGGCGATCTCGAGGTAGTCCAGCTGCGAGCGCGGGCTGCCACAGAGCGTCTCGAAATCGAACCAGACCGCCTCCCCTGCACGACGCAGGGCAGGCACCGGCCGACGTTCGATCTCGAGCATCTCGGCCTGCCCCGGCCCACCCGCAATCCGCGCAAAAGCCAGAGCCAGTTCGGCCAGGACAGTCTCATCGCAGGGCGAGCGCCAGGCATAGGCCTGTTCAGCTTCGAGTCTGCGGTAATCGATGCCGGCGTCCACCCCCAGCACATCGAGGCGCTGCTTGAGCAGGGCAATCGCGGGCAGCAGGGCCTCCCGATGCAGCCCGTCTGGATACAGGTCATCCGGGCGGTAGTTCGAAGTCATGACGAAGGTCACGCCACAACGGAAGAGGCCCTCAAGCAGTCGCTCTAGGATCATGGCATCGGCCACATCCGAGACATGAAACTCATCGAAGCAGATCAGGCGGTAGCGCGCTGCGATACGCCGCGCGACTTCGTCCAAAGGATCCTGCACCTGGCGCAACTCGCGCAGCTCCCGATGGACACCACGCATGAACTCATGAAAATGCAGCCGGGTCTTGCGTGTGAGCGGCACGGCGTCGAAGAACACATCCATGAGGAAGCTCTTGCCCCGACCCACGCCCCCCCAG
>Ga0315904_10010756_pt1 | contig 11775 bp, 9 predicted proteins | sample LakEriMetagenome_6_FD_203529 | JGI IMG/M metagenome (GOLD analysis project Ga0315904, IMG submission 203529) | Freshwater fungal communities from buoy surface, Lake Erie, Ohio, United States - Buoy 12 MA120 | ecosystem: Environmental > Aquatic > Freshwater > Lake | place: USA: Lake Erie, Ohio...
TCTGCAGCCACGGCCACGGATCGAGCAGGTGCGTGTTCCACTCGCCGTGAAAGGGCACGGGGAGCCACCCGCGAAGGGGAAACGGCAGGCTTTCCAGCAGCCGGACGATGTGCGAGTCCGTCCGCAGCGGCTGACCGAGCACGATCTCCGCGATCTCTGGAGGCGGCTGCATGGTCACGAACGCCACACAGAAACTGGCGGCCGCGAGCAGTCCGCCAAGCACGAGATCCGGCCGCCGCCAGCCCCCATCGGCCAGCTCGCCTCGCTGCCAGAGATCAAACACGTAGGTCAGCCCGAGCGCACACGCAAGCCCGAGACCGAACGGGTTGGTCTGAAACAACACCGCCAGCGCCGCACCGAACGCCAGCGGACGCCAGCGCGTCGAGGCGAGAATCGCACAACACACCACCGTCGCGGTCCAGACGATCGAGTAGTCGCGGAGGATCGTGCCGTATTCGTAGAGCGGGTAGTACCCAAATGCGAACAGCGCCTTCTGCGTCCGCGTGAACGGAGACCAACGGCAGACCACGTACACCCCGAGGGTCGAGATCGCGACGATGACGAGCTTGAACAGCCACGGATGGCCGCCGCACTGCTCGATCAACCAGATCAAGCCGAAGAAGGCCCACCGGCCGATGTAGCGAATTTCCGCAAACCATTCCGCGGTGCTGCTCGAAAACCGGGCGACATTGACCGGCATCCATTCGTCCCGCCACATCACGTGACGAAACGCGAAGAAGGCATTGACCACGAAGAATGCCGACGTGATCATGAGGGCCGTCGATGCGGGCTGCCGTGGGGCCTCCCGGTACGCTGCCTGCGTCGGATCGTTTTCGGCAGTGGCCGGCGCGACGCTCACGTATCAACCGCCTGTTCTATCTCGAAGGGGTTCCGAACAACCGACGGTAGTGTTTTCGTTCGCACCAGTGCGTTCGTCAACTCGCCCGTGCTGCGACGGACAGTCGCGTCGCGACCGCGACGACGGTGGTCCAATTTCTCTGCTCGCCCCGATACCCGACCATGGTCTCCCTGACGTCATCCAACGATCACCGTCCCAAACTCGCCATCCTTGTTCCCGTCTACAACGAGGAGCAGGTCGTTCCACTGTTCTTCGGACGCATGGAGCCGCTGCTCGAGAAGCTGCAAAAGGACTACCGTCCGCAGCTCGTTTTCCTGAACAACGCCTCAACTGACGGCACTCTGGCGGCGGTGGAGGCGGTCCGCAGCCGTTATGCCGACACCTACGTGTTGACTCTCAGCCGAAACGTCGGGTACCAGCGGTCGCTCGAGTTCGGACTCAGGCACTGCCACGCAGACCTCTTCGTCTTCATTGACGTCGACTGCGAGGACCCGCCGGAAATGATCCTCGACTTCGTGGCTCGGCACCGGGAAGGCTTTGACATCGTCTACGGCGAGCGCGTGGACCGGGTCGAGATCGCCAGCGTCAAACTGATGCGGAAGATCTTCTACCGTCTGCTGCGGGCGACCGCCGACGAGGACATCGTCCTCGACATGGCGGAGTTTTCCCTGATGACCGCCGAGGTGCGCGATGCGATCATCGAGGATCGCTCTTCGTTCCCGTTCATCCGTGCATCGATCGGCAGGGTCGGGTTTCGGCGGATGGGAATCCCCTACCGGCGCCACCCGCGAATCGCAGGCACGACCCACTACAACTTCTGGGGCATGACCACCTTCGCCGTGGGCGGTCTGCTGTCCGCGAGCACCCTGCTGCTGCGGGTCGTGACCTACGCGCTCCCGCTGTGGATCGCAGCCATGGGCGTCCTCGCCTGGCGCGCAGCCGACGGCCGGTCCGAGGCGTTGGCCGCCATGGCATTCCTCGGCTTCGCCTACTGCGGCACGGCGCTGAGTTTCATCGCCATCTACCTGGCCCGGATCTACAAGAACACCCTCGGCCGCCCCAACGCCTTCCTCGATTCGAGCCGGTCTCGACCGCCATCTCCGCGTGCGTGAACCACTCCGGCCGTCCCCCGGCCGGATGGCGGTCAGCCACGCACCAGGGTCGCTTCCATCACGGCGCCGCGCCGGCCCAGCCAACTGGCCACGGCGAGGACCACGGCCAGCGGTCCCAGGACGGCCACCGCCACCAAGGTGAGGGCGTCGCCACCCCGCCACCGCTGGGCGCCCATCAGCAGGAGCGTGAGTCTGTTGGCGTTGCCCGCCCAACGATTCAGGATGGTCTGCACCCATCCGTAGGGGTCGTGCTCGGGCGAGATGAAGCTCACTCCCTCCACGCGCAGGCCGGCGCGGGCCGCCGTAACCACGAGCGACGCAGGCGTGAAGTGCACGAGGTGCCGCGGCACGTCGAGATGAAACCAGTCGCCCGCGCCAAACGTCGCCTGCCAACTTCCGCGGTTCGGCACTCCGACCACGATCCGGCCGCCATCGGCCAACAGCGACGCGGCGTGCTCGAGCGAAGCGACCGGGTCAGCCAGGTGCTCCAGCACCTGAAACAGGACGATCATGTCGAATCGATCCACGCCGGGCCTCGGGGATTCCGGATCGACGTACATCCGGATGCCGTAGCGCTCGCGGGCGGTGGCGGCCATCGCTTCGGTTCGTTCCGTGCCGCAGACGGACCACCCCCTCGAGCGGAGCGCATGGAGCATGACCCCGTCGCCGCACCCCAGTTCCAGCGCGGCACCCGGCTTTGCGAATCGTCGACACCAGCGGCTGACCCGCCACTGATACAGCAACGAGAGAACACGAGCCACCCACGGGTTGTAGCGGCGATACGTCCGCGGGTAATACGGATCGAGATCAGTCGGCACCGGTGTCGTCCAACCCGTGTCGCATGCGCCGCAGATCGCGACATCAAACGCATCGCCTGTGACGTAGTCCCGGGAGGGAACCCGCCGCGCACCGGCGAGAGACCCGCCACACACGCCGCAGCCCTCGCGGCCTGACATCGTCCGGTCGACACTCATTCGCATGATTTCCCCGGGCCGCAGAACACGGGGCCGCTTTGGGACCACCTCTGCTTCCGCCGTAGGGTATCCCTGGTCGACGCCACGTCAAACGGACCGCTCCTGCAGGCCAATCAGCTTTGGTAAACTTGCCGTCATGAAGGCCGTCATTCTCGCCGGCGGAGTCGGATCCCGGCTCGCCGAAGAAACCGTTCTGAAACCAAAGCCGATGGTCGAAGTCGGTGGCCGGCCGCTGCTCTGGCACATCATGAAGATCTACTCCCATCATGGGATAAACGACTTCGTGATCTGCGCCGGCTACAAGGGCTATGTGATCAAGGAGTACTTCGCCAACTACTTTCTGCACACGGCGGATGTCACGTTTGACATGCGAACCGGCGGCGTGGAAATACACCACAGCCACGCTGAATCCTGGCGGGTCACGGTGGTCGACACCGGTGAGTCAACCATGACCGGCGGTCGACTCAAGATTGCTGCCCCGTATCTGGGCGACGGCGACTTCTGCATGACGTACGGAGACGGCGTAGCGGACATCGACATCTCGGCCGAGATCCGGTTCCACCGTGAACACGGCCGCCTCTGCACGGTCACCGCGGTCAGGCCGCCGGGACGCTTCGGAGCCCTCGCAGTGGCGGGAACCTCGGTGACGAGTTTCCAGGAGAAACCTCTTGGCGACGGCGGGCTGATCAATGGGGGGTTTTTCGTACTCTCGCCCCGTTGCCTCGACTACATAGACGACTCGTCAACCGTCTGGGAGCAGCGGCCCATGGTCCGCCTGGCGGAGGACGGCCAACTGCAGGCCTTCCGGCACGATGGTTTTTGGCAGCCGATGGATTCGCTCCGGGATCGAAAACTCCTCGATTCCTTGTGGCAGGACGGACGGGCCCCGTGGAGAGTCTGGGAGTGACGGATTCTTTCTGGCACGGGCGGCGCGTACTGGTCACGGGTCACACCGGCTTCAAGGGTGGATGGCTCACGCTCTGGCTCCAGCACCTCGGGGCGCAGGTGCACGGCATTTCGCTCGCTCCGCCGACCGACCCCAGTTTTTTCGATGCCATCCGCTGGTCGGATGCGGTTTCCGACAACCGAATTGACATCCGTGACGCGAGGGCGGTTCACGACGCCCTCAAGGCCGCTCGCCCGAGCGTCGTATTCCACCTGGCGGCGCAGCCTCTCGTCAGGGAGTCGTACAAGGACCCGGCAGGCACGTTCGCAACCAACGTGATCGGCACCGTGCACGTTCTGGACGCCGCCCGCGAGTGCCCCGATGTCCGAGGCATCGTGAACGTGACCAGCGACAAGTGCTACGAAAACGACGAGTCAGGAACCGAATACACGGAGTTGGACAGACTCGGCGGTTCGGATCCGTACAGCTGCAGCAAGGCGTGCGCCGAACTCGTCAGCACCTCCTATCGTCGTTCGTTCCTTACCGTTGGCGACGCCCCTCGGCTGGCGTCCGCCCGGGCGGGCAACGTCTACGGCGGCGGCGACTGGGCCGTCGATCGGGTGGTTCCCGACTGCATACGGGCTTTCATGAGGGGCGAGAACGTGGTGCTTCGGCACCCGGAAGCGACGCGGCCGTGGCAGCACGTGCTCGACGCGCTGCGCGGCTATCTGCTGCTCGCCGAACGGCTCGTGAAGGATCCCGCCGCCTTCGGTTCGGCCTTCAACTTCGGACCGCCGCCGGGCCCGGCCGCGTCTGTTGGGGAGTTGGTCGCCGGGGTCGCCGCCCGTTGGGGCGATGGCGCTTCGTGGCACGTTGCCGGCGGGACGCACCCCCACGAAGCCAGGATGCTTCGACTCGACAGCAGCAAAGCCCGTCGTACACTCGGCTGGAGTCCCCTGATACCGCTCGCCGAGGGACTTGATCTGACCATCGATTGGTACCGTGAGTTCGTACGTGGAGGAGGGGATATGACGAGCACGAGCCTGGCCCAGATTCGTCACGTTGAATCCCGGGTTCCTGCGAGTCAGTCATGAAGTCCTGCCGTTTTTGTCGGGCACCGCTGGTCACCAGTTTCATCGACCTCGGGTTGAGCCCGCTGTCCAATGCGTTCGTCCAGTCCGAACGGGCGACGAGCCCCGACGCCTACTACCCGCTCCAGGCGTACATCTGCGACGAGTGCCTGCTGGTGCAGCTGGAGGAGTTTCAGAGTCCCACGGAAATCTTCACCGACTACGTCTACTTCTCGTCGTACTCGAGTTCGTGGCTGCGGCACGCCACGGCCTTCTGCGACGCGATCATTCCGCGCCTCGGCCTCGGCGCGGACTCGTTCGTGATGGAACTCGCGAGCAACGACGGCTACCTGCTCCGCAATGTCGTCGACCGCGGCATTCGCTGCCTCGGCATCGAACCAGCCGCGAATGTCGCTGCGGTCGCCATGCAGCAGGGCGTTCCCACGGAGGCGGTGTTTTTCGGAATCGAGTCGGCGAAGCAGCTCGTCGCCCAGCATGGCCAGGCCGACCTGATCGTGGCCAACAATGTGCTGGCTCATGTCCCCGACATCAACGACTTCACCGCCGGCATTGCCCTCGCGTTGCGTTCCGGTGGCACGGTGTCGATCGAGTTTCCCCACCTCCTCAAGCTGATCGAAAACGTCCAGTTCGACACGATCTACCACGAGCACTACTCCTACCTTTCGCTCGCCTTCATCGACCGCCTGTTCGCGGCCCACGGTCTCGCCGTCTGGGATGTCGAAGAACTCCCGACGCACGGCGGCTCGCTCCGCATCCTCGGCCGGCATGCCGCCGATCCCCGTGGAACGACTTCCGCCGTGGAAGCGGTTCGGGCCGCGGAGCGTCAGGCGGGCATGCTCGAGGTGTCGGCATACCGAACCTTCACCCCGCGGGTGCTCGCCGTGAAGCGCGACATCCTCCGCTTTCTCCTCGATGCCCAGGCCGCAGGAAAGACCGTGGCCGCCTACGGCGCCGCCGCCAAGGGCAATACGCTCCTCAACTTCTGCGGCATCCGCAGCGACCTCGTCGAGTTCGTCGCCGATCTGAACCCGCACAAGCAGCATCGGCTTCTGCCCGGCAGCCGGATTCCGGTGATGCCACCGGAGCGAATTGCGGAGCGGAGGCCCGACTACGTGCTGGTTCTGCCCTGGAACCTGCGGGAGGAGATCGCCGATCAACTCGCCTTCATTCGCGAATGGGGCGGGCGATTCGTGACCGCGATCCCGAACCTTCAGGTGTTCTGATGCGGTTTCACGAGTTGTCGGTCGTCGGTGCATGGCGAATCGACACCGACCTGCTCGGCGACGGGAGAGGCCCCTTCTCGAGAATCTGGTGCGCGGCGGAGTTTGGCGAGCGGGGACTTCCCGCCAGCCTGAGTCAGGCGAGCATCTCCGGCAACGTGCGTCGGGCGACGCTCCGGGGCATGCATTACCGATCCGCGACCGACGACGAGTACAAACTGGTGCGGTGCATCCGTGGTGCCGTCTACGACGTGGTCCTCGATCTTCGTCCGGAGTCACCGAGTTTTCTCCGCTGGGACTCCGTGCACCTGTCGGCAGAAAACCGCGCGGCCATCTGCATTCCGCCGGGATGCGCCCACGGATTCCTCACCATGGCCGACGAATCCGACTTGCTCTACATGATGTCGGTCGCCTACCGGCCACACGCCGAGAGTGGCGTCCGCTGGGATGATCCGGCCTTCGGGATCGCCTGGCCGGAGCAGCCGGCGGTGATCGCCCCCCGCGACGCGTCGTATCCGGACTACGACGCACGCGAGAGTTCGACATGAACCGCCGCGCTCTCGTCACCGGCGGCACCGGCTTCATCGGCCGCCAGACGATCGCCCCGCTCATCGAACGGGGTTTCGACGTGTGGCTGACGAGTCGTGGGCCGCTGCCCCCCGACGTGTCGGCCTTGGCGGCGCACGAACCGGGCCGCATCCATCACCGCGTCATCGACCTCCTGGCGGCGGATGGCCCCGCCTCCGTCATCGAGGAAATACGCCCCACCCACCTGCTCCACCTCGCCTGGGACACTCGGCACGGCGTGTTCTGGACGTCGCCCGAAAACGATGCCTGGGTGGCAGCAAGCCGGCGGCTGCTCGAGGCCTTCGCCCACGGCGGCGGCCACCGATTCGTCGGCGCCGGCACGTGCGTGGAATACGCGCCGGTCGATCACCCGATCTCGGAGACAACCGGGGTGCTCCATGCCGCGACGCCGTACGGAAGGGCCAAGCTCGCGTTTCGACAGAGGCTCCGGGAGGTGGCCGACCAATCCGGCATCTCCACCGCGTGGGGTCGAGTCTTCCACCTCTTCGGTCCGTATGAGCAGCTGCCCCGGCTCGTCCCCGCGGCGATTGACGCCATGGTCCGAGGCGAGCCGTTTCTCGCCACGCCGGGCACCCAAATCCGCGACTATTCCAGCGTGGTCGATGTCGCCGCGGCCTTCGCAGCGATCCTCGACTCCGACCTGGAGGGCGACGTCAACGTGGCCTCGGGCGTGCCCTCGACGGTAGCCGGTGTGCTCCACCGCATCGGCGACATCATCGGCCGCCCGGACCTGCTCCGACTTGGGGCGATCTCGCCGCCTCCGCACGACGTGCCAGTACTCGCGGCCGATGCCACTCGACTGCGGACGCACTTCGCAGGGCTCTTTCCCGTGCCACTCGAGGGCCGCCTGCAGGAGATGGTCGACTGGTGGCGGTGTCATCGAACATCCTGCTGACCCGGCGGCTTGTGCCGCGGAAGTCCGCGGCTTACCCTTCGCCAAGACAATCCCGACGAAGGCAGCGTTCCATGAGCACCCGTCGAACTCTTCAACGATCCGGACACGTTTCATCGGCGGGGACCCGCTCGAAGGTCGCCGAGACCGCCGAGTCGGCTTCAGCACGGTGGCTCATGCTGCTGGTGCTCGCCGTCGGCCTCCTTGCCCACGGGCTCGTGCTCCTCACCGACCACCTGATCTGGGACGGCTGGTGGGCGAACGCCGACCTCGGCCTCCCCGACGCCGGCATCCTCGCCCGGCAGTTCGCCGACTCGGGCAAGCCGCTCGAGGGCTGGTTCCTCGCGCCCTTTCGCCTGCTCCCGTCGTTCGACGGCCGGATCGCGGCGGGCAAGATGGCAGGCGTCGCCTGCTGGATCGCTTCATTCGTCGCCATGCACGTCTGCCTCCGCCGGCTCGCGCGGCTGAGCTCGCCCGTGGCGCTCGCCACCTCGTGCCTCGCCGTCGCCGCCCCCGTCTACGAGGTGCTCGGCGACGTGTCGCTCGCCATGTATCCAGCCTGCATGCTCCTCTTCTGGTGCGGCTGGCTCCTCATCGCCTGGTCGCTCGACCTCCGAGGCCCCGCCGCCATCGCCTGCCGCGTGGCCGCGGCCGCCCTGCTCTTCCTCTCGTTCAACGTCAACTCGCTGCTGGTGATGCACTACGCCGTCGCGGCCACGTTCGCGCTGCTGCGGTGGCGCGACGTGCCCTGGAGCGAGCTGCGTGCTCGAGTGGTCCGAGCCGCGCTGCGGTATCCCGAGATCCTCGCCCTTCCCGTCGTGTTCTGGATCTGGAAGGCCGTGTTCACGCCCACGAGTGGCTTCTATGCGGCCTACAACAAGCCCTCCTTCGCCCTGCCGAAGCTGGCCCTGGGATACGCGGGCGTGGTGCTCGACCTGCTCGCCCCGATGGCCCGCGACCTGGTCTCGTCGCCGCTCTGGCTGCTGACGGCCATCGCGGCCGGCGCGACAGTCTGGTGGCGTTTCTCCGCCCGTGACGCCGGGCAGGCCGCCGCCACGGCGACCGCTGCCCCCTCCAGTGGCTGGCGGCTCGTGGCCTGCGGGCTCCTGCTCCTCGCCGCAGCCGCGTTTCCCTACATCACCGTCGGCCAGGCGATCATGGCACATGGCTGGTGGTCGCGGAGCTGCGTCCTTTTTCCCCTGCCGATCGCGATGACCGTCGTCGGCCTGCTCATAGCGGTGAACCGTAGTCTCCTGCCCTCGCAGCCTGCTGCCTGGCTCGCCGCCGCGGCCGCCGTCGCCGTGCTGTTCGTCGGCGACTGCTGGCGGAACACGCTCCTCATGCAGGCCTACGGTGCCAAGCAGACGGCGATCCGCCGCGATCTCCGCGAACTGATCGACGCCCGCTCACCGGCCGTCATCCAACTCCGCGACTATTTCCCAATTCGATACACCAACGACTTCTACCCGATCGCCGTCTGGACGTTCCTCGCCGCGCCGCCCAACGGCCTGCCGACCGCGTTCGTGCTCGAGACCGGGGGCTCGGTGCCGGGCCGCACGTCGGTGGGCGACGAGCAGTCGGTGGGCCCCGACGGCCAGCCGACATTCACCATGGGCCGCCTGCCGATCTCCGGCACCGAACTCGAACGGCTGATCGAGACGGAGACAGGGATGCCCTACGCGATGACAAACATACGCCGCGAGGGCCCGCATCTGCTCGTCGGCATCGGCCCGGCCCCGAACGTAGGCGACGATGGGCCGAAGATCGGCGCGGAGTATCTGAGGCGGCGGTGGCTCGCCCCGGCCACGCTCGACGAGTACGTGACATCGCTCACGCAGGCCCGCGTCGAGCAACTCCCGCCGATCGAGTAGGAGACGGAGCGGAGTTCGACACAGGTTGAAAACCTGTGCTACACGTAGGTGCAGGTTGCCAACCTGCACATGCCGCAGAGACATCTCCAGGTCACCGCAGGCTGAAAACCTGGGCTACGGAGCGGCGGGCTTGAAGCCCACGGCGGCGAGGTTGCCCACGGGCAGCGGAAGCTGCAGGCGGCCGAGCCAGGTTGCCCGCGCCGCGGCGCACAGTCTCCGCTTCAGAGCCGTCGGCAGCGGCGCGAGCTTCAGCCAGTAGTGGAGCGGATAGCGGTTGGTGATGGGCCGCACGTCGATCGCTGTGAAGCCCGTGCGCCGCAGCATCTCGCCGAGCGCCCGCCGCGAGAAGAGCTGGAGGTGTTCGATGTCGTAGATCGGCGACCGGCGGCCCATCAGCCTGTTCGGCAGTGCCCGGTAGTCATGCCCCACGAAAAACACCGCGCCGCCGGGTTTCAACAGCCGAAACGCCGACCGGCAAAAGGCCGCCGGATCGGGGAGGTGCTCGAGGGTTTGGAAGCAGGTGACGAGGCTCGCCGCGCCCGCCGCGAAGTCTTCCTCCCGAAACGTGCCGTGGCGGATCCAGGGCCGGACGTGCTCCGCGGCCGCTGCGATCGGCGCCGCCGACGGCTCCACGCCGATTACCGTGGAAAAACCAGCCGCCGCGAGCTCCCCGAGAAACGCCCCGTCGCCGGTGCCGACGTCGATCGCCGTGCCACGGTCAGCCAAGGTGCCGACGATTCCCGCCAGCAGACGGCCGTAGGTTCGCGCCGCGCAAGCAGCCTCCTCCCCCGAATCGAACGCCGCCTCGTCGTAGGCCCGCGCCAGCCCTTCCGCCGAGGGCACGGGGCTCGCATACACGAGATCGCACGTCGGGCAGAGCACGAGCCGGTAGTGCATGTACTCCGGCACCTTCCGCGACGCGAAGGCATGGCTGTCGAGCTTCGCGAGGTCGTACCGGGCCTCGGCAAACACCCGCGACTCATCGCCGCTGCCACAGACCGGGCAGGGCCGCGTCACTTCCGGAACGGGCATCGCCCCGGCAGCGGCCGTCATGATGCCGCCCGCGGGCCGGCCTGGTCGGTCGCCGCGCCGAGGCCGGGCGCCGCCGGCCGGATCTCGCCGTCGCGGATGATGCTCCGCCGAATGAACACGGGCCGCCGCTTCACCTCCTCGAAGATCTTGGCGATGTATTCGCCCACGAGGCCGACCGCGAACAGGTTGATCGCGCCGAAGAACAGGATCAGCAGGAGCACGGTCGTGAGGCCGCTCGGCGTGCCCGCCGGGTAGATCACCCGGTACACGAGCTGGAAGACCGCGAGCGCCACGCTGGCGGCGAGCAGCACGGCCCCGCTGACGCTGAGCATGGTGAGCGGCACGTTGCTGAACGAGAGGATCCCCTTCTTCGCCCAGCCGATGTTCCTGGCGAGGCTGTTAGTCGTCGTGCCGAACATCCGCTCGGGCCGCACGTAGTCCACGCCCGTCTGCCGGAAGCCGGCGAAGGCCCGCAGGCCCCGGAGAAAGAGATCCCGCTCCGGAAACTGCAGCAGCACGTCCACCACCCGCCGGTCGAGCAGCGAAAAGTCGCCGGCGTCGTGCGGGATGCGGACGTAGGAGAACCAGTCGAAGACGCGATAGAAGGCCTTGTAGGCGACCTGCATGAAGGGAGTCGCCTCCCGCTTCACGCGGCGGCCGTAGACCACGTCGTACCCCTCCCGCCACGTCGCCACGAACTGCTCGATCAGCTCCGGCGGATCCTGGAGGTCGCCGTCGAGGAGCACGCAGGAGTTCTTCGAGGCGAGTTCCATGCCGCTGCGGAAGGCGGCCTGTGAGCCGAAATTGCGGGAGTGCGAGATCCCGATCACGCGGTGGTCGTCGCGGCTCAGCCGGGCGATCACCTCCTCCGTGTCGTCGGGGCTGCAGTCGTTGACGAGGATGATCTCGTAGTCGACGTGGAGCTTCATGAACACGGCGGTGAGCCGCTCGACCATCACCGGGATCGCGAGGTTGTCCTTGTAGCAGGCGACGATCGCGCTGACGCTGTGACGGGTATCGAGGCCAAACTGCTTCGACGCCCGGCGATACCGCTCCTTGTCCGGGATCCCGCGATACCAGTCGGCCGTGCGGCGGAGGCCTTCGCGGAGATCGGTCTTCGGAGACCAGCCGAGCCGCTCCCGGGCGCGGTCGATCGTCGCATACCAGTCGCTCACGTCCCAGCGCCGCTCCGGCATCGTGAACACGGGGGCCGGTTCGACGCCGAACAACCCGCGGGCGGTCTCGGCGAG
>Ga0315904_10010757_pt1 | contig 11773 bp, 11 predicted proteins | sample LakEriMetagenome_6_FD_203529 | JGI IMG/M metagenome (GOLD analysis project Ga0315904, IMG submission 203529) | Freshwater fungal communities from buoy surface, Lake Erie, Ohio, United States - Buoy 12 MA120 | ecosystem: Environmental > Aquatic > Freshwater > Lake | place: USA: Lake Erie, Ohio...
TAGTGGCGCGGAGTGTGTCGTCTGCGGCTGTGCGTCGGGCTGTACCGTCGGCCGGTGGCTTCGCGTCGCCACCGCACGAGGCGGCGAGTACCAGGCCGAGCAGGGACAGCGTTGCCGGGTGCGGCGCGGGGCGGTGCGAAGCAGGCATGCGAAGGCTGGACGAAGAATCGAAATGGAATGACGAAACGCTACCGGTTCCTCTACGCCGGCACAGCCGGCGATGTGTCACGAACCGGTAATGTCGCTCGTTGGCCAGCGAGACACGCGGTCCATCGTCGGTCCCCGTGATGCCCGTTACCTTACGCAGATGACCACGACTCTGACTCGCCCCGTCGCACTGGTGACGGGAGCCTCGCGCGGTATCGGCCGCGCCATCGCCCTGCGCCTCGCCGCCACCCATGATCTGGTGCTGGTGGCCCGCAGCGCTGACAAGCTCGCCGAGGTTGGGCGCGCCTGCGAGGCGGTCGGCGCGTCGGTGCAGACCATGGCCCTCAATGTTCGCTCCGTGGCCGCGGTGGGAGCCCTGACCGGCCTGCACGTCGACGTGCTGGTGAACAATGCGGGCGTGGCGGTGCTCAAGCCGTTCCTCGAGATGACGGCCGAGGAGTGGCACCGTCAGGTGGACGTGAATGTGAACGCCCTGTATCACGTGACGCGCGCGGTGCTGCCGGGCATGGTGCAGCGTGGCCGGGGGCACGTGTGCATCATCGGTAGCACGGCTGGACGCAACACGTTCGTTGGCGGGACCTGCTACACCGGCACCAAGCACTTCGTGATGGGTTTTGCCGAATCACTCATGCTCGAGGTGCGCGACGCGGGGATCGGGGTGTCGGTCGTGACGCCGGGGTCGGTGGCCACCGAGCTGTTCCCGGAGGGTACCAACACCGCCTGGATGCTCGAGCCGGAAAACGTGGCTGATGCGGTGGCCTTTGCCGTCACAGCGCCGCCGCACATGCTGGTGCATCGCCTCGAAGTGCGCCCGCTGTCGCCCAGGCGGCCACGCAGCAGCTTCTGACAAACAGGCGCGCGTCTGCGCCGACGGATTCACTTCACACGACAGGCATGAGCGACGCGCGCGAACTACTGGCGATCAGGGAAATTGCCCACGCGTTTCTGCTGGCCGAACACCCGGGCGATGTGCAGCAGTTCGCGCTCGATCGTGTCACGCCGCTGCTTGGCGCGACGTTCTCGCTGGTGATGCAGTTGAGTGCCGATGGCGAGTTGCTGCGTCCGGTGGCGCAGCACGAGTGGCCTGCGGCGTACCGCCAATGGATTGGTGCCCTGCGGGTGCGTGTGGGTGACGGGCCCAGTGGTGTTGCGGTGGCCGAGCGCCGGCTGGTGGAAGTCGTGGATCTGTTCGAGGACTCCGCGCTCGACGGCTGGTACGATGTCGCGCGCGAGCTGGGCTTCCGGAGCATTCTCGTGGCACCACTCGTGATTGCCGATGAGCCGATCGGGGCTGTGGCATTCTACTTTGCCGATGCCACGCGGGTGACCGACGAGCAGCGCGCGCTGGTGCGACTCGTGGCTGATCAGCTGGCGGCGGCCACCGACAAGTCTCGGCGCGCCGACGAGCTGCGACGCGCGAATGCGGCGCTCGCCGAGGCGAACGCCGAACTCGAGGAACAGGCGCGACAGTGGCAGGCGGCCCAGCGGGCGCGGGATGCGTCCGAGACGCTGGTGGTCGATGCCATGCTGTCGCTCACCGATGAGCACGACGACCGACCGGCCGCCGATCGTCTGCAAGCCGCGCACACGCTTGCCGTGGCTGCGCGGGAATACGTCGAAGTGACGCAGCCGTCGCTCGCTCTGCAGGCCACCGATGTCGACCCGCGGCAGGCGTTGCTCGAGGCGGTGAGCCTCTGGCGCACCCGTGCGCCCATGGTCCCGGTGCAGGTCGACGAGCCCACGGTCATTCTGCCGACGATGCGCTCCGACCGTCGGTGGCTGCAGCGTACTGTCGACCTCGTGTTGGGACTGGCCATCGCCGGGGCGGCGACCGAAGGCGGGCAGGTGCGGGCCGGCATCCGGTTGGGGCGTGGATTCCTCGCCATTCAGCTGTCTTGGGACGGACGCCCGCTCTTCGATGGCATTCCCGGGGACCGGCAGGCGCGCTCAGCCGATATACTTCGGGTAAGCTCCGATGCGCTCCGTTGGCACGCGCGCGATCCGTACGCGGACGCCCGGCGTTGGGTCTCGGCGGTCGATCTGCCGCTCGCCCGCGCGCTGGCGTCACGTCAGGGCGGTGAGTTGCGCATCGAGGCGGCCGGCGCGCCGGACGTCGTCCGGGAGATGCTGCTCGTCTTTCCCGTCGACGTCGATCACAGCTAACGCGCGTCGCGATCCTGCGTCGCGATCCTGCATCGAGATCTTCTCCACACTTCTTGTCCGTGTACATGTCATACCCGCATCAGCAGTCCCGCCGGCAATTGCAGGACACCCTCACCTCGCTGTCGGTCGCGGAGGTTCTCACGGCGGCCACGCGCTTCTTTGCGCAGCGGAGCGGTGTCTACACCGCGTTTGTCGAGAAGCAGGGACCGAGTCACGTGGTACTCCGTGGTCAGGGTGGTGAAGAGATCGCCATCGGCGCACGGGAGACGCCGGCCGGGACGGCGGTGAGCGGTTCCAGCTACCTCTTCGATCAGCAGGTCGCCCGCTTTCTGGAATCCCTGCCGCCGGCCCCGCCGGTTGTCGCGGTGCCCGCGCTCCCTGACGAGACGTCGGTCGAAACGGTAGCGGCCCCCACTGCGTAAATGGCGCATGAGCGATAGTCAGACCCCGGCCGGTACTCCCCGCTTCGTCAACCAACTGCGCGTACGCCCGGAAGTGCTGCGCGCGCTCCCGGCGGGCGCTGGCGCCTCGTGGACGATACGCGTGCAGGCCGCCGAAGCATGGGACGCGGTGCGCGTCGAGTGCACCCCGGAGTCCACCGTACGTGACGTGAAGCGGGTGGCCATGGCCAATCTGCTCCCCGACGTGGCGGAAACGGATGCGTATCTGGTAAAGCTGCACGGCGCCGAAGTGGAGAACGAAGGCGTGTCGCTGCGCAGCGCCGGCGCGCTCGATGCTTCCACGCTGTTCCTCACCTCACGTCGACGTCGCCCACTCAAGTGATGCCGACGACGCACACGGAGAGCGAGGAGTCGCACAGCGTGGAATCGCTCATTGCGGCCGTGCAGCGTTTGCGTGGGGAAATCGGCAAGCGCGTGGTTGGGCAGCAGGCCGTCGTGGACGAGATCCTCATGGCGCTCGTGGCCGGGGGGCATGCCCTCCTGGTAGGGGTGCCGGGTCTCGCCAAAACGCTGATGATCAAGTCGCTCGCGGATGCGATGCAGCTCGAATTCCGGCGTATCCAGTTCACTCCTGATCTCGTGCCGAGTGACATCACGGGCACCGAGATTCTCGAGGAGAGTGGCGGTGGCCAGCGCGCGTTCCGCTTCGTACGGGGGCCGGTGTTCGCGAACATCGTGCTCGCCGACGAGATCAATCGGGCGCCGCCACGCACGCAGGCGGCGCTGCTCGAGGCGATGCAGGAGCACAGCGTGACGGCGGCGGGGCAGACGATGCGTCTCCCCGAGCCATTCTTCGTGCTCGCCACACAGAACCCCATCGAGCAGGAGGGTACATATCCGCTGCCCGAGGCGCAGCTCGATCGCTTCCTGTTCGACATTCGCGTTGGCTATCCCACCGAGGCCGACGAGGTCGCGATCCTGCGTGCTACCACGGGAGCGAAGGGGGCGCCCATCGAGGCGGTGTTCACCGCCGAGGACGCGTTGGCGTTGCAGCGCGCCGTGCGGGCCACGCCCTGCAGTGATCTGTTGCTGGAGTATGCGGCGCGCCTCGTGCGCGCGTCACGGCCGCAGGAAGCCGCCGCGCCCGCGCTTGTGAAGCAATACGTGCGCTGGGGGGCAGGGCCGCGCGCCGGACAGGCGCTCATCCTCGGCGCGAAGGCGAGTGCCTTGCTGGGTGGTCGTCCGGCGGTCTCGCCGGCGGATATCCAACGCGTGGCGATGCCCGTGTTGCGTCATCGGATTCTCCCCAACTTCGCGGCCGAGGCCGACGGCGTTTCCGCCGAACCGCTCATCGAGGCGCTGCTCGCGCACGTGCCGGTGCCGTCGGGCGCCACGACACGCTGACTACGGCGCGCTGATGTCGGTGTACGGGCCCATGCTCGATGCCTTGCGTGGGGTGCGCTGGCCGGCACGCCGCGCCGTGGGCGCGGCGCCGCCGGGGACACACCGCTCTTCGCAGAAAGGCACGGCCGGGGAGTTTACCGAGTATCGGTTGTATCGACAGGGCGATGATCCGCGCGCCCTCGATTGGCGGTTGCTCGCGCGCAGTGATCGCGCGTTCGTGCGGCTGAGTGATGACCGGGCGCTGCTCCCTACCTGGATCGTGGTGGACGGCAGTGCGCGCATGGCCTTTCCCGATGCGACCTCGGCGCGCGGTGGCGAGGCGCTCACCAAGTTCGCGTTTGCGCGGCAGGTGGCGGTGGGGCTCGCGGCCGTGGCGCACGCGTCAAGTGATCCGGTCGGTGTGATGGTATCGCACGGCGGTAGCGTGCAGCGTCTTCCGCCGCGCACGCGGCGCGGTACGGTGCAGGAGATCGCCCGGGTGCTCGAGGGGGTTACGGCTGGCGGCGTGGCGGCGCTCGCGCCGGCGTTGGTGCAGTTGCCGACGCAGGCGCGCATCGTGCTCATCACCGACTGCCTCGGCGATACGGATGCGCTGCTGAAAGCGGCTGCGGCGCATCAGGCGGCGGGCGCGCTCATCGAATGCGTGCATATCGTGGCCGTCGAAGAGCTCGTGCCTCCCGCCGGCCCGTTTCTGGTGAACGATCCGCAGGCGCCGAATGACACGCGGGTGTTGAGCCGCGCGAGCAGGGTGGAATATCGCGTCCGGTTCGACGCGTTTCGTCGGGATCTCGCCTCGCGTTGGCGTGCCACCGGTGCGGGGTACACGGAAGTGCGGACCGATGTCCCGCCGGCGCGTGCGGTACGCGCCGTGGTCATGGGCCTCGCGCTCCCGACGGGCGACGGGGCGCCCTGACATGCTCACCTTCGCGAGCCCGTGGCTCTTCGGCATGGCCGTGGCGGCATCGCTCGTGGTGGCCGGGTTGCATCTGCTGTCGGTTCGCAGGCCACCGCCGCTGATGCTTCCCACGGCGCGCTTCGTGCCCGACGGAGACGCGCGTGCGGTGGCGCGTCAGGCGCGCCTCAACGATGTGCTGCTGCTCCTCCTGCGCATTGCCGCGGTGCTGGCGGCCGGCGCAGCGCTGGCGGGGGCCCGGTGGCAGGACACCACCGCGTCGGAGTTGCGCATGGTGGTGGCAGACGAGGCGCTGCGCGCGGATACGGTGTGGCGCGATTCGGTCACGCGTGCGCTGGCGGGCGAAGGCGCACTGGTCGATGTGCGCTTTACCCGCGGCATGTCGCGCGACGCCGGCGCGGCGCTTGTCGCGGCCATTGGGCGTGCGGGCCAAGTCACCACAACGCATCGCGCGATCTCCCGCGTGGATCTCACGGTGGTGCTGCCAGCGCGTACTGCGAGTCGTGCCGGTTTTGACGCCTGGCGATCGCAGTGGCCCGGGCGCGTGCGCGTGGTGCTGCGTGGGAGCCCCGTGTTGGTGCCGGTCGATACGAGTGCCGCGGACGTGCGGGTGGTGGATGGTGCCCGTGACGATATCGTCGAGGCGGCGCTCGGGCGCTCGGAGGCAGACGCGCCGCGGCGTGTTCGCATCGAGCGCGGAAACGCGGCGCGCGCTACCGTAGCGGCAGAGCCCACGGCGTCGACAATCGTGGTGTATTGGCCGACGAACGGTGCGCCCGACGGATGGGAGGCGCGGTCGGTGCAGGACACGGTTGGCGCCCTCGTGGCGAACGGCGAGGTGCTCGTCGGGCCCTTCGTGCGCACGGCATCGCCGACGCGCGCGCTGCAGGCCCGCATCGATTCCGGAAGCGCGGCGCTTGCGCCGGCACGTGTCATCGCGTGGTGGAGCGACGGTGTTCCGGCGGCTGTCGAGCAGACCACCGCGGGGGGCAATGGCTGTGCGCGCTCCGTTTCGGTGGTGCTCCCCGCCGCGGGCGACCTGCTGCTCTCCACCGAGGCGCGTGGATTTCGGCGGGCGCTCACCGCGCCTTGCGACGCGGGCAGCGTACCCGCTTCATCGCTGGTGAAGGACGGCAGCCGTAGCGACTCACTCGCGCCGGCGACGGCCTTCAGCATCACCGACTCGCGGCGGAACCGGAGTGACCCGTGGTGGCTCACACCGGCGTTGCTCGCGTTGGCCACGTTACTGCTGCTGGGGGAATGGTGGTGGCGCCGCCGGGAGGGACCGGCATGAGCCCATTGCTGTTGGAGGTGCAGCAGGTGCATCGCGCGCTCGGTACGGTGCGCGCGGTGCGCCGAGTCCTGCTCTCGGCCGCCGCCGCTCTTGGCCTGCAGCTGCTGTTTCGGATCACCGGATGGGATGCCGGGGCGTCATTCGCCGTGCTTCCCGCTGTGGCTCTTGGCGTGGCGGTGTGGTGGCTGCTCGGACGGGGCGGACGTGTCAGCCGGCCACGTGAGCCCGACGCGCTCGCACGCACGGCGCTGTGGGTGGAAGAGCAGCGGACGGCGGCTCGCACCGCGCCCGACTTTGCGCTCACGACGGCAGTGGAGCTCATGGCGGCGGGGACCGCGGTTCCCCATGCGCTCGCGCTCGCGGCTTCGCGGGCCATGCTGGAGGCGCCCCTCGCGCCCGCGCTGTGGCGGGCGCGACGCGCTGCGTGGCAGTGGCCGGCATTGTTCGGCATGGCGTGTCTCACGTTGCTGAGCGCGGGCGACCCCAACCGTACGGAGGCGGGGGATGGCGCTGCGACACGTATGGATCCCACTGTCGGCGCTGCGCGGCCCACGTCGAGCGCACCGCTTGGTGCGTGGTCGGTTCACGTGGTCCCTCCCGCCTACTCGGCGTTACCGGCGGTCACACACGGTGACGTGAACAACGTGACGGCCCTGAGTGGCAGCACGGTGGTGGTGTCCGGCGCTGGCCCCGCGCCACGCGCTGACCTCACAGCCGTGAATGCGAAGCGGGCCACGGTGGTTGCTGCTCGGGAGGACGCCGACCGGTGGCAGTTCACGGTGCTGGCCGGAAGCGCGCCGCAGACCGCGCGTGTCTCACGAGGCGGGACGACGCGCCTGCTGATCGTGGAAGGGCGTGCTGACTCCGTGCCGCGTGTCTCGCTCGATGCGCCGGCGCGTGACAGTGTCTTCCGCGAGCCTCGCGGGGCGGTGCCGCTGCTCGCCGCCGCACACGACGACATCGGCCTCACGCGCGCGCACTTCGAACTCATCGTCACATCGGGTGAGGGGGAACGCTTCACCGTGCGTACCGTGCTGCTGCGCGAACGTTCGTGGCCCGGCAGCGCGCGGACACGATTGACGGAATTGCGGGGGGAGCTGGACCTGGCCACGCTCGGATTGCAGGCGGGTGATGTGGTTCACCTGCGCGCGGTGGCCCGTGACGCGCATCCGTCGGCGTCGCGCGAGTTCGGCAGCAGTGAAACGCGGGCGTTCCGTATCGCGCGGCCCACCGAGTACGACTCCGTGGCGGTGGAGCCGGCGCCGCCCCCCGAAGTGGACAAGTCGATGCTCAGTCAGCGCATGCTGCTCATGCTGACCGAGAAGTTGGACAAGGCGCAGAAACGCCTGGTGCGCGCCGAGGTGCTGCGCGAGTCGCTCAAGCTGGCGCGCGATCAGACACGGCTTCGACTCGCCGTTGGTGATGTGGTGTTTCAGCGGCTGAGCGGCGAGTCGAGCGCCGAGCATGCCCACTCGGCGGGCGACGGGCACGATCATGGCGTCGAGTTGCAGGGGGGTAAGCTGGCCATGAGCACGTCGAGCACCACCGGTATGCTGGAAGAGGGGAACGACTCGCCGGTGGTGGCCATCAACCAGCCGCTGCTCGAGGCGTACAATGCCATGTGGGATGCAGGGCGCGCGTTGGAGCAGGGCGACCCGCACGCGGCCATTCCGCCCATGAAGCGCGCCCTCGAGGCCATCGAACGCTCGCGGGCGGCGTCGCGCATCTATCTGCGCGGCAAGCCGCCGCAGGTGATCGTGGACATCGGCAAGGTGCGCCTCACGGGCAAGGATACGGGGCAGGTGACCGCGCGCAGCGCCCGTGCGGCACTCGATGCGCGCGCGGCCGATCGCGATGCCCGTCTGGTGCGCGCCGCTTCGCAGGTGGCCGCGAACGCGATGGCTGCGCGTGACTCCGTCGCACTGCTGCGTGTGGAAGCGTTGGGTGACGCCCCGGCCTTCGCGGCGGCGCTGTCGCGCGTATTGGCGGCGATGGACCGCGGGGGCGATGCGACGGATGCGTTCGTGGAGGCTCGTCGGGTGCTTGGCAACGTGCTCCGCACGCGGACTACGTCGTGGTCACGCGGGGTGATGCCATGAGCCGGCTACCCACGCTGGCCGCGCCCTTCGTGTTCGCCACGGCGCAGTACGAGTCTGGTGACTGGGATTCGGCGCCGCTGGTGCCGGCCAATCTCATCGACTCATTGGCCCGCTACACCTCGCTGCCGGTGCGGCCGCAGGGCGTGACGGTGCCACTGGGATCGGAGGCCGCCTTCCAGTACCCGCTGCTGTATCTCACCGGCCATCTGCCGGTGCGCTTCACGGCGCGCGAAGCCGAGGTGCTGAAGCAGTATCTCGAGCGCGGGGGGATGTTGTTCGTCGACGACCACAATCACGATGTGGACGGTGCGTTCAACAAAACGGCCCGCGAAGAGATTCGTCGCGTAGCGGGCCCGTTGCTGCCGTTGCCGAATACGCACGAGTTGTATCGCAGCTTCTTCGTGTTCGAGAATGGCCCGCCCACTACCTCGCACGAGATGAACGGGTGGGGCGACAATCTCGTGCACGAGCATCTCGATGCCGTGGTGAAGGACGGCCGTATCCGCGTGCTCTTCTCCAACAAGGACTACAGTTCGGAGTGGAGCTTCCACCCGGACAACAAGCGATTCCTGTCCGTCGATAACACGCGCTTCGGTGTGAACATCATCGTGTACGCTCTCACCCGATGACGCGCCAGGTCTTCGAGCGGCTGTGCCGTGCCTTGGCCTTCGCAGCGCTGCTCACGGCGCTGTGGTCGAGCCTGCGCACAGGAGCCGGTGCGGAGCAGACGCTGCGGCGGGTGTTGCTCGCGCTCCCCGATTCCCTCGTGGCTGATACCGGCGCGCGTGGCGTGGGTGCGCTCCGTCCGCTGCTGGCCGCTGCCGCGCCCGATACCACGGTGCTCACACTCGGGCTGGTGCCCTCGGCGACGATGCGTGCGGCGTGGGGGGCGATGGCTGCCGCGGGGATACCGGTGCAGTGGGTCGATCGCACGGGAGCCGCGGGGCTGGCCATGTCGGTGTCCCGCAACCCGGTGCCCGGCGCCGCGCTGACGGTGCGCGCGAGCGCCAACACCAGTGGCGCGTTCGTGCTGCGCGACGCGGGTGGCGTGCTGGACTCGGTGCCGCGCGCGGAGCCGTCGCTGTCATGGCAGCTGGCGGGTGCGTCGCCGCCACTGGTCGTGCAGCAGGGGAAGAGCATAGCGCATGCGTCACTTCCCGACTCCGCCGGACCCAAGCGGGTGCTGGTCATCGCGCAGCCGGGCTGGGAAGGGAAGTTCGTGGTGGCGGCGCTCGAGGAATCGGGGTGGCTCGTGGATGGCCGTCTGCGCGTGTCGCCCAGCGGCAGCGTGACGCTTGGGGCGCCGGCGCGCCTCGATCTCGAGCGGTACGCCGCCGTGGTGGTGCTCGACAGCATGTCGGTGGACGCTGGCTCGTTGCAGGCGTTCGTTGCGCGCGGCGGCGGCCTCGTCTTCGGTGGGGATGCACTGCAGATCACCGCACTGGCGGCGCTGCGCCCGGCGCGCCCGACGCTCGTGCGCGGTGCCATCGCCGGGGCGCTTCTCTCTGACGATCCGCGCGCGGGGCTCGAGGCCTGGGAGCTCGCGGCGGCGCCGGGTGCCGTGGTGTTGCAGGAGGACCGGAGCGATCATGGCCACCGCGAGCCGGCGTTGGTGGCACGCCGCGTGGGCCGCGGGCGTGTGGTGGCCATGCCGTATCGCGAAACGTGGCGCTGGCGCATGCAGGGCACCGCCAATGGTGCTGTCGAGCATCGCCGGTGGTGGCAGGGGGCGCTCGCCGCCGCCATTCCCCCGGCGGAGCAGCCTCGCGCTGACACCACGGCGACGCCGACTGCGCTTCCCGGCGGGGCCGCACCGTATGCGGATCTGGTGGCGAGGCTCGGCCGCGCCTTGTCGGCCGATTCCGCGCGGGTCACCTCGGACACCATGATGGATGACGGACGTGGCGCCAGCGGCGACATTCCCCGTATCCTGTCGTCGCCCGCGTTGCTGCTGGTCACCCTGCTGGCGCTGCTCGCCGAATGGAGTTCACGACGACTGCGTGGCTTGCGTTGAGTCGTTCGTGAAGACGGCGCCTCCATCTTATCACGACCGCTGGCGCCGGGCCGGCGTCGGCCCCCGACGATCCCCGAACAGCGTGGAACCCCACCCATGAGTACGCGCGTCGCTCTCATCAGCCACTCCGACTGCGGCCGGCACGACACCGGGTGGGAGCACCCCGAACATGTCGGCCGCCTCGTGGCCATTCCGCGCGCGCTCAAGCACGACATGGCGCTCTTCGAGGCGCTCACGCATGTCGAAGGGCGCCATGCCACCGAGGACGAACTCGCGTTGGCGCACGACCGCGCCTACATCACGCGGGTCCGCGACATGGTGGAGCAGGGCGGCGGCCGGCTCGACCCGGATACCGTGGTGAGCGAAGGCTCGTGGGACGCGGTCACGGCGGGTGCCGGCTGCGTGCTGGATGGCGTGGACATGGCCTTCGATGGTCGCGCTGTGCGCAACTTCTCGGCGGTGCGCCCTCCCGGACACCACGCGCTGCGCGACCGGGCCATGGGGTTCTGTCTGTTCGGCAACGTGGCCATCGCGGCGCACTATGCCATCGCCAAGCACGGCTGTGAGCGGGTGCTGGTGGTGGATTGGGATGTCCATCATGGGAACGGGACGCAGGCGCTGGTGGAGCACGAGCCGCGCATCCACTTCGTGAGCATGCACCAGTGGCCATGGTATCCCGGCACCGGCGCGGCCGACGATCGTGGCCCGCACGGCACCGTGTGGAACGTCCCGATGCCGCCGTCGCTGCCTCCGCAGCGGTACATCGACGCATTGCTCGCGGCGGTCGACGCGGCCGCCGCCGACTTCACGCCCGATCTGCTGCTGCTGAGCGCCGGGTTCGACTGTCTCGAGGGTGATCCGCTCGGTGCGTTCACGCTCACGCTGGAGGACGTGCAGACCCTCACGCGGGCGCTGGTGGCACGCGCTGAGCGGTGGTGCGGTGGCCGTCTGGTGAGTGCGCTCGAGGGCGGCTACGCGCCGGAGGCGGTGGCGCAGGCCGTGCTGGTGCATCTGCGGGCACTCGCGTAGGCTTTCGACATGTCGCGTATCGTACCCGGGTCGGTCCCCGGCCAAGCGGATCCCGCGCCGCGAATCGTCTATCGGTCGCCGGCGGGGGTCGATGTCGTGGATTGTCATCCGCGCGAGGTGCCGCAGTTGCGGGCCGAGGGGGGGCCGTTGTGGGTGGACATCGACAGCACCGTGCGCTCGCAGCACGCGTTGCTGGAGAAGGTGTTCGGATTCCACCCGCTCGCCATCGAGGATACGCTCAACCCGGCGTCGCGTGTGAAGCTCGAGGAGTATCCGGGCTATCTGTAC
>Ga0315904_10010762_pt1 | contig 11770 bp, 10 predicted proteins | sample LakEriMetagenome_6_FD_203529 | JGI IMG/M metagenome (GOLD analysis project Ga0315904, IMG submission 203529) | Freshwater fungal communities from buoy surface, Lake Erie, Ohio, United States - Buoy 12 MA120 | ecosystem: Environmental > Aquatic > Freshwater > Lake | place: USA: Lake Erie, Ohio...
TGAGCGGTTGATCGGCGCCTTCGTGGCCACCCTCGGGCTGCCGCCTGCCGAGCCGCTGAACGAGCTCACGCGCGCGCGGCTCGATGCGGCCTTTGGTCGCGGCCACGACTACACCTACCTCTACCCCGGCATCCGCAAGGTGGTGCAGGCGGCCGGCCGGGTGATCCGCACGCCGCACGACCGCGGCTGGGTCTTCCTGATCGACGACCGCTTCCGCCGCGCCGAGGTGCGCCGGCTGCTGCCGGCATGGTGGGACGTGGAAGGCTGAGACCGCGTGGGCGGCGGATGCCGGCGCTCACGCGCGGTCGTCGACCTTCTCGATCGCTCGATCGACGAACGCTATGCGCTGCACGCCCAGATCCTGACCACCAAGCGCGATCTCGCTGACCTTCCGAGCAGGGTTCGGACCCACCTCCGGGCGCGAACCCGTCAGACCGGCGGCCCCGCCTCCAGACACCGCCACGAGAACACCGGCCAGTGGCTGCGCGACTGGTTGCCCTCGCCACCGTAAACCACGCAGCCGCCGCTGTCGCGGCAGAAACAAAGCTCGCCGCTTTCGCCCGCGTTGAAGCGGTCCTCGAGGGCGGCTCAGGCCGGCTGCTCGAGCGTGGGCGCGATGTCCTGCAGCGTGGCGCGGCGCATGTCGCGCGGCTGACGGTTGTCGTCGAAGGCGCGCGCACGGTGCATCGTGGCGCGGTTGTCCCAGATGACGAGGTCGTGCACCCGCCACACATGCCGATAGACGAACTGGCGCTGCGTGGCGTGCTCGATCAGGTCGCGCACCATGGCCATCGCCTCGGGCACCGGCATGCCGTCGATGGCCCCGATGTGCGAGGACAGGTACAGCGACAGCCGGTTGGAGCCCGGCACGCGGCGCACCAGCCGCTGCGGCACCGGCTCGAACTGCTCGCGCTCGGCCTCCGAGAAACCCGCGAACCCCAGCTGCGCGCGCGAATAGAGCAGGCTGTGCCGCGTGATGAGGCCGCGCAGCCGCGCCTGCGTGGATTCGGGCAGCGCGTCCCAGGCCGCGCGCATGTCGGCGAACTCGGTGTCGCCGCCAACGTCGGGAATCACCCGCGCGTGCAGCATCGAGTAGAGCGCCGGCGTGGCCTTGAAGGAACTGTCGCTGTGCCACAGCCGGTTGCCGAGGTTGAACATCCGGCGGTTGTCGTCGGCCGACAGCAGTGAGCCGTCGACGTCGAGATTGGAGATGTCGGCCATCTCCTTGTGCTTGAGGCGATGCTTGTGCGCATCGACCACCGCGCGCGAGGGCTCGAGCGGCCCGAGCGCGCGGGCAAACGCCATCTGCTGGTCGTCGTCGATCGGCTGGTCGCGGATGACCAGCACACCGTGCTGCTGCATGCCGAGGTGGATGCGGTGCAGGGTGTCGGCATCAGGCACGGTGCGCAGGTCGACGCCGCGCACCTCGGCCACGAATACCGGGTGCAGCGGAACGAAGCTCAGGGCCATGGTGTCACTCCGATCAGGGCGCCGCGCGCGACACGCGCGAACCGACACTTTAAATCGGCGCGGGCGCCGCGATAAGCCAGGGACGGCGGCGGGGTCCGGCCAGCGTTTCGCACAGGCGCCCGCCTACACTGGAAGCTTGGCCAACGCTACCCTCACCCCCCGCGTGGCACCCCGTCCAACCGCCGCCGACGCCCCGATCTGCCCGCTGTGCGAGCGGCCGATTCCGGACGACCAGAAGGACGCGCACCACCTGGTGCCGCGCAGCAAGGGCGGCCGCCATACCGAGTACCTGCACCGGGTTTGCCACCGGCAGATTCACGCGCTGATCACCGAGACCGAACTCGCGCGCGAGTACGCCACCGTCGAGGCGCTGCTGCGCCACCCCGAGGTGGCGGCCTTCGTGCGCTGGGTGCGCGGCAAGCCGCCGGGCTTCACGGTGCGCACCCGCAAGAGCGAGCGGGTGCGCAGACGCTGAGGCGCCGCCGCTTGCCACCGCCGCCGCGCCTGCTGGCGGGCGGACGGCGTTGCGGGCCGGGTCAGGTGCCGCGCGGCAGGCCGATCGCGTCCCAGGAATCGGCGCCGGCGTCGTAGCGCGCCTGGGCCGCGGCCATCAGGGCGATCGCGTCCTCGCGCCGCGCCACGCTCTGGAAGATCGCGCTCTCGTTGCGGCGGGCGGCGTCCATGGGCAGATCGCGCCCGTCGATGAGGCTGCGCTTGCAGGCAGCCAGCGACCACGCCGGCCAACGCGCGATGTGCGCGGCCCAGTCGATGGCGGCCTGACGCAGCTGCGTATCGGGCACCACCTTGTTGATCGCGCCCAGGGCCAGCGCCTCGCGCGCGGTGATCGGCCGGCCGTCGAGGATCATCTCCATGCACTTGGTGGGCCCGATGAGGCGTGCCAGCCGCGTGGTGCCACCAGCCCCGGGGATGATGCCCAGCGCCACCTCGGGCTGGCCGTAGGTGGCCGACTCGGCGGCGATGCGCAGGTCGCAGCCCCAGTTGAGTTCGGCGCCGCCGCCCCAGGCCTGACCGTTGTTGGCGGCGATCACGATCATCGGCGAGTTGTCGATGAAGTCGAAGACCGGCAGGGCGCGCGGCTTGCTGCTGGTGGGGGGCGGCGCGGCACGCTGGGTCTCGATGATGCCGGCGAGCGACCAGTGCGTGATGAAGATGCCCGGGCGGTCGGAGGCGAGCACCACGGTGCGGCAGCGCGCGTCGGCCGCGGCCTGCAGCGCCTCGAGCAGGCGCCGGGCAAGCTCGGTGCTGCCGAAGTTGCGCGGCGGGTTGTCGAAGACGATCAGGCCGACACCGTCGGACGGCTGCGAAAAGGAAGCGGAAGCTGTCATGCGGGCTCCTCAAGAAAAGTGGGCGCTCACCATTCCATGTCGCCGTCGAGCATCTCGCGGGCGATGGTCCGGCGCAGGATCTCGTTGCTGCCGTCGGCGATGTTGACCTTGCGCAGCGACTGCCAGGCCTCGGTGAGGTGCATGTCGTTGGTCATGCCGATCGCGCCGTGGGCCTGGATCACGCGGTCGAGGGCCTGCGCGCCCATCTGGGTGGCGAAGGCCTTGGTCATGGCCACCTCCTTGCGCGCCGGCAGGCCGGCATCGAGCAGGCGCGCGGCGTTCAGGCACATGAGATGCGCGGCGTGCATCTGCATGGCCGACTCGGCCAGCGGGAAGCTCACGCCCTGATACTCGGCGATGGGGTGGCCGAAGGCCTCGCGCACCTTGATGTACTCGAAGGCGCGCTCGAGGCCCGCGCGCGACTGGCCGACCGCGCGCGCCGAGTTGTAGAGCCGGCCGAGGTTGACCCCGAGCATCGCGATGGCAAAGCCCTTGTTCAGCTCGCCCACCAGCTGCCACGGCTCGATGCGCACGTCGTCGAAGTGCAGCACCGCCTCGTCGCCGCCGGCGCTGCCCCACATGCGGATCACGCGCTCGACGACGAAGCCGGGCGAACGGGTGGGCACGAGGAAGGCGCTGATGCCGCCGCGCCGCTGCGCCGCGCGCTCCGGGTCGGTGACCGCGAAGACGATGCAGTAGTCGGCGTAGGGGCTGTTGGTCGTCCAGATCTTGCTGCCCGACAGGCGCCAGCCGCTGCCATCGGGCACCGCGCGCGACTTCATCATCATGGCGTCGGAACCGGCGCCGGGCTCGGACATGCCGAAGCACATGCTCTGGCGCCCTTCCATCATGGGCACCAGCATCTCCTCGCGCGCCCGCGGGCTGACCTGGGCCAGCACCGCCGACGGACCGAACGCCCAGTGGCTGATCGCGTAGTGGCCCAGCCAGTACTGCTCCGAGCAGCGGTGGAACACCCGCTCCCAGCCACCGAACCAGGCGAGATGGCCCAGTCCGCCGCCGCCCAGCGCGGCCGGTACGCACATCGTGTAGTAGCCCGCGCGGGCGGACGCCATGCGGACCTCGCGGATCAGCGCGAGCGCGTCGGGGTGGTAGCGGCCGTCCTCGGTGTACAGGCGGCGCTCGTCGTCGAGAAGCGCCGCGTGGCGTTCGTGGCGGGGGATGACCTCCTGCTGCAGAAAACGGTCGAGTCCCTCGCGGAGCGCGTCGATCTCGGGCGGGTAAGGGATGGCGATGGCGGTCAAGGCAGGCTCCGGGCGCCCGCGGCCGCGGGCCACCCGAACGACTCTACCAGTTGGCCTCGCGCTCGGGCGTCGCGCCGATGCGGTGCACGGAAAGGTCGGCGCCGTCGTGTTCCTCTTCCGGCGACAGACGCAGTCCGGCGACCGCCTTGATTGCGCCATAGACCACCAGGCCCGCAACCACGGCCCAGGTCACGCCCATCGCGGTGCCGATCAGTTGCGCCGTGACGTTGACCCCACCCAGCCCGCCGAAGGCGGTGGCGCCGAAGATGCCGCAAGCCACGCCGCCCCAGGCACCGCACAGGCCGTGCAGCGGCCACACGCCGAGCACATCGTCGATCTTCCAGCGGTTCTGCACGAGCGTGAAGAGCGCGACGAAGAGCGCACCGGCCACGGCGCCGACCACCAGCGCGCCCAACGGATGCATGAGGTCGGAGCCGGCGCACACCGCCACCAGGCCCGCAAGCGGCCCGTTGTGGACGAAACCGGGGTCGTTGCGGCCCAGGGCCAGCGCCGCCAGCGTGCCGCCGGCCATGGCCATCAGCGAATTGACCGCCACCAGCCCCGACATCTTCTCGAGGGTCTGGGCGCTCATCACGTTGAAGCCGAACCAGCCGACGATCAGGATCCAGGCGCCCAGCGCGAGGAAGGGGATGCTCGAGGGCGGGTGCGCCGACATCGCGCCGTCCTTGCGGTAGCGGTTGTGACGCGCGCCCAGCAGCAGCACCGCCGGCAGCGCGATCCAGCCGCCCATGGCGTGCACGACCACCGAGCCGGCAAAGTCGTGGAACTCGTCACCGGTGAGCTCCTTGATCCAGGCCTGCACCCCGAAGTGCTGGTTCCAGACGATGCCCTCGAAGAACGGATAGACGAAGCCCACCAGACAGGCAGTGGCCACCAGTTGCGGGCCGAAGCGCGCGCGCTCGGCGATGCCGCCCGAGACGATGGCCGGGATGGCCGCCGCGAAGGTGAGCAGGAAGAAGAACTTGACGAGGTCGTAGCCATTGCGCGCGGCAAGTTGCTCGGCGCCCACCCAGAAGGAGGTGCCGTAGGCCACCGAGTAGCCGATCGCGAAGTACACGACCGCCGAGACCGAGAAGTCGACCAGGATCTTGACCAGGGCATTGACCTGGTTCTTGCGGCGCACGGTGCCCAGCTCGAGGAAGGCGAAACCGGCGTGCATGGCCAGAACCATGATCCCGCCGAGCAGAACGAAGAGCGCATCAGCGCCCGGTATTGGTGCATTCATGATGGATTGAGCGCAAAAAAGTGGGTTCGTGGTGCATGAATCGACCGTCCGAGCCGGCCGCACCATAACAAAGCAAAAAATGCGCCGCATCGTTTCAGGAACGAGCGGCGGTGGTGCGCGGACGGCGCGGAGCGGGGCGCGCCGCGGGCATCCCGGTGCGCGGACGGTAGGCCCAGACCGCGCCGGGCGCGGCCGTGTCCCGCGGATCAGCCGGCGACGATCAGCCGCAGGCCAAGCCCGATGAAGATCAGACCGGCGATGCGGTCGAGCCACAGGCCCGCGGCCGGCCGACGGTTGAGCCACTGGCCCACGGTGCCGGCGAAAGCGCCGAGCAGCGCGAAGAGCAGCGCTGCCTGCGCGGTGAAGACCACGCCGAGCACCGCCAGCTGCCCGCTCACCGGCCCGCCGCTCGGCGCGACGAACTGCGGCAGGAACGACAGGAAGAAGAGGATCACCTTGGGGTTGATGGCGTTGGCCATCACGCCGCGCAGAAAGAGGGCGCGCAGCCCCGGGCCACTGCTGTCGGCCTGCGGCACGCTCGAGCCGCCACGGCTGCGCAGGCACTGCAGGCCGAGCCATGCCAGGTAGAGGCCGCCACCGAGGCGCAGCAGCGTGAAGGCGAGCGGCGAGGCCGCCACCAGCGCGCCCACGCCGATCACGGCCAGCAGCGTGTGGCTCAGGCAACCCAGCCCGCAGCCCAGGCCGAAGGCGATGCCGGCCGCGCGGCCACGCGACATGCCCAGGCCCAGCACCATGAGATTGTCGGGCCCGGGCGAGATGGTGACCGCCACCGAGGCGAGCAGGAAGGCGGCAAGTTGCGGAAGCGCGACGAGGGAATCGGCGGTCATGGATCGTGGCGGTCGGTGGCGATGCCGCGGCGCAGCCAGGGCATGGCCGCATAGACGCCGAGCATCAGGAGGTAGACGGACCCGGAGACGGGATCGCGGCTGGCAAGCCACGCAGCAAGGTCGCGCCCGGCGAGGATCACGCCCAGGAGCAGCTCGGCGCCCAGCAGCAGCGCAAGCGCGAGCGCACCCACCCATGGCCAGGCGGTCGCACCGATGGCAGCTCCGAAACGCCTGACCGCGTAGCCCGCCGCGAGATAGAGCGCCACGAACATGAAGGGCATCTCGAGAAGTTCGGCGTGGCGCTCACCCAGCCGGGGCACGAGGAAGGGAACCCGCACGGCGCCCAGCGCGAAACCCGCCGCGAAGACGAGTCCGAAGTAGGCGAACGCCGCGCGGATCGCCGCGCCGCGGGGCCGGTGCGATGCAGGCACGCGCGGCAGCGGCTCAGGCGGTCTGCCCGCAACCGTGCGCCTTCAGGATCCGCTCGCGGGAAGCCGGATGCCGGGCCAGCGCCGCCGCCGGGCGCCGGGGACGCGCGACCAGCTCGCCGCCGCAGTTGGGGCATCTGCCGGCGAGCACGCCGTCGGCACAGGTGGCGCAGAAGGTGCACTCGAAGGAGCAGATGCGGGCGTCGGTGGCCTCGGGCGGCAGATCGCGATCGCAGCACTCGCAGTTGGGTCGCAGCTGTAGCATCCTGAGGCCTCCTTCCTTCGTGCCGAGTGTACGCCGGCCGTCGGCCAGACCGATACCCTGTCGCCAGCCCTCACGCCCCCGGAGACCGCCCTTGCCCAAGCCCGCCCGCCCCTGGCAACCGAGTGCCGAGCAGATGGCCCTGTGGCCCGCCATCTCGGGCAACACGATCAACGGCCTGGGCGAGACCGCGGCGCGCCGCCCCAGTCCCATCTACTGGCACGCACCCGAGGCCACGCCGCACGGACCCTTGCAGCGCTGGTTCCAGCAACGCAACGCCGGCGGCGAGCTGCTCGCCCGCGCGCGGGCGGCCCGCCAGGCGGTGCTCGATGCGCCGCTGGGCCCCCTCGCCGAGGCGGCCGCCGCGCGCACCCCCGCGCAGTGGACGGCCGGGGTGCGCGAGGCCGCGCTGGCCGGCGGTGCCGACATCGTCGGCGTAGCCCGGATGCGTCCCGAATGGGTCTTCGAGGGCCATGCGGTGGCCGAGCGCTTCATCGTGATGATCGGCGTGGCTCACGACTGGGAACGCATGAAGACCGCGCCCGAGGAGCCCTCGTTCGCCGAGGTGGTCACGCAGTACGCGCGCGGCAACCGGGCGGCGAAGGCAGCCGCCACCTGGCTGCGCGCGGGCGGCATCGATGCGAAACCGCACGGCGGCCCGATGGCCGGGCCGGTATCGCTGGTGCCCGCGGCGCTTGCCTGCGGCTTCGGCGAGCTCGGCAAGCACGGCTCGATCATCCACCGGCGGCTGGGTTCGAGCTTCCGGCTGGCGTCGGTGCTCACCGACGCTCCGCTGGTCGAGGACGCGCCCGACGTCTTCGGCGCCGACGATTTCTGCATGCGCTGCCGGGCGTGCGAGGACGCCTGCCCGCCGGCGGCGATCGCCCCCGACAAGCAACGCGTGCGCGGCGAGGTGCGCTGGTACGTGGACTTCGACCGCTGCCTGCCCTACTTCAACGAGCACGGCGGCTGCGGCATCTGCCTGGCGGTGTGCCCGTGGAGCCGGCCGGGCGTGGCCGACTCGCTGCTTGCCAAGATGGCGCGCCGGCGCGACGCCGACGAAGCGGGCGATCAGGCGACCGCGAAGCCCTCGTAGCCGCGCGCGACCACCTCGTCGCAGCGCTTCACGTAGTCGGGGAAACCGATCAGCGGCATGAACACGCGGGTCTTGCCCGGCACGTTGGCGCCGAGGTACCAGGAGTTGCAGTGCGGATACAAGGTTGTGTCCGCAACCGCATTGACATGGCCGACCCAGGCCTCCTGCGCCTGCGGCGTGGCCTCGATGCTGCGCCGGCCCTGCGCGCGCAGCCAGGCCATGCAGCCGGCGATCCAGTTCACGTGCTGCTCGATCGAGACGATCATGTTGGTGAGCACCGACGGGCTGCCCGGGCCCGACACCGTGAACAGGTTGGGGAAGCCCACGACGTTCAGCCCGAGATAGGTGCGAGGCCCGGCCGCCCAGGCCTCGCGCAGGCTCTGCCCGCCGCGACCGCGGACGTCGATCTTGAGCAACGTGCCGGTCATCGCGTCGAAGCCGGTGGCGAAGACGATCGCGTCGACCTCGAACTCGCGGCCGGCGGCCTTCACGCCGCGCGGGGTGATGGCCTCGATGCCGCCGGGCCGGATGTCGACGAGGTGCACGTGCGGCTGGTTGAAGGTCTCGAAGTAGCCGGTGTCGACGCACATGCGCTTGCAGCCCAGCACCTGGGTGGGGCACAGCAGTTCGGCGGTGGCCGGATCCTTGACGATCTCGCGGATGCGCTCGCGGACCCAGTCGGCGGCGATCTCGTTGGCATTCGGGTTGATCATGAGGTCGGCGAACGCGCCCTGGAAGCCGAGCCCGCCGCGGTTCCAGCGCTCGGCGAAGGCGCGATCGCGCTCCTCGTCGGTGGCGCTGAAGATCGAGACCTCGCTGCGCGGGACGGCCGACCCGAAGGCGCCCATCATCTGGCTGTTGCGCGCGCGGAAGGCCGGGTACTCGGCCTTGATGCGCGCCTCGTAGCCGGGATCGAGCGGCGCGTTGCGCGCCGGCACCGAGTAGTTGGCCGTGCGCTGGAACACCCACAGCTCGCGCGCCTGCCTTGCGATGATCGGGATCGACTGGATGGCCGACGACCCGGTGCCGATGACCGCGACCCGCTTGCCGCTGAAGTCGACCGGCTCGTGCGGCCACTCGCCGGTGTGGTAGGTGGGCCCGGTGAAGGTCTCGAGGCCCGGAAACGCGGGCTTGTTGGTCGACGACAGGCAGCCGGTGGCCATCACGACGAACTGGCCGCTCACGGCATCGCCGCGGTCGGTGCGCACGGCCCAGCGCGCGCTGGATTCGTCGAAGTGCGCGGCGGTCACGCGGGTGGAGAAGCGGATGTCGCGGCGCAGGTCGTAGCGGTCGGCGACGTGGTTGGCGTACTTGAGGATCTCGGGCTGCGGCGCGAAGCGCTCCGACCAGTGCCACTCCTGCTGCAGCGAATCGTCGAACTGGTAGGAGTACTCCATGCTCTCGACGTCGCAGCGCGCGCCCGGATAGCGGTTCCAGTACCAGGTGCCGCCCACGCCATCGCCGGCCTCGAAGGCCACCGCGCGCAGGCCCAGACCGCGGGCACGGTGCAGCATGTACATGCCGGCGAAACCGGCGCCGACGATGACGACGTCGAAATCGGTGGCGGAACCGGCATCGGCCGGCACGGGGCGCTCGGTGGGGGCGTTCATCGGGACCTGCGGCGAGGGTTCATCGGGAGCTGCCAAGGATACGCCGCCGCACGCGCGCCCTGCCGATAGCCCCATCGAAGCCGAAATGGCCGGCACGCGTGCCCGCTGACCGTGCTCAAGCCCGGCGCGCAGCAACGCGCTCAGACTGCGACGGCGGCCGCACGGCCCGGGCCTGATCCGGCGCACCGGGGTGCAGGCCGATCCGCGCCCGGCATGCCTGCCTACGACCCCTGGCGGGTCGACCCCGACGATCTGCTGCGTCGCTGCGACCCCGACACGCTGCCCTGCGCCACCTCGCAGGAGCTGCCCGACATCGACACCGCGCTGGGCCAGGATCGCGCCGTCGAGGCGGTGCGATTCGGGCTGGCGATGCCGCGGCGCGGCCACAACCTGTACGCGATGGGCCCGCCGGGCCTGGGCCAGCGCGCGCTGCTCGGGCGGCTGCTGCGCGAGGCGGCCGCCGCCCGCCCCGCGCCCGACGACGCGTGCTACGTGTTCAATTTCGCCACGCCGCACCGGCCAACCCTGCTGCGCCTGCCCACTGGCCGGGCGCCGGCGCTGCGCCGCGACATGGCGCAGCTGGTCGAGGACCTGCGCGCGGGCATCCCCGCCGCCTTCGAGGCCGACGACTACCAGCACCGCCGCGAAGGCCTGGAGCGCGCGCTCGCGGAGCGCCAGGACCAGGCGATCGGCGCCATCGGCGAGCGCGCCCGCGGCCGCGGCGTGGCCCTGCTGCGCACGCCCACCGGATTCGGCTTCGCGCCCCTGGCCGGCGATGCCGTGATGCCGCCCGGGGAGTACCAGCATCTGCCGCCGGCCCAGCGCAAGCCGATCGAAGACGCGATGGCCGAACTGCAGCAGGAACTCGAGGCGGTGATCGAGCAGATCCCGCAGTGGCGGCGCGAGGCGCAGCGGCAGCTGCGCGAGCTCGACCGGCAGGTCACGCAGCAGGTGGTGGGCAGCCTGATCGCCGAGATCCGCGAGACCTGGGAGGCGATCGCGGCGGTGCGCGATCACCTGGAGGCGGTGCGCAACGACGTGCTCGATCACGTCGAGGCCTTCCAGATGCCGCGCGATGGCGACAACCCGGCGCTGCTCGCCGTCGCGATGGCCCGCGGCGAGCCGGCCGAGGCACTGTGCGCGCGCTACTCGGTGAACGTGCTGGTGCACCACGCCGACGGCAGCGGCGCGCCGGTGGTCTGTGAGGACCATCCGACGCACGACAACCTGGTGGGGCGGATCGAGCACGAGTCGCAGATGGGCATGATGATCACCGACTTCACGCTGATCCGCAGTGGCGCCCTGCACCGCGCCAACGGCGGCTACCTGGTGATCGACGCGTTGCGGCTGCTGGCCCAGCCGCTGGCCTGGGAGGCGCTCAAGCGCGCGATGCGCGCCGGCGAGATCCGCACCGAATCGCTGGCGCAGGCGCTGGGCCTGATCAGCACCGTGTCGCTCGCACCCGAGCCGGTGCCGCTCGATCTCAAGGTGGTGCTGGTCGGCGACCGGCGGCTGCATCAGCTGCTGCACGCGTACGACCCCGACTTCGCCGAGCTGTTCAAGGTGGCGGTCGATTTCGACGAGGACATGCCGCGCGGGCCCGATGCCGACCCGCGCTATGCCCGCCTGATCGCCACGCTGGCGCGGCGCGAGGCGCTGCGGCCGATCGAGCGCGCGGGCCTGGCCCGACTGGTGGAGCACGCCTCGCGGCTGGCGTCGGACTCGGCCAGGCTGTCACTCGAACACGCCCGCCTGACCGACCTCATGCTCGAGGCCGATCATCTGGCCGCCGTGGCGGGGGAGGCGGTGACGGCGCTGGCGCACGTCGATGCGGCGATTGCCGCGCGCGAGCGTCGCGGCGAGCGGCTGCGCGAGCGGCTGCGCGAAGAAGCGTTGCGCGGACGCCTGCTGATCGACACCGCTGGCGCGCGCATCGGCCAGGTCAATGGCCTGTCGGTGATCCGTCTGGGGTCGGACGACTTCGGCACGCCGATGCGCATCACCGCGAGCGTGCGGCTGGGCGCCGGCGGCGTGCTCGACATCGAGCGCGAGGCGCGGCTGGGCGGCCCGCTGCACGCCAAGGGCGTGCTGATCCTCGGCGGCTACCTGGCCGGCCGCTACTGCGCCGACCGGCCGCTGTCGCTGTCGGCGCGGATCGTGTTCGAGCAGAGTTACGGCGCGATCGACGGCGACAGCGCCTCA
>Ga0315904_10010763_pt1 | contig 11769 bp, 19 predicted proteins | sample LakEriMetagenome_6_FD_203529 | JGI IMG/M metagenome (GOLD analysis project Ga0315904, IMG submission 203529) | Freshwater fungal communities from buoy surface, Lake Erie, Ohio, United States - Buoy 12 MA120 | ecosystem: Environmental > Aquatic > Freshwater > Lake | place: USA: Lake Erie, Ohio...
ATGGATGTGGATTTGCTACTGAGGATGGGTTTAATCCTATTGCAAAAATGCGTGTAATGGCATCCGCTCCGAAGGAAGAATTAAAAAGTGTATTGTTTAATAAATCAGGATTTAATTTTGATGAAGCCCCATTTTAATCCCTCCCAACGCAAATGGGACATCCTGCATACATTCTGCTACGCCTACATTTGCCAACCGCCCCAGGACTTCTGGGAGGACAAGCAATTCATGGAGGAGCGTGATTTCCTCCTCCGTGCCGTCAAGAATAACGTCCACGTTACGGACTGGAAACAAATACTAAGGGAATATTCGCAAATGGGACCAATAACATTGAGCATAAGACACGCAAAGGAATTTTATGAAGCGGAAGTCCAAAACAAAGAAACGGAGGCTTACAGAGCGATTAAAAGCTATTTCTTAAAAACGGACAGAGAGAGGGAAATTATTCGTTCCAATCCAGGCTGCGATATTTCCTACATAACGCTCTATTTGCGAGAGGGGGAGGCGTACAGAACGCCAACGGAAACGTGGACAATGGAAACGAAGAAAACTAAAAAGAAAGCAAAATGATAGACCTGTTAATCAATTTCGACAAGGAGGAGGACAAGAAGAAACTGTTCTCCATTATGAAAGTTCTGAAAGGAGAACACGCTGTTGCCATTAAGAAGAAACGAGTGCAGCGGTCAGGGAGCCAAAATCGGTACTATTGGTCAGTCGTAATTGGCTATATATCAGAGGAAACCGGATATACAAAGGAGGAAGCCCATCAGCTCATGGGCCGTATGTTTCTCAAATACGTTAAAAGCGTATCTGACGGAACGGAAGAAGTTTTTGTCCGTTCCACCACGTCTTTGAATACTCTCGAAATGACGGAATACATTGAATCCATCCGTACATTTGCCTTGAGCGAACTTGGCACATACATCCCCGACCCGAATGAAATCATCTACGAAAAGTAGCAGCAAACCCAAACGAATTGTAACGCCACGGGTTGAACGGACGAGAAATGGCCGGACCGAGACGCAAAGCCAGCATATGGGAAAGCTACGGAGCGCACTGCGCAATCTCTCTCGTTGGTGGAAGCCTTTTGCTATGGCCTTAAAGGCGGCATCCGTTACGCATCATATAGGAAGAAGAAAGCGCGTCCTCTATCTCTGTGCCGAATGCGACAAGCTGTTCGACCGAAAGCAAGTGGAGGTGAACCACAAACTCCCATTGGGAAGCCTGAAGACGTACGAGGACCTTCCTGGCTTCTGCGAAAGGCTATTCGTAGAGGACCTTTCCTTGCTTGAAGTGCTGTGTAAGGAGTGCCACAAGGAGGAAACGGCAATGCAACGTGAACAGAGAAATTCCGCAGAGCAAAAATAATTTGTAATTGTTTCACAAATAGGCTTTGTTTGCGGCATGGAAACGAAACTGACAGCAGTAGAGTGGCTCTTGGAGCAGACAATGTACATTCGTTCTACAAAGTGGCCTGACATTGTTGAGCAGGCTCTTGAAATGGAACGTGAGCAACATGGGGAAACCTGGGATATGGCTCTTAAGCAAATGGTTGAAAGAGGCTATGTATGGGAGAGAGCCATGTGCGACTTTGATGACTACTGGAAAAAGCGAAATGCCCCCATCTCTGAGGGCATTGACCAACCGGGGCTACCGGAAGGGATGGACAATTCTACAACCCCTCCGGGTGCGCATTGTGAAGAGGCGTGAGGGGTCTTATTAGGACAAAGATACAATGAATATAGTAATTGCTGATAACGTTTTGCAGATTGGCGGTCGTTTTAATGCCGCCAATGTGGTGTTATACGCTGCCTTTATTACTAATTTAATTTAAAAACAAAAATATGACACCAAAAGAAAAAGCAAAAGAAATTTACTGCAAGTATGCAGATGCTCTTAACATAAGAGATTTACAAACAACAGCTAATCCATTTGTAAAACAATGTGCTTTAATAGCAGTTGAAGAAATATTAAATAATAATTGCGGAAGCCATACAGATGAAGCAAATGCAACTTATTTTGAAATCTATTGCGATGAATATTTTTGGAATGATGTCAAGTCGGAGTTGCAGTCTTTGTAAGGTTGCGTATAACTATCCTATTGCCGCAATATTGCGTGATATATTGTCGCAAATATCGGCAACTTTTGCGACAGGATTGTACGGCAATTGTCCGTACTTGCCGTAAACTTCTGAAATGGAAACAATAGGACAAAAACTTAGCCCCGTGCTGAACGAAATTGAACAAGCACTTTGGGAGCACGAAGCATGGGGAGGCGGGCAGCCCCATTACACAGACGAAGGCTTCCGTGCCGCCGTTAAAATATTTACATCCGCCTTGATGGACAAGATGTATGACCTCCAAAAAAAGGAAAGCTTTGTGATTGACGACATGGAGGTGATGGCTACGTCATTAGGCAATCAGGTGCGCTCCCTTGTCAAAACTTATTGCGATATTGATACGCATGACTTATACGAATAATGTTATGAAAAAAAGAGAGGAAATCATTGTTGCAAAACTATTTAATAACATCGCCTTGTTCTTCCTGGGCTGCATTTTGCTTATGGGATTTGTTAGCTGCTTCCCAGAGACAATGCCGTTCTTCAGCGTTCCTCAAGTGGTTTTGTTGTTAAGCTGGAGCATATTTTGCATATCAAGAGGCTACTTACACCTTACTAAAAAATGAACAACGTCACGTGTTGTTTTGTTTGTGAAAAAAAGGACATACATTTGCGCTCTGTATGGAAAAACAAATAAAAGACGTAGAGGCTTTCTATAAAGCCTTTAACATTTCCCTCCCCGAAACCATGCGTTATTTGCATAAGGAGAGGGCGTTGTTGCGACACAAACTCCTACAGGAAGAAGTGGGGGAACTGCTTGATGCCTCTATGGCCTCCCAGGGAACCATCGTGGACGTTGCCGATGCTATTACGGATTGTTTCTACATTCTTATAGGAACGGCATTGGAATACGGAATTGCCGACAAACTTCCCGCTCTGTTTGACGAAGTTCACGCAAGCAACATGAGTAAGCTGGACGAGAACGGAAAGCCTCTGTACAGAGAGGATGGCAAGGTGATAAAAGGACCGAATTACAAGAAACCAAATTTAAAAGATATAATATATGGCAAGTAATAACACATCTCCAAAGGTAACAATGATTGAAAGCCGTGTGCTCGTCCTGCCGGACAAAGCCGCTGATTTCTATGACGAAAACGGAATGATTGTCGTTCCTGATATGGCAAAGGAATCCCCTCCGCAGGGAGAGGTGATTGCTGTTGGTGATAAGGTGGAAGTGGTGAAAGTGGGCGACAAGGTGTTGTACACAAAGGGAGCAGGCGTGAGGGCCGAGCTCCACAAAACAGAATACCTCATTATGCGAGAATACGAAATCCACTGCATTCTGTAATGGCATTCGTCACCAAATATTCGCCCGACATGAAACCCATAAGGGAATACCTTGTGGAAATAGACGGCATTTATCAAAACACTATAGAATACGGAACGCTCCTCCTCCACAGGCCCTCAAACGTATATAATGAAACAGGAGGCTTATGCGAGGAGGGCGTTGTCGTTAAGGCTCCCTTGCGGGATGGCTTTGACAAGGACATTGTAGGAAAACGTATTAAGTTTTGGTTCTCCGAGGCCCATGCCACATACAAGGGCAATATGCCGAAAATAGACGGACACCTGATGGTGGCCCCCAAAAGCATCATAAGCATTGAGGACCGGGAGGTGGGCGACCACATCCTCTGTAAGCCTATAGAAACGACACGGAGCGCAGCAGGACTTATTATTCCCAACATAGAACTTGTAAGCTATGACACGCTCCAAAAACCTGTGGAGAACATCAGGGAGTTTTACACGGACAAGGGAATCGTTCAGGGAAAGAACGACCACTTCCCCGCAGGAACGCCTCTGTTCTGGGGAGATGAAAGCAATGTTCGTGTAGGCTATAATGGATGTTTCCTTGTCAGAAAGCGGATGGTGATGGCAAGCGGAGAGGATGCGGCCAAGCTGATTTACATCAAGAAGAAAGTGAGGAAGGCGTAATGGCTAAGAGTAAAGTGGAAGTGCCGTTGTTTGAGGAAAAGAGGCAGCGTGGAAGGCCCATTAAATACGACTTCTCCCCTTTCAAAAAGGAGAGCACAAAGTATTTGGTTATTCCAAACGTGGGCCTTGAGGAATACGATTCCCTGCGGTCCACATTCGCAAGATGGCGCAGGATGGAGGGAATTGAAGGACGGTTTAATTATGACTTCCTGAAAAACGACATAGCTATATGGAGGGCATAAATGAGAAATATTTTATTTCATACACAAAGCACAGAAGAGGGAGAATGCGTTTCTACCAGTTTGACGGGTTTCTACAATTTGGCATTCAGTTCTATCCTTACGCATCCATATCTGAACTAAGCAAATCATGGAGAATAACGAAAAAGTTGTTGAAAACAAGGTCAAGGCCAAAGGCAACATACGGGATGCAAGAGGGGAAGGAGGGAGTGTTTGTATTCCGAACCCCAAGGATTTATGGCGAAGAGTTTTTAACAAAAATCTTAAATGCTACGAGGTTTACGTCAGGGGAACAAACATTCTTGTAGCAACGGGCATAGGCAACACGGGGGATAGTTTCCTCATTGGTGCGCTCCCGGCTATAATGACAACATTCATACAAATAGTTAAACAAATAGAAGATGGCGAAGTCAGCGAAGAAACATACGGAAACGCCCTTGCCCTCATCCACGGATTCAAACAGAATATCAGAAAAGGAGAGAACGTGGATAGAGGCGGTGTATTCGGACTCAATTCCATTGAGCTTGACCTGGAAGGGCAGGGTGGAGGAAGTTACAAGGAGGTTGGGCTATACGATTAGTGCTGACGCACTGCGTTTTGGCTCACAGCTTTATTTCGTTCACAACATCAAGGCAGAGGCGTATTGGAGCATGGTGGTGATGTATCACAATGTGTGCGATTCCATCCGCACTCCCGAAACGGAATTAAGAAGTCCTAACGAAAACTCTTCCTACAAAGTGAAGATAGAAAACAGCTTAAAGCTGAAGCCCGTTATGGACGAAATCAAAAGATTGGCAGAGGATTTGTTTAAGAAGAATGAGGTGGCCGAGGCCGACTTCAATGCTGGCAAATTGGAAAGCGACTTTGGAGAGGGAGCATTAGAGGCTGCACTAAGAGAAGTGAACAATGGGAATCAGAGTGACAATAGCCCAACCAAAAAAAGAAAAGCGGCCAAGGAAGCCTAAACGGGAAGAATACATTTTCCAAAGCCGAAGGTTATGGGAAACGCCCCTTGGACACCTTGCTGTTATAGGAAAGAAATATTTCGTTTCCTATACACACATTGAGTTTAAGAAGTATTTGCGCAGGATGTTCAGGGGGTGTTTCGTTTTGTTTGCCGAAACAAAGACAACATGGATAGTTAAGAGAGCAAAAGAATATGCCGCAGAAGAAAATCAAGAAGTTAGTTCCTCTCGCAGAAGGTACTACTATCTACCTAAAAGGCCATCAGGTAATAACCCGGTATGAAGTGGAGCGCATAGACGAAGAGGGGCGTTCCCACCTTGTGCAACACGGAGAGGTGAAGAAGCGATTTGTCTATCCCTCCACGGCCTATGTTTGGGGCGAACCATTATTCAAACACGGCCTTCGTGCCCATCCTCCTTCTTCGCTACTTGAGCGGGATTGGATGGCCTTTGAATCAAGAAGGAAATTGATGGGGCTGTTCAAGCGTTTTGACAGAATCGGCAGGCGCATCCCTAACTTGCAAAGCAGCAAGAAAATGCTAAATTGCATAGAAATAATAGAAGAGCTTATTGGGAGGATGCAGGCGGCAATGCGGAAGCAGAAGAAATGAAACTATCGGAAACGCAAAGAATAGAGAAGGGAAAACTCATTGAGCGCATTTGGGCGCTTGAATGCGTTACGCCCCCCATTCCCGAAGACCTGACGGTGATTCCGGGCTACGGCAACCCCAAGGCCAAGTTTCAGAGAACGCCCATTCCCGAATACATGAACATCGAAAAGAGCCAAGTACAAGCAGATGGCTCTGTTCGTTACACGCCCCTTCAACAGCAATTTATTCGGGAGGAGGTGAAGAAGATATTCCATTCAGGACAATGGGTGTACATCAGAGGCGTTCTCACGTGGCTCACCCCTTGGATGTACTTTGGCCTGAACTATTGGAAGCCTTCTGTGGAAACCAATGACGGCTTCCTTGAATACCGTGACCGCCAACGCAAAATCCTTCATTTCTGCTGGAACATATATCAACACCACAAGGAGCTTGGTGTCATCTACCTGAAGGGCCGTCAGGAGGGATTGTCCACATGGGGTCATTTAATAATGTTTTGGCTTGCCATCAGGGCTGAACGGCAGAACATAGGGCTTTCCTCCTCGGACCAAAAGCTGGCTGACGAGAACTTTGACGAACTTATTAGCAAGCCAGTAAACGCCCTGCCTCTATGGCTCATCCCTGTACACAGGATGAACAAGAACGAATTATTGCTTGTTGAGCCACCGGAACGCCAATCGAAAACTAAGAAAACTGCCAGCGTTTCCAAGGCTCTCGGAGGGAGTATAAGGCTTCGTGCTTTAACGAAACGAGGATGGGATGGTAAACGCTTGAACGGCCTTTTTGCCGATGAAGGCGGTAAGTGGGTGCAAGTGCAAATAAGTAAGTGGTGGAGTAAGCAGGTGAGGGCTTTGATGGTGAATGGCCGCAAGAGGGGCTTTGCGTTCTTCCCGACAACAACGGAAGAAGGCGACCAGGGAGGAGCGGAGTTTCAGCGTTTCTACACACAAGCCGACCTTGACACAAGACAGAACGGAAAATACCCTACAACTACTAACAAGCTTGTAAATCTTTTTCTTCCTGCTTACATGGGCTTGCCGGGATGGACAGATGCCTACGGGAATGACATTGTGGACACTCCCGATGACGAGCAATGGGAATGGATGCAAAAGAACGGACACGATGAACGAATAGGGGCGAAGGAGAAGCTGATGCGTGACCGCCAGCAGCTCCTTGACGCAGGGCTTGACGACCTCTATGCAGAGGAAATGCGTCAGAATCCTTTCACGCCTTCTGATGCGTTCAATAGCCTTAATGAGCATTGTCCGTTTGATGTCACCATCCTGCAAGCCCTGAAGCGTACAGCAGACGTTCCTGAAGTGCAGAACAGAATCAGAAAGGGATATTTCTATTGGCTTGACGTAAGAGAGCGTAGCATTGTCGGATGGAGGGAGGATGCAAGCGGCCCATTTGAAAGGACATGGGAGCCGCCTCCGAACCTGATAAACAAAACGCAGACAAGGAGAGGCATAAAGGCTCCTGCCAACGGGAAACTCGGAGCATTCGGAGTGGACCCCTACTTGAAAGCAAGCACTAAGAAGAAGGGCTCTAAAATGGCCGTTACAGGAAAGCTGTATTACAATCGCTACCATGAAGAGCAGAACAGAAAGGAGCGTGACACAACAGGCCGTGATATGCCGGGATATTTCCCCACGCCTGCCATATTTCTGTCCTTTGCCAACAGGAGTGCGGACAGTCATTACGATATGGAGCAGCTTCTGATGGCAGCCGTTTATTATAGTATGCCCATTGTTATCGAAAATAACGCTTCCATTGCTGTAGAAAACTTCTTTAACGCAAGGGGCTACGGAGGCTTTCTGTTGCGCGAGGCTGAAATCCTGAATGAAACCTCTCCTACGCAAATTCAATGGGAAACAACGGGAATCCATACAGGCGTTGAAGGAGCGGGAAGTGATGTTGTAAGGAGAGGGGCAACGTACTTTAATGACTTCCTTAGAGGGGATAGTTTGTTTTTAAACGAGCATACATACAAGATAGCGGAGGAGCCGATACGCTATCCGTTTCTGACAAGCATAAACGACAATATGCAGTTTGACATAACGGACAGGACAAAGAGCGATGCCACGATGTCAATAATTATGGTGAATTTCTATGAGTATAATGTGAACGAATACGATAATCCCCTTGCCTATAGCAGTGCGCCACAGAGCGATGTCAGGAGGTTATTTCCGAGGGGTACGTTCCTCAGGAGGGTGAGGGTGTAAATTTTTTTTAGGAAAAGACAGATATTTTGTAATTTTGGGCTTCACTAAAAATATTTTTCTCAATGGCACTTTTAAATATGCAATCTACAGTAAGCCCAATCTCTGGTCTTGCTATTCCTACTGGCTCTGCTCTTATTACCTATAATACAGACGCAATGAATTGGCCTACTCTTGCTTCTCAGTCAGGCATTGCTGCTTGGTCTCAATTTGAGTACACCAACGCAAACCAAACTGTAGGCATTGCAAGGGTTAAGCACACTGTTGCGAATATCCGCACTGCCGCAGGAGCTTCTACTGTTAGCTAAAAATAATCTCGTCATTGAGGTATAAATGCCACCCCTCACAAGGGGGTGGCTATATTTGTTTTATATGTTTTTTGTGTAATGAGGCCCGTATTCATTACAAGAAATTTTGAAATCAACATCTTTTTGACTTATTACAGATATATTGTGGTTGTTCTCTTTTTCTCCTTTCTCTGTTGTCCAATCTGAGTGATGTGTTTGATGGTAGCAAACTTTGAATGGGAGTTCGTATTTAATCCTATCAGCCCAAAATCCATCCCAACCAATTCTGCCTAAATATAGAGGCGTTTCAATTAACTCCGCTATACACTTAGCCTCTTTTCTGAATATAAACAAATCAACACCTGGTGCTGTTGGCAGAGTTTGTATTGATTTATGTGTAAGCGGCTGTGGAATGCATCCGACTTCAACCCTTTTAGCATAACAAGAGTCAAGATTAAGGCTGTCCATATATGCTCTAATTATTGCGGTGGATTCGTTCGTAAGGCATATATCCCTATTGGTTATTATGAGAAGGTCGTCAGGATGAGAAAGTAACTCAAGACCATCCTTTAGAATATCTCCAACCATAGGCAACCCATCTGATATGTGGAAACTTACCGAGAAATGGATGTCTTGTTTTGAGAGATGATTCCATGAAATCATAGCCATTGAGTGGCGATGCATAACATCCATGTTAGGATTGAAATAATCGTTTGCCACCAAGTATGTTTTAGCGGCATAGTTGTCTGCAAACTGCCTAACTGGTTTATTTCTGTAAACAAGAGACATAAATAAAGTTCTGTCTACAAGCATCATGTCATGGGTTATAATTCCTATTGTGGTTGGCTTTGGGGCTGCCTGCACCCAAGGGATGCTTCTTGTTAAAAGTATGCAAGGCTTATCGCAAATGTGGTACTGAAGGCTATCATTAAGAATGTATAAAGTATCATCTTGATTCATGTCATCTCTTAGAACTTTAAAACCTTTTCTGTGCGGTTTATAAATTTCATAATGGATGCCCATCATTTTAAGACTAAAACAAATATTTATTAAAACATCTTCTAAGTTAGCAACCTTGCTGCTATGACCATCAATGTTTATAATAGCTTTACTGAATGGATGCATAATGTTCTTGGTATGTTTGAAAGGTTCTGAACTCCTTCATGTTCTCTAATGGAGTCCCATCTTGTTGGCAAATAATAATTTTATGGTATGGGTGCGAAAAAGAAAGAATGCTTGCGGCTACCAATGGGTTGTCTCTTGGAAGGTCTTTCATCCTAATGCAAGTGTGTTGTGGAAATAGTTCGTCTAAAATTCCAGAAAATTCCTCAAGGCAAGCAATAATTGATGGCTCTTTTAGTTTTTTAGCCACCATATATACATCTCCAAATCGGCCAAGAATTACATAAATGTTCATAATTTAATGTGTTTTATTTTTAGCGAAGACATAGGATGTTTTAGCAATATGTCCTTGTATTGATTATACTTTTCCATTGGTATTAGCAAAAGGTCATATTGGTATTCGGCATAAAAGTAAACTTCAATCGCTATGTGGTCGTTGAAGTGATTTAATATGTCATCTTCCGTAAATCCATATTTTGACAACCCAACATGGTTGATTTCTATGGCAACAATAGGCTTTGTTTCAAGAATTTTTTTGCATCCATCAAGAATAAATGGCTCAAATCCTTCGGCATCTATTTTAATAAAATCTAAATTTTCTATAACAGAATCCAATGGTATGGCTGTTAGTTCCCCACCTAAATCTAAACTTCTTGCTCCAAGATTGCCAGTAACTTGTTGAATGGTTTCGACTTTTTGGCTTGAACCTATCGGGATGTTATACGTGCTACAATCAGCACCTACATTAAGAACAAGACATTCGTAGGCATCTTTTTGTGGCTCAAATGCATGACACACCCACCCATCATCAATAAACCATTTTACACTATCTCCAATATAAGCTCCTATATCAACCATAACTCTGCCATCACCAGGGCCAAGTATTTTTGTGATTAGAGCGAAAGGGGTGTCCCATTTAAGCGTTCCGCAATTTCTTATGTGATTTGTAATGTCGGAATCTCCCAGCAAACAATGTATGCCATTTATAACTATTTTTTCATTATTCATGGCCCAAATGTAAAACAATTCCATACAATTTCCGCTCTGCATAAAACATTCCCAAATTGTTAATGGAAAAAATATGTTGTAAATTGCAGCCACTATGGATGTCCTTCAAAGACTTATCACCACCGTTCTTACATACCTGAATGCAGCGGGATATTACAAGAGCGCAGAGGAGATACAGAACGCCATAAATGTTGCCCAACTTGACCTCTACAAAAGGCTCAGGGGCAACATGGCTCAATACGCTCCTGGCAGACCGTCCTCAGCCGTAAACCCCGAACAAACCAATGTTACAACGGATGCGTTATGGGAACTCTATCTTGTTATAGGAGCTGACATTCCTTCCGTTCCCATTAACATGAGGGAGCAGGGAGCGGCCTTTGGGAAAAACATTGACATTGTGCTTTCCTTGGAATTGGAATATGCAAGCACTCCGGGAACGCTCTATCCCGTAAACATTGTTCCCGATAATCAGTATCTGATGCTGAAGAACAATCCCGTTGTTCCTCCTGTGGAAACAAGGCCAATAGGAAGGATAGTGGATGATTTTGCTTTTGAGGTGGCTCCGGCTAATTATAATAAATGGAGAGGAAGGGTGCTTACGCTTCCAACGCCCGTGGCATTTACATTCATAGAAAGCAATGGCCCGATTCCTATTATTGAAGTTATTACACCTATTGACTGGACGGCTGATAAGTTGGACAATCTGGTGTATGGAACGGTGGCAAATCTGGGCTTCAATCTTTCAAATGGCGTTCTTGTTCAAAGCGGAAACGCAATGAACGACAAGATTCTCTAATATGGACTACAATTACATAGCCAACCAAATCGTCCTGATGTTTATGGCCGGAAGGCCGACAACAGAAGGCATTGATGTCCGTGAAGTGGAGGCATGGGTGAAGGAAGCCCACGCCAACATAGGCCGTCAGGAATACTTTGAGAACTATAAGGCCGAGAATCAGAGCAATGTGAACGGCCAATGGCTCGTTACATATCAGCTCCCAATTATTCAAACCCCTGACATCACAGGCTATAAATACGTTGCCCTTACGGAAAACTATCTCGCCCTGCCCAAAAACAGAGGCGTTGTGAGAGTGAGTGTGGCTGACCCCGACTACAAGGGAAAGAAACAGATAGCCTTTATTTCGTGGGACAACTACGAGAACATTCGTGGGGGCAGCACAATAAAGTTTGCGGGGGATTACTTCTATTCCTTAAACAACAAGAAGGTGTACATTCTTCCTGCCTGCAACAATGCCATTAAAATAA
>Ga0315904_10010769_pt1 | contig 11765 bp, 12 predicted proteins | sample LakEriMetagenome_6_FD_203529 | JGI IMG/M metagenome (GOLD analysis project Ga0315904, IMG submission 203529) | Freshwater fungal communities from buoy surface, Lake Erie, Ohio, United States - Buoy 12 MA120 | ecosystem: Environmental > Aquatic > Freshwater > Lake | place: USA: Lake Erie, Ohio...
CTTCCAGGGGCGGGGGGTTCTTCGCCGGTCTCGACCTCGACTTCGCCGCTGGCCGCTATGCGCTGAACAGCCCCTATTCGTCGTCGTTCCCGGCGGGATGGTCGTTCTCCCGCACTGGCGCAGGCACGGCGCTGACCTCTGCCGGTGCAGTGGTTTCCTTCGCCTCTGGCGTCCCGCGCATCACGGATCGCGGGCTGCTGGTGGAGGAGGCGAGGACGAACCTCTGCCCGCATTCAAACGATCTGACCAACGCGGTTTGGGCAAAGGCGGCATCGACGGCGACGCTTGTCGCGGGAGCCCCCGATGGGGGCAACGCAAGTCGCCTGACTGCAACGGGTCCGTTTGCGAACGCCGCGCAGGCGGCCTTTGCGGTGACTGCTGGGCAGGCATACACCTTTAGCGTTTACGCTCGCGACGTCACCCTCCCTTCGGTGTCACTGGTCTTTGAGGGGGGGGACCACGGCGGCAACTTCGTGACTTTCACTTATGTTTTTTCAACCGCAGCCGTATCAGGTGACGCAGGCGGCTTTACCAGTGTTGTTCGGTCTGCCTCTCCGCTTCAAAATGGCTGGGTCAGGCTTCAACTCAGCTTTACGGTTCCCGCCGGTGTTACGACACTTAGACCGCGCCTTTGGTTAGGGCCGTACGGTCCTGCTGACCAAAGCGGACTAGCTGCTGACTTTGGAAACCTCCAACTCGAACCCGGCTCCTTCGCCACCTCCCCCATAATCACGACCGGCGCGGCGGCGACGCGGGGGGTGGATGTGGCGTCGATTATCGTTCCAGCCGGTGTTTCGACTTACACCGCCACCTATGGCAGCGGTTTGACTAACACGGGGGGCGTGACGCCGGGGGCATCGTTCAGCCTCGTGACCGGCAGGCCGTGGCTCAACGGCCCCTTGCGGCGATTGGTGATGCAATGACCCGCGCCGCCCGCGTCGTCGGCTTTGCGCTGGCTTTCACGGTGTCGGGTCTGATCTGGTGGTGGGTGTTCTCGTTCCTTCCCTCTGGCGGATCGACATGGCGCGACCTGCCGCCCCAAAGGTTCCAAGGCAACACCGCCGCTGCGGTGGTCTTCACCGACGAGCGCACGGTCCAACGCATGTGTCCACACGTCCGCATGGCCGTCGGCTGTACAGTGGGCCGCACGATCTATGTCCCCAACCCCTGCCGCTGGGGTGACGCCTATGCGACCCTGCTTTGTCACGAGCTGGGTCATGTAAATTCGTGGCCAAGCCACCACCCGGAGTGAGGTAATGGCCGAAGAAGAGCTGCCGGGGGTCGTGCGTTGAGCGCTTCCCCCGGCTCGCCACCCTGAGCGCATGCCCCGCAAGGCCACAACGAAAGCGCCGGCCGAGCCGATGGTGTTCGAGCCGGACGGCGAGATCCTGACGCGGTTCCTGCTCGCATCTGGCGACGTCGACGTCATTCAGGGGCCGATCGGCTCGGGCAAGACGCGCACGGCGATCATGCGAATGCTGCGCCATGCGTCCGAGCAGCCCGTGTCGCGATCGGGCCTGCGCAAGAGCCGCTGGGCCGTGGTGCGTCAGACGTTCCCCGAGCTGAAGACTACGACGATCAACGCCTTCCTTGAGCTGTTCCCCGAGGGGCTGGAGGCGGATGGCGGCTTTGGCTCGATGAGTTGGTCGCCACCGTTCACCTACCACTTCCGCTACGGCGACATCGAGGCCGAGTTCATCTTCCTTGCCCTGGACAAGGAGGATGACGTCAAGAAGCTGCGCTCGCTTGAGGTCACGGGCGTGTACTTCAACGAACTGCAGTACACCGGCCTGCTGATGGTGACGGAGGCGCTGTCGCGTACCGGCCGCTTCCCGTCCGTGCGCGATGGCGGCTGCACATGGTCCGGCGTGATCGCCGACATGAACGCGCCCGAGGAGTTGCATTGGGTGCCGATCATGTTCGGCAAGGCACCCGTGCCGGACCACTTCACGCCCGATCAGGTGCGCCAGCACAAGCGCCCGCCGACGTGGAACCTGTACGTTCAGCCGCCCGCCCTGCTGGTGCTGGATGAGGAGCTGAAGCGCCACGGCCTTGAGCCGCTGAACCCCGGCGAGGATGTGGAGTACTGCGTCAACCCGCAGGCCGAGAACCTGAAGTGGCTGCGGCCGGGCTACTACGCGCAGAAGATCCACGGTGTCACGCGCCAGTGGATCGACGCCAACTGCCGGAACATCGCTGCCAGCCTGATGAAGGGCAGGGCGGTCCACCCGATGTTCCGCGCGGCGAACGAGCGCAACAGCCATGTGGCCGAGGCGGCGCTGAAGTTTACGCCAGACTTGGACCTGTATGTCGGGCTGGACTTCGGCCTGACGCCGGCCGCGATCTTCGGCCAGACGTTCCGCGGGCGCGTGCTGGTGCTGGCCGAGTTGTACGCCGAGGACGTGGGGGCCGTGACGTTCGCCCCCTTTGTCAAGGCGGAGCTGCTGCGCCGCTTCCCCGGCGCGGACCCGGCGCGTGTCAAGTTCTTCGGCGACCCCGGTGGCGACATACGCGGCCAGGCTGAGGAGCGGACGGCGTTCGACATCTTCCGCAAGAACGGCATGCCGGTGGTTCGCGCCCCCGGCGCCAACCGCTTCCTTGGGCGGGGCGGGCGTAAGGAGGTGGTCGACAACCTGCTGTCGCGTCAGGTCGATGGCTATCAGGCCCTGCTGGTCGACCCCAACTGCCGTATGCTCGTGGCCGGGCTCGGGGGCGGCTATCAGTTCAAGGTCACGAACAGCTCGGCCGGGCAGTTCGTGTCGGGCGACATCGTGAAGAACCAGTACAGCCATCCGTGCTTTGTCGCGGGAACGATGGTTGCGACGCCTGAGGGGGAACGGGCGATCGAGATGCTCCGTCCGGGGGACGAGGTGTTGACCCCGCAGGGGCGCCGGCGCGTAGTTGCCGCAATGAGCCGACCCGCGAACAGGCTTGTTCGCGTTATCCTGTCGAATGGTCGCTCACTGATCTGCACCCACGATCACCCGTTTGCGGTGGACGGAAATCGTTTTGTCCCCGCCGAGGCTCTGAGCTACAGTGATGCTCTGGTTTCCGAGGGGCAGGTATGGGACGACCCGCGAAATACCCTGTGCAAGAGTTTAACGGGCGAAGGTTCTACCGGCGCCCTGGGCCAGCGGGCTATTATCGCAGCGACCCGAAATATGGTGGCCGGTATATGCACCGCGTCGTGTGGGAACACTTCCACGGCCCCATTCCCGACGACCATCACATCCATCACATCGACGGCGACCCCGCGAACAACGCCATCGAAAATCTGGAAGCGATTCATTCGCGCGATCACGCCGTGCGCCACTGGCAAGAGGACGGGCCACATAGCTGCGCCTGTGAGGCTTGGTTGGCTACGATTCGCCCGATGGCCGCAAAAGCTCGGCAGCACCCTATCGTCCGACGAAAGCTGTCTGACGCGGCCAAAAAGGGCGCGACCCAGCGGGTCATGCTGGCTTACGTTTGTGAGCATTGCGGCGAGGAATATCGGGCGCTTTCCGGCTACCGCCATCGCTTCTGCTCGCGCGCTTGCAAACACTATGCGCGACTGGCCTCTGGTGTCGATAACGAAACTCGTCAGTGCGCAGGGTGCGGCTCTGACTTCACCGTCAACCGGTACGCCAGAGCGACTTACTGCTCTAAGAGCTGTGGCGGTCGAGCCGCTGCCTCCCAGCGAAACGCGGGCCGTCTATGACGTAGAGGTTGAGGTCGAGCACGTATTCTACGCGGAAGGCGCGCTCGTCTCCAACTGCGAGGCGTTCGGCTACATGCTGCTGGGCATGGGGGAGGGGGGCAACCTCCTGTTTGGCCACGAGCGGAATCGCGTCGTCGAGACGCGGACGCAGGCACGAGTGTTTGACCGCGGCCGCCAGCCGCTCAAGTTCCGTGGTCGCAGGTGAGCGGCTTTCCGGGGGTTTGGTACGCCGCCTTCTTTGACGGCGAGCGACGGCATTGGTGGTGGCGCCTGTGCCGCCCCGGCTTCAGGCATGTGCTGGCCTTCGGCTACTCGGCACAGGCCAGGGCGTGGATCATCTACGAGGTGACGCTGCTGCGGACGTATGTCTGCGCCATCGCGCCCGAGGTGTTTGACGCCTGGGTGGCCAGCCTGCCGCCCCACCGCACGATAGTTAGGCTCGACACGCCAGCCGACGCCGCGCCGGCTCACAGGCTCGGGTTCTGGTGCGTCCCGGCGGTCGCACACCTGCTGGGCATCCGCACCCGTGCGTTGCGACCGGAGGCCCTTTACCGCGACCTGATCGCTCATGGCGCGACGCCCGCGTTCACAGGCGAGACGGAATGAGGACGCCCCAAGCCCCGAAAGAAGACCCTGCGGTGACGCAGGCGCGCGAGCGCGAGCAGCTCCGCGCCGAAGCCACGCGCACCGAGGAGACGCAAGCCCTGCGCATGTCTGACACGCTGCGCCGCCTGCGCCGCTTTGGGCGCCTGCAGGGGGCTGCGGCCGCTGCCGGCGGCGGCGTTTCGATCGTCAGCCCCGTGGCTGGCGGCGTTGGCGGGGCGTCTGGCGGCGGTGGCGGGGCGTCTGGCGGCGTTGGCGAGTCGTTTGGCAGCGGTGGGTCGTTTCGCGGCGGCGGCATCTACGAGACGGCGTTCTACTGATGGCCGAGCAGATGGACATCCCCGCCCGGATCAAGCGGGCGCGTGCCGATCGCAGCCGTCATGCGGACTGGATCGACGAGACGCTGCGTCTCGCGCTGCCGACCTATCGCCGCATCAACGACTCGACGACGGCCGATGATCGCAACTTCGAGCAGGATGATCTGTTCGACACGACGCTGCAGACGACGGTCGAGGACTTTGCCTCGGACATGATCTCGACCTTCACGCCGCGGCACGACCGCTGGGTGCTGTTCGAGCCCGCAGAGGATCTGAGCGAGGGCGAGAAGGCGTACATTCGCCCGCAGCTCAAGATGATCGGTGACAAGGTGTTCGCCGAAATCGAGCGATCGAACTACTGGGAGGCGGCGCAGGAGTGCTTTGCCTTTTGGGCCGTGTCCGCCATGGGTGTCGCCGTCAGCGACATGGGGCCGCTTAACGCGCTGCACTTCCAGCCGATCGAGATTCCCGATCTGGTGATCGAGCGCGGGCCGGATGGCAGCATCCACGGCCGCTGGCGCGAGATGAAGCTGACCAAGGCCGAGCAGCGCGCGCTGTTCGGGGCCATGTTCCCGTCAGACTTCCCGCCTCCCGGTCGCGAGCGCGACGGCAAGCAGGCGGTGTTCGAGGGCTGCGATCGCGACTGGTCGACGCCCGGCGTGGAGCGTTGGCACTATCGCATCGTCGTCGCCGGCAAGGAGCGCGTGCGCCGCACTTACGATGGCGTCGGTTCCTGCCCGATCATCGTGTGCCCGTTCCGCCAGCAGTCGGACAGCGCCTGGGGGCCGGGGCCGGCACACAAGGCCACGCCGCTTGCGCGCGTGCTTGACGAGCTGTCGTACCTGAACCTGAAGGCGCTGCAGAAGGCTGTCGATCCGCCGTACTCTCACGAGGAGGACGGCACGTCGAACTACGAGGCTGGCATCGAGGCCGGGCGCTGGTACGCCCGCGCCCCCGGCTCAAGCGCCCCCGAGCCGCTGCTGGCCGAGATGCGCTTTGACGCCAGTTTCTTCCAAGCCGACCTGATGAGGCAGGCGATCAAGCGCGCCCTGTATCAGGACCGGCCCGAGCAGCCGGGGCAGACCCCCCCGACCGCGACCCAGTGGGCGGATGAACTGGCGTGGAACACGCGCCGGAAGGAACTGCCGCGCGATCGTTGCGTGCGCGAATGGGTGCTGCCCATCATCGAGCGCGTGGCCTGGATCATGGCGCAGCGGGGCGAAATCCCCGAGGTCAAGCTGAAAGGCGGGCGCGTCGTCAGCGTCAAGCCGGTGTCGCCGCTGTCGAAGGCCAAGGATCTTGAGGACATCAACCTGACCGGACAGGTGCTGGGGCTGGCCCAGTCGGTCGGGGCGACCAAGGCTCAGGGCATCCCGATCAACGTCATGGCTACGACCGAGAACCTGATCCGCACGGCGCGCGAGCGCCATATCGTGATGATGACCGATGAGGAGGTCGCGGCCGAAGCCGCCATGGCCGCTGCGGCGAATGGGGGGCTGGGTGTCGGGGCCGCGTAAGTTCACGAGCCTGCGCCAGAAGTCGGCCCCGGCCCGCGTGTCGCCCGAGGAACCGATCGAGGCGAAGATCAAGCGCGCCCTGCTGCTGGGCGACGGCCCTGCCGTGCTGGCGTGGCTGCAGGATGAAGCGTTCGCGCTGACGCCTGCTGGGTGCTCCGAGGCCATGCTTCGTGAGGCCGAGGGCGCCCGACGCCTGGTCGACAAGCTGATGAAGGTCGTTGAGTCCTAGCCCCGCCGCTGTGTGCGTTGAGAGCACGCTCAGCGCGCCGCACGGTCGCGGTCATGACGGATCAAGCCGCCACCCCTGTTGCCGAGACCGCTGTCCCGGTCACGCCGCCGACCAGCATCGTGTCGGCGCCCGAGCCCGCGCCCGCGGCTGAAGCCACCCCTGCCGCGCCCGTTCGCCCCGAGGGTCTGCCTGACGCCTACTGGGACGACGCCGCCGGCATCAAGCCCGAAGCCTACGCCAAGCTGGCTGAGATTGAGGCTGCTGCTGCCGATCGCCCGGCGAGCCCGGTCGACTACAAGCTGGATCTTCCCGAACCGGTGCTGGGGCCGAACGGTCAGCCGGTTCAGTTCGACGCGAACGATCCGCTGGCGCAGGCCGTGCTGCCGGCGCTTCATGAGGCGGGCGTCAGTCAGGCTGGCCTGTCCAAGATTCTCGCCGCCTTCGCTCATGTCGAGGTCGAAGGCGCCAAGGCCCAGGCCCAGTTCATCGCCGCCGAGCAGGCCAAACTGGGCGCGGAGCACGCCAAGCGCACTGGCGCGGTGTTCCAGACTGTTTCGGCCAAGATCGGCGCCGAGAAGGCGCAAGCCCTCATGAACGTGCTCGGCACGGCCGACGCCTTCGTTGCCCTTGAGGCCCTGACTCAGGGCCTGACCGGCCCGGCGATTTCCGCCGCCCCTCCCTCCGATCCCGGCGCGGCCTTCGAGGGCCTGACCGGAGCCGACGCCCTCGCCGCCATCCGCGCCCGCAAGGCCGCCTAGAAGGACCGACTGAACCATGCCCGCCATCAATCTCGTCGAATACTCCAAGACCCTGCAGGCCGGCACTGTCGAGCGCGCGGTCGTCGAGCTGTATGCGCAGTCGTCCGACCTGCTCGCGGCAATTCCGTTCAAGACCACGGGCGGCGCCTACCAGTACAATCTTGAAAGCACCCTGCCGGGCATCGCCTACCGCGGCGTGAACGAAAGCTACACCCCGGACACCTCGATCGAGAACCCGCAGGTTGAGCAGGTCTTCATCGCGGGCGGTGAGGCCGACGTCGACAACTTCCTGCTGGCCCTCGACCCGGCGCGCCGTGCCCGCGAGGAGAGCCGCAAGATCAAGTCGATGGCGCGCGCCGTCACCAATGCTTTCCTGACCGGCGACAACTCGACTAATCCGAAGTCGCCGGACGGTCTGCAGCGCCGCCTCACTGGCCGTACCGTGATCGCCAACTCGAACACTTCGGGCGGCGCGGCGCTGTCGCTGGCCGCGCTGGACGAGGCGATCGCGAACACGGTCGATGCGACCCACATCCTCCTGCCGTTCGCGCTGCGCACCAAGTTCGGCGCGGTCATGCGGAACCCGACTCTGTCCGGCAACCTGAACCTGACCAAGGATGACTTCGGTCGCGAGGTCATGAACTACAACGGTCTGCCGTTCCTGGTCGGTTACGAAACCGGCCCGGACACCGCGCTGCTGCCGTTCACCGAAACCGGCGCCGGCGGCGGCACCGCCCAGTGCTCGTCGATCTACGTCCTCTCGCTGAAGGAGGGCATGGTCTGCGGCATTCAGGTGCAGCCGATGACCGTCCGCGATCTCGGCGAAATGCAGGACGAGCCGAAGCACCGCACCCGCGTCGAGTGGTACAACGGGTTCTGCATCGAGAACCCCTATGCCGCCACTCGCCTCACTTCCATCACCAACGCCGCGATCGTGGCTTAAGGGGAACCAGAGATGGCTGTCGCCTCGCAAATTCGCTCCTACACCTACGACGCCGATCTGGCCCTGAAGGACGCCGGTCTGGTCGCGGCTGACGCCGCGGCCACGGTCGGCGGCAGCGCCCGAAGAATCAACGTCGGCGATGCCGTCTTCAAGGGCGTGGCCGTCATCGACGTTACCGCCATCGAGGTAGCGTCGAACGATGAGTTCTACCGCATCATCGTGCAGGGCTCGACGTCGCCCACGTTCGCGTCTGACATCGAGAATCTGGCCGAAATCACTCTGGCCGCTGCGGCTGTGCGCCCCGGCGGCGCCAAGGTCTCGACCACGGGCCGCTATGAGCTGTTCTTCGTGAACGAGCAGGACGGCATCGTGTACCCGCACATCCGCCTGTTCACCGATGTTGGCGGCACTATCGCCACCGGCATCAACTATAGCGCCTTCATCGGCCGCGATCGCCTGACTCACGCGTAAGGTGATCTCCCATGCAGGTTGATAAGTTTGGCATGACGGTCCTGGTCGATCGCGAGACTGGCCAGGATCACATCTGCACCGCCGTGTCGGCGCGTGAGATTCTTCGCAACGCCAGCCCGGCGAGCGACAAGGACCCGCGCTACGTCGTCAAGCCCGACTGGGACGGCGTGCTGGCCAAGGACGCCAAGGTCGTCAAGGCTGAGGCCCGCAAGGCCGCCGAGGAGGCCGCGAAGGCCGAGGCCGAGCGCAAGGCCGCTGAGGAAGCTGCGGCGCTGCAGGCCAAGGTTGACGCCGAGATCGAGAAGCGCAAGCGAGCCGGCAAGCTCTAACTCCCTAGCTATTCCGTGCCAGACTGGCCCCGCTTCGGCGGGGCCTTTTTCTTGTGCGTCGCCCTCAACGCACAACCGCGCCAACGTCGCGGCATGACCGTTTATGCCAACGAGATCGAAGTGGTGCAGGCTGCGCTGCATCGCATGGGCGAAGAGTCGATCTCGTCGCTCGATGACAACTCGACCGCCGCCAAGGTGGCGCAATCGAACTATGAGGGCATCATCCGGGGCTACCTGACCCGACATGCCTGGACCTTTGCCAAGCGCACGCTTCCCCTGACCTATCAGGGCGTCGTTGATCTCGGGCCTTGGGAGTTCGCCTATGTGATCCCGACCGAGGCCCTGAACGTGCGCTGGGTGCAGCGCGCTGGCGGCGGCAAGTTGCGCTCGGCGGACTACGCCATTGAGGGCGGACGTGTGCTGACACGCGCGGACGGCACCCTGCAGATCGTCGCCACCACGCGCGTCAACGAGAGCGACTGGCCGGCTGATTTCGCCGAGGCGGTCGTCGTACGCCTGCAGGGGCTGTTCATCGAGGCGCTGGCCGACAAGCCGCAGGATGCTCGCCTCAAGATCCGAGACGCTGAAGGGCTGATGCGCGAGTGCATCACGCGCGACAAGCGCCAAGAGCCGGGCGCAGTCGTCGAGTTTGTTCCGCTGGTTGAGGCGTGGCGATCTCGCGGGCGCCGAGCCGCGCGGGCCGAACTGAATGGCTAGGCGCTACATCTTCGCGAACAGCATGTCGTCGGGGGAGGTCGCTCCCGAGTACGTCATGCGCACCGACCTGCAGCTTCGTGGCGAGGCCGCGCAGACGCTGCGCAACTGCCTGCTCATGGCTGGCGGCGGCTTTCGTCGCCGGCCCGGCACTGACTTTCTGGCCAGCCTCACCAGCGACGCCCGCCTTGAGACGATCGGCACGGGCGAGGATGACGCCCTGATCTTGGTGTTCGCGAATCAGCGGTTCGAGGCGCGCAATCTAAACGGCACGCTCGTGCAGGCTATCACTACCAGCGTGCCGTGGACCGCTGCGGATGTGGCCACCATGCAGGTCGCCGTGGAAGATGACCGCGTGGTTGTTGTGTCGTCTGCCTTTGCGCCGCGCATCCTGACCCGCGCGGCGAACGGCACATGGTCGATTGACGTGTTCGCCTTCGCCGCAGGCATCAACGGCGCTTTGCTACAGCCGTACTACCGTTTCGCGCCGCCGGGCGTGAGCCTGTCTGTTAGCGCCTACTCTGGCACGGGCGTGAGCCTGACCACCAACGCGTCGTTCTTCGAGGCCGGGCACGTCGGGGCGCGCATTCGCTACACTGGCGTCGAAATCCAGATCACGTCCGTGACCAACGCGACAACTGCGGTCGGAAACGTGATCGGTTCGCTGTACCCGACCGTCGTGCTGACCATGGACACGACCAACGGCTTCCTTGTGGGCCAGGTCGTCAGCGGTGAGGATACTCAGGCCGAGGGGGTTGTGGTCAGCGTTGACAGCGGCACCCAACTGACTGTGCAGAACATTAGCGGCTACAGCTCGTTTGACGACAGCGAGAAGCTGGTCGGGCCGACCGGGAAGTCCCAACTGAGCGCGCGTGTGTCGGCCATGACCCCGGCCGCGACGGTCGAGTGGGACGAGCAGCTAATCAGTGCCGTCCGCGGCTACCCGACCGTCTGCGCCTTCCATCGCAACCGGATCCTGTTCGGCGGCTTCGCGCAAGCGCAGAACGTGATGGCGGCGTCTTCGGTCGAGGACATCACCGACTTCGACGTCGGCACCGGCCTTGATGGCGACGCGATCGTTGAGAGCGTCACCCGCGACACGAGCCTGGGCCTGCGCCACTTCGGCTCGACCGAGCAGCTTCTGATCCTGTCAGAGGCCGGGCCGTACTACGTTCCCGAGCAGGTGGCGGCCCCGCTGTCGCCGACCAACTACGAGGTTCTGAAGATTGGCCCGGAGGCTGCGGCAGATCCGGCGCCCGTGCTTGTCGCCGAGGGGCTGGCGTTTGCTGAGCGCAAGTCTGGCCGCGTTATGGTGGCGGTACCGACCGGGAACGTGCGCCGCTCATGGGAGATCGCGGACCTGTCTGAGCTGGCGTTTCACCTGATGGGCACGCCGAAAGAGATGGAGCTGTGGCCGGCTGGCACGGACAGCGACCGGCAACTGCTTGTGCTGCGCAGCGATGGCAAGATCGCCGTCATGTCCTATCGGCGCGGTCAGAACGTAACCGGCTGGGGCCTGTGGGACACGGACGGCGAATGGCGCTCGCTGGTCGTCGCAAACGGCGACCTGTATTGCGTCGCCCGCCGCACGATTGCTGGCGTGACGCGACACTGGCTGGAAAAGTTTTCCCTCGCTGCGTGGGGCGACGCGATGGTCGATCTGGATGACCCGGAGGACACCGCGGCCATCTATGGCGAGCACGAGGTCGGCGTGTGGGATGGCGACTCGTGGCTGGGCGATTACGAGATGACCGAGCCCGGCGTACTCATTGGCATGGACCCTGAGTATGGCGCCCTGCGCGTCGGACTGGACTTCACCCTGACGGCCCGCCCCGTGCCGCCGATCGACCCTGAGCGTGGTGTGCGCGATCGCCTGAAGATCACCCGCGTCGACGTCGAGGTGATCGACAGCACGGGGTTCCGGGTCGATGGCGAGGACGCGGCTGGGTGGAACGCGGACATCGGCGGGTCGGTCAAGTCCAGCGGCGTGCGTCGCTATCGGCCGATGGGGCGCGGAAGGGACAAGACGATCACTCTGGAACAACTGCATGGCGGGCCGCTGAAGGTCCGCGCGATCACGATGGAGGTCACGAGCTAATGGCCAGCGATCTTCTTTCCGCCGGCGCCACGATCATGAGCGGCCGGGCGCAGGCGCGTCAGGCTGTGACCGAGGCCGCGCTTGCC
>Ga0315904_10010772_pt1 | contig 11763 bp, 11 predicted proteins | sample LakEriMetagenome_6_FD_203529 | JGI IMG/M metagenome (GOLD analysis project Ga0315904, IMG submission 203529) | Freshwater fungal communities from buoy surface, Lake Erie, Ohio, United States - Buoy 12 MA120 | ecosystem: Environmental > Aquatic > Freshwater > Lake | place: USA: Lake Erie, Ohio...
ACACTTTTAAATTTGAATAAAACACATTCCAAAATTTCTATGATGTCTATTTGATAACAATTTTGTAAAAAAACCTTAATTCTCAATTGCGCCTTAACCATATTGAATTTGGGTCTTTCTTATCTAAAATTTTATACAAGCCAGCTCTTAGAAGCAATCTAAGTAAAAAGGGTTTAATTAGGTTAAAGTAATAATCTGAATATGAAAATCCTTTGCGCTTCCATTGAAAAAATTGCAAACCAAATAGAATTTTAATTTGCCAAGAGTAGTATTCAAATCGTGACTTGGAATCGAATTGTATTAGAGATCCAGCAGATGTTTCTAAACCTACCCATGGATAAGAGATCAGAAAATTACAATGTTTTGCCCAAAATGGCCAATCTACATTTCCAGTTGCTTTTTGAGATTTGGTTGCGAGTTTCAAGGCGCTGGTATTCATCATATATAAAGCGGTTTGCCCAGGGGGTAAATCAGCTTTGTATAGGGTTCTATGTAGTTTATTTAATGAGATGTCATGTCGGGCAAATCTTTTGCCCCTAGAAAATAATTGTATTATTGTAGGTTGATTAAAAGTTAGCTTCTCAAGTTCGTTTAACCTTTGAATAAAAGTAGGTTCTAAAATTACATCATCTTCTATGACACAAATCCATGCTAAATTATTTGTCACCTGATTTAGTGCTTTTTGATATATTCTATGATGGGTTAAAGCGCATGCCCAATCTGCATCTTTGATTCTTTTCGTATTCAATTGTAATTTAATTGAGTTAATATCGATTTCGTTTTTTAGTATTTCGTCTTTTTGTGAGCCTGAATAATCTTCAGGCCAGACGCTCGGAAAAATACTTAGAATATGTCTCGAGCCTTGTAATTTGCTAATTGTGTCTTGATTTGATCGCTTAGGAGTGGAAGTCAAATAGATTTGCATCTAAGTTAGTTTACCTTTATTTCAAGGAATCATACATAGTAATTACTTTTTCCGTTTCGTATATGAGGTTATTGTCGGATTTTATGATTTTTCTAGCTTGTTCGCCTAAAGTTTTTCTTAACTTAATATCCTTTGCAAGAGAGATTATTTGTTCAGCTAGACGATTCTCATCATTCGCAGGGAAGAGTAATCCAGCTGATTGATTTTTCAACCACAAAGCATTATCACCAAAGTCTGTTATAACAACGGGAATTGCTGACGACATGGCTTCTGCAACGCTGGCCGCAATACCTCCATCAGTTGGAGATGTAGAAACATATATATCACATGAGGCTACAGATTTTCTCATGTCAATTTCGTTCAATCTTCCTGTAAAAGTAATAATTTTTGAAATTTCTAATTCCTCACAATATTGTCTTAAGGATGTTCCTTGAGGGCCATCACTTGAAATAATAAAGTGAATATCTTTTAGCTGAGAATCTACTATTTTGGCTGCTCTAATTAATGTCTCAATATCGTACATAGATGCCAGCACTCTATTAGATAGAACTTTTATCGTGTTTTCTTTTAAGTTAAATGCATTCCAAAATGATAAGTCCCGATTATTTGGACTAAATTCTTCAGTATCGGTTCCAAAATAAATAATTTTTATTGTGTCAGATTTAGCACCATACTCGATTAATTTATTTTTCATATGTTGAGCGTCGCAACAAAAAGCTTTCGAAGAGCGAATTACCTTTTTGATGGTAAATTTATGTTTTAATTTGCCAAAAAAATTATTTGTAAAATTATATTCAGGAATCAGTAAGTCTGACCCCCACGGAGTTGAGATAATTGGAATTTCTCGAATGAAGCTTGACGCAAAGGCTGCTGGATGAAACAACCAATGCAAATGTAAAATATCGGGTCTCTCGGTTTTAATTAAATTATTAATTAGATTAAAGTAGGAAATTGTTAAGAGTAAAACTTTTATAAAATCACCAAGAAAACCTAGTTTAAAGAAAATATGATTCAATTTCGAATGAAGATTTTCTGATCTTAGTCTGTAGATTGTCGCGTTGTGAATTTGATGCATTTTGCTTTGATCCGTTATGTCTACTATTAAAGTTTCAATACCTCTATCTGAGACCCTCTCGATCCATCGCTTTGTATGAATGCTGTCACAGGGTGCAACGTAAAGTATTTTCACGAATCTCCTATTTGTCCAAGTTTACATATTCAATCATACTTTGATCATATATACTAGGATTAACTGAAAGGACTAAAATTAAAATAAAATTAAACGATTTGGTAAGAATAATTCGCAGAAAAGCTGATCCTGATAAGATTTATCGAAAAATGTCGGGAAAATTTAGGCGACTTTTTTTATATGTCAATCCAAATTATGATTGGTATGGTTGGAAGCGAAGAACTGAAGCAGACTTTAACTTTGACATTACTCATCCAAAAGCCATTGTATCTGCTGAATGGTTGTCTGAAGTATTAAACCTAGAAGGTGTAAAAAATATCCTTGAAATAGGCTGTAACTCAGGAAAGAATCTCTTTATATTGGCGGCTAAATATCCAGATCTTCAAATTCTTGGTGTTGACTTTAATAAAAATGCTATTGAATTTGCCACCAGGGAAGCACAAAAAAGAGGATATCATAATTTAAAATTTTCCTATTTAGATATTTTAGACTTTAAAGAGCTCAGCAATTTGATGAATAAAAAATTTGATTTAGTTCTCACATTGGCAACTCTTATTTATATACATCGAGTAAAAATTAATAAAATCCTTGAAGTAATATTAGAGAACGTAAATCAAATGGTTCTGATTGAGCAACACAAATCGATGAGAATTTTGTATAAGGGGAGGCTGATTAAAAATAACCCAACTTGGATTCGTGACTATGAAAAAATACTTAAGAAATTGAGCAGTAATTACATCATTGTCAAAATTCGGGAGGTGCCAGAAAATGTTTGGACTCCTGGGGGGGGGCATGCTTGCATAATTGAAGTGTCCAAAGTGTTCGGGGATTGCTAAATGTTATTCTCTTTCTGCTAAAGTGTAAGTAGTTTTATATTGTATAATCTAGTTGTGAGAGTTGGCTATTTTGCGGATTTTGGTTACAGGGGCAGGAGGTTTTATTGGCAGCCATGTCGTTGATGAACTTTTAAAAAGTTCTAACGATATTTTTGCACTTTGTAAGTATAATGGTGAAGGTAAGTTTGGTTGGTTGGAACAAAAAAAATATTTTGAGAACGAGAAATTAAGTTTGATTTTGGGTGATATAAGCGATACTGAACAAATGTCATCAATTATTGAAAATATGGATATTGTTATAAATCTAGCCGCTCTAATCGGCATACCATATAGTTACGTAGCACCAAGATCAAATATAAACACAAATTATCTTGGGGTGTTGAACTTATTAGAAGCAACAAGACGATTTAATGTAAAGTTAGTTCATATCTCTACGAGCGAAGTTTATGGTAGTCCCCTTACTGTTCCAATAGGATTAAACCATCACATTAATCCGCAATCTCCGTATGCTAGCTCAAAGTCAGCGGCTGATTTACTTTGCAAAAGTTTTGCAAAATCATTTGATGCACAAGTCTTAATTGTAAGACCTTTTAACACCTTTGGTCCCAGACAATCAATGCGTGCTGTTATTCCAACCGTGCTTCAACAGATAGCGTTAGGTAAAGGAATTGTTAAAGTTGGATCACTTCACCCCAAACGTGATTTTACCTATGTTGGGGATACTGCGTTTGGAATTGTTTCTGCGGCAAAAAGTCAAAGTTTTGACGGTTCGGTAATTCAGTTGGGAACTGGTACATCATATTCAGTTCAGCAAATTCTTGATAAATGTAAGGAAGTTTTCAACGTTGATTTTGAAATAAGTCTTGAGGAAGAGAGAGTTCGACCTATGAAGAGTGAAATCGATATTCTTGAATCAGACTGGTCGAGTGCTAGGGATCTTATCAATTGGGCGCCTAGATATAACTTTTCAGAGGGCTTAAAGATAACCTATGAGTGGGTTAAGGAAAAAATGGTGGTAGAAAGTAAAGTTAAAAAATATATAATCTAAACGACAGTTTAGACAGAAAATTTGAAAGGAATGTTACATAAAAGCAATCATCCTAGCTGGCGGAAAAGGAACTAGACTACACCCCTACACAATAGTTGTTCCTAAACCGATGTTACCAATAAATGGAATGCCTGTAATCGAAATTATCTCTCGGCAACTTTACTATTACGGTTTTAATAAAGTAGCTGTTTCTCTTGGGCATTTATCAGACATAGTTAAGTTGTTTCTGGAAAGTAAAAGTCAGTCAAGTGGCATGCCAGAATTTGAATACTTTACTGAATTTAAATCCCTGGGAACAAGTGGACCAATAAAGGCTATTAGTCCGCAGGATGAGAATTTTCTTGTAATCAATGGAGACATCTTAACTTCAATTAATTTGCTTGATTTTATGGAGAAACATAGTCAAAGCGGTGCCATATTAAGCTTAAGCGCGAGAAAGGCTAATTACGAACTACCTTTTGGGTCACTCACTATTGATTCTGAAAACTTTATTACAAACTTTGAGGAAAAACCCAAATTTGAATTATTAGATAACATTGGAATTTACATATACTCTAAGAGGGTCCTCGATTATATTCATAAAGATGAACATATTGATGTGAATCAATTAGTTGAACGACTTCTAGAGCGAAAACAAAAAATATTCGCATATATCAACAAAGGACCTTATTATTGGGTTGATATTGGCACCCATGCTGATTACGATAAAGTAAATAATGATTTTGATAAGATCAAGGACCAGTTTCCGTTCCTAAATAATAAAAGAGAAGAAGCACATTGAAAGTTCCATTTTATGATTACTCACGAATGTATAGAAATGAAAAGGAACAAGTAGAATCGAAAATATTAGATATTTTACATCGTTCTGATTTTATTTTACGAAGCGATTTATATGAATTTGAGAATTCAATGTCTGATTACCTTGGGGTTCCGTACGTAATTGGGGTAGGAAATGGGACTGACGCCATTTGGTTGGCCTTAATGTCTTCCGATATAAATCAAGATGACGAAGTTATAATTCCATCCCATACTTATATTGCCACTGCTGATGCAATCAAAGTGCTAGGGGCGACACCAGTCCTCGTGGATTGTCAAGACGATCATAGTATAGATGTTCAAGCGGTTGAAGACGCAATTAGTGGCAAGACTAAAGCTGTAATTGCGGTGAATCTAAACGGTCACGCATGTGACTTAGAATCACTTCATAAAGTAACAAATCGACATAAGATAGTTTTGATTGAGGATAATGCACAGGGGCTTGGAGCTAAATTAAATGGTAAATATGCTGGAACTTTTGGAGCTTCAAGCACGTTAAGTTTTTTTCCAGCAAAAAATTTAGGTTGCTATGGGGATGGAGGTGCTGTGGTAACTTCAAATGAAGATATTTTTGAGCGGGTATTAAGATTGAGAAACCATGGTCGGGATCGTGAGGGAAATGTATCAAGTTGGGGGCTAAATTCTAGATTAGATAATCTGCAAGCAGGGATTTTGAATATAAAATTAAAATATTTGAATGAATCAATTTTGATTCGCCGCCAGTTGGCCCAATTATATGTTGATGGATTAAGTGACATCGAGGAAGTAAAACTTCCAACGAGCCCTAGGGATACATCTAAATTTTTTGATTCTTTTCAAAATTTTGAAATAGAAGTCCAAGATAGAGAAAACCTAAGAGATCATTTAAAAAATAATGGAATCGAAACCAGCTTACCTTGGGCTGGTAAAGCTATTCACCAATTTAATTTACCCGGAGTAAAATGTAGAGATTTGACAAAAACAGAAAAATTGTTCAAAAAAGTATTATTACTTCCAATGAATCAGTATTTAACAAAAGCAGAAGCTTTCGAAGTAGTTCTTTCTATTAGATCCTTCTATAAACACAAAGAAATCGATTTGAGCCAAATTGAAAATAAATGAAAACTTTGATCTAAGTTTTTTTCTAGAGAAGTATGAAAAAATGTACTTTATAAGGAAAATTGAATTATCTATTGGCAATCGATTTAACAAAAAACAATTTAAAACTCCAATTCATCTGACTATAGGACAGGAAGCAATTGCAATTGCTATTTCTAGTTTTTTAAATAAAGATGATTATATTTTTGGAAATCATCGATCACACGGACATTACTTAGCATCGGGTGGATCACCACAAAATTTGATTTCTGAAATCTTAGGAAAAGAGAGCGGATGTTCGGGCGGTAAGGGAGGATCCATGCACATAACAGCCCCTGAAACCGGATTTATGGGGAGCATGCCCATTGTTGCCGGAACAATCCCGATAGCGGTGGGCGCTGGCTTAAGTATTCCCAGGGAATTGAACCAAATTTCTGTAGTTTATTTTGGAGACGGGGCATCAGAGGAAGGAGTATTTCATGAATCATTAAATTTCGCCTCTAAATTTCAAGTTCCTATTTTATTTGTGTGTGAAAATAATTTTTTTTCGTCACATTTACATATTGACGAGCGACAGAACAGTAAAGTCATTTCGAGATTTGCCGAGAGTCATGGAATCCTTCATTCAAATGTTGAAGGAAATGATCTCCCTTCATTATTAGAAGTTGCAAAAAAAGCAATCTTATACGTTAGGAGCCAAAAAAAACCATATTTTATTGAAGCATTAACATACAGAATTTTTAGCCATGTTGGGTTTGAAGAAGATCTAGATGTGGGATTGAACAGGGTTGTAGATGTAGCATCGTGGAAAATGAAAGATCCGCTTATATTATTAAAAAAGTATATACAAAATAATTCTTCTAAGGAAATAGACTGGACGGCAATACATGAACAAATTGAAAAAAGAATTGAAAAAATGTGGGAGATATCAGAATCAGATTCTTTTCCTCACGCATCAGCGTTGAGTGATGGAGTTTTTTGGAATTCTGCGTGAAATATTCTGAAGCAATACGTCAAGCCATAATTGACTCAATGTCAAAAGATAAGAATATGAAAATTCTAGGCCAGGGGGTGTGGTCACCTTTTTACGTTGGGAAAACCATGGATAAAGTTAATGTCGAATTCGGTAACAAAAGAGTTATCGATACTCCGGTATCAGAAAACGCTGTAACTGCAATTGCATTTGGATCTGCTTTGACGGGCTCCTCCACTTTGGTTATCCACCCCCGAATGGACTTTATGATTCTGGCCATGGACGCGATAGTAAACGCTGCAGCAAAATGGAGATATGTTTTAAATTGGAAAGGTAAAATACCATTCACAATCAGAACCATCATAAATAGAGGAGGAGAACAAGGCGCGCAGCATTCTCAATCACTTCAATCTTGGTTTTGTCATATTCCGGGACTTAAAGTGGTAACCCCAAGTAATCCAGAGGATGCATATTACCTACTAAGGTCATGTATAGAATCCCCAGATCCCTGTATCTATATAGAGGATCGCTGGAGTTATGACGATGAAAAACATTTTGATACCTCAAAAACAGTTCCCGAGTTGAGCGAAATTAGTCCGAGAATCTTGAAATATGGTGATCATGTCACGTTAGTCAGTTACGGCTTTCCAATTAGTTTGTGCTTAGAGGCAGCTCAGGAACTCTTGAACCAGAACATTTCAGTTGAGGTAATTGATTTGAGAATTATTAGTCCGATGAATTTGAGTGCAGTAAACAAATCCATTATAAAAACAGGGCGCCTGATAGTCGTAGACGCTTCATGGGAATCTTGTAGCGTTGCATCCGAGATAATAAGCCAGGTCTCAAAAACAGTATTTTCGAACCTACGCCGGGCACCAATTGCTGTGCACTTACCGTCTAATCCAGCCCCCACTTCCTCCGCCCTGGAAAAAATCTTTTATTTTTCCAAAAAAGAAATCATGGATGCTATAAGGACGGTAAGTGGATAAACCCATCTTTCCCCAGAGGGCAGAAGCCCAACACAGGTATTTCCTCTCATCAGTAAGCAAATGATATTATGGAATTAGTATTTAGCGGTGCACCGATAATTTAGGAGAATATAGATGAAGTTAAAGAGATTGGGCTACGGCACAACGTTTTTGTATACTACATTATCGTTGCTAATTGCACTCGTGTTTCTTGTGTCAGGATCTCAATTTTCACACGCAACTAGTGACAACACGATTGACAAATATTTTGCAGCAATAATGAGTGCTCAGCCAATCAAAATAGAAGATGCGAGAAAGAAATATATTGCCCCTAACTCAAGCGCAGATCTATATACTAAAATGATTATAAATCACTTCAATGGAACTGAATATCTGAAAACATTAGATAAATTTGGTAATATTAGCCCATCAGCTCATGATGCACCAGGGAAAATCTCGAAGTCAAAAAAAGGAATAGTAACTCTAGATTCAACATTTGATACAATTGATGGATCTTACAAAGATTTCGTGTTTAATAAATCCAAAAAAATTACGAGTTTTAAAGTTAAAACAAATGGTGAAAAATATGTATCGATACAAAACAATATTCAAATATTAAATTCAAATTATAACAACGGAGGAACTGAGATCAAGAGTGGTATTCACTGGAAATTGCCAACGGGTTTCTCTTTCATCCAGCTAGATTTCAAAAACAATTTTGGGGGATTTAAATCTTGGTCATATGCGCGAGGCTATGTTCGCGATGCTAGTGGTGTAAATCACAATACATCAACTGGACCCTTAGGTTGCACAAATTCCGGTGGCAGGACAGTTATTGAAGCTACAACATCAACAACAGCAGCAATTGTGAAAAACACAACATCAACTTTGATTATTCCAATGTATGCAAGTTGCACGGGAGATAATTACGGAGAAATAAGTGTTCCTTTCTTCGTACAATAAATGTAGTAAATAAAGTTGTTGAGAAAAAACTATTTACCCGAGTTTTTGCTGTTTTTATATTTGTCTTTATCGACTTTTATAGTATTCAAAAACACCAAGCAAACCTATGGCGTAAATGACGATGTAATCATTCAAAACTGGCTCTCAGGTTTTTATACTGGCTCTCCCGAGTTTATGATCAGGGGATCGGCAACACCACGAATTAGTTTTGGTTTTCTAATTTCGAATCTATACCAATTAATGCCCAGTATTAATTGGTACTCTTTAATATTGCTTGTTTTTTTCCTATTTAGTTGGTACCTCTTGGGACTCCTTGCAATACGATCAAAAAACTTCATAGTTTACGCAACTTATATTGTCGCGTCATTTCTTCACTTGCTGTGGTTTATCCCTAGCCCAACATATACCGCGTCTTCAGTCATAATCAGTTTTGCAACAATAATATTTGCACTTAGAAAAATATTAGAAAATGAAATAAACAAAAATTTTATAATTCTAACTTTATTTTACGCTTTTGGATTTTTAATCAGACCAGAATCATTTCTATTCGGAACAATCGTAACTTTACCTTTTATTGTATATACAGTGCTGAAAAGTAGAGAAATATTAAGAAAAAGTATTAGTATTATCATGATATCAATAATCGCAGTAGTATCTATAATTGGAATCGATGTCATTTTTGAAAGAGCGTACTACCAGAATAATCAAAGTTGGACTGAATATCGAGATTGGGAAACGTCAAGATACAAGATACAGGCAAATGCGCCAGAAAAAGCCCTGCTAGAGAATCCAGAAAACTTTGGATGGACAATGGCAGAGGCCGAAGTTTTTAAAAGTTATAATGCCATTGATTCTACCAATTTTACTACTTATAAACTTGAAAATTTAATCGACGACTTTCAAACAAGTATTAATTTTAATTTTGGCTTCATTTCCAAATCTCATCAGCAAATTTTTGATAGCGACATTAACTGGGAATGGAAACATTTAATAGCTCTTATTTCATTTACGTTTCTTATTTTCTTGATTTTTTCTCTACCTAAACCTTATGAATTTTTACTTCTATCAATCAGTTCTATAGGTATAATTTATTTTGTTATGCTTTATGTCGCGGGATTCTTACGCCAACCAGAAAGAGTGCAGGTGTCTGTGATCTTTCTTTGTATCTTATTGAGTTGGGCAAGCTTTTTATTTAGCAGGAAAGAAGTTTTGCAAGATCATATAAATCAATTCTCAATTTTAGGGTGGTTGATTTACGTTCTCGCTCTATCCTCAGCGTTTAGTCAGGCCTCCTATTTAATTAACAAGGCAGCGGGTGCCTCAAACGCCTTCTGGCTAACTCAAGGTAGGTATTTGAGTGATTTTCCAAAGGATTCAATATTTGTAGGAAATGCATCTCAATTTAGAAATAACTGGACCTCACCTTACAAATTAGAACGTTTTGAAGTTGAGAAGCGAATAATGACTTTTGGATGGCATAATTTTTCACCACATTGGGTCAAGCGCGCCCAAAACTTAGGACTTAATCCCGACAATATGTTCAAATCTGTCATCGAGGACCAAAGAGTTTTTTGGATTTCAGATCCCGAATCTATGGAGCATATAGTTAAGTATATGAAGGAACAAAAATATGAATTTGTTGGACCTGAAATTGTTGGCACATTAGACTATGTGGGTAACGAGTATACAGTTTGGAACTTTGATTCAAGTGACTAAAATTGGAATTCTGGTTGTTGCGTATAACGCGGAATCTACTATCGAATCTACTCTAAATAGAATCCCTGAGAACTTTGTTCACAAAATTTATTCTATTTTAATCAGCGATGACAAATCACATGATTTAACTTCGACTAAAGCCACACAGTTCGCAAAATCTTCAAATTTACCCATACAAGTAGTTTCACAACCCATCAATTTAGGTTATGGAGGTAACCAAAAATTTGGTTATTCGTGGGCCATCAATAATAAGTGGGATATAGTCGTACTAATTCACGCTGATGGACAATATGCTCCAGAGTTTATTTCGCAAATTGTGAGTCCACTCGTAAATGATGAAGCTGATGCAGTTTTTGGTTCGAGAATGATGAACAAAAGCAACGCGTTAAAAGGTGGGATGCCCATATATAAATGGGTTGGTAATCAAATTCTCACATACCTTCAAAATAAGATAACTAATCAAAATTTTTCAGAGTGGCACAGCGGATATAGGGCTTACAGAGTTGAGGCTTTAAAAAAATTACAGCTGGGTAACTTGAGTAATGGATTTAGATTTGACACACAGATAATTCTTGGACTTTTGGCCACCAAGCAGAGAATTACTGAGATTCCAATTCCGACCTTTTATGGAGATGAAGTCTCTCACGTGAACGGAATCGAATATGCAAGAGAGATTATTTGGGACACGTTATGGCACCGGTTGAAATACGGCGTGTCAAAGGAAAGTAGTATTAGAAAGTAGACATATCCTCCAAATAAGTAACTATGAAGCCGGGGAAGGCGAGCATAGTTAACGGAGGAAAGATGGAATATGTAGTTACGGTTTCACCTCAAGAAGTTAGGGGTGAAATGAAACTTTATTCTTGCCCAAAAAGTTTATGCACTCACGTGGATTGGGCACTCAGCGATATCCTTCAAAGTAAAATTGAGCTTGATTGGAAACCTCAGCAAATTGCACCAGGTGCATTTTCTGCTAATTTAAACTGGAGTGGTCCAATTAATTTAAGTTCTAGAATTGTTTCAGTTTTGAGTAAGTGGCCAAAACTTAGGCTGGAAGTTTTTCAAGATAGCAATAGTAAAATTTCTGGTGAGCGATACGCAGTTGCACCAAATCTTGGAATTTTTCGTGCTGATATTAATTCATTGGGAGAAACCATCGTCACAGAATCTAGATTAAGAGCAGCGCTTGAAAGAACAAGACTTGAAAACGAACCATTTGAAGTAGAACTTGCATTTTTACTAGGTACTCCTT
>Ga0315904_10010773_pt1 | contig 11763 bp, 10 predicted proteins | sample LakEriMetagenome_6_FD_203529 | JGI IMG/M metagenome (GOLD analysis project Ga0315904, IMG submission 203529) | Freshwater fungal communities from buoy surface, Lake Erie, Ohio, United States - Buoy 12 MA120 | ecosystem: Environmental > Aquatic > Freshwater > Lake | place: USA: Lake Erie, Ohio...
TGCTGACACCCTTTTTCACCGGGGTTCTGCGCGGCTATGCGCAAGCCCTGTTCGACATGATCATCCAGGTGGGGTCGAGGCCTTAGCCCATGTTCGCCGCACCCTCCCACATCAAAGATGCGCGAGATGGGTCCTCGGTCGCGCTTCCCGGCTGGCCAAGCCTCGTGACTTGGCATGGAAACCAGACAACATGACGGAAGCGGAATGGCTTGCCGCGCTGCCTGACATGGTGTTTCGCGCCACATTGATGCTGGCGCGCATTGGTGCCGTGGTGATGCTGATGCCGGGCTTGGGCGAACAGGAAGTGCCCAGCAATTATCGGCTGGGTCTTGGTCTGGCGTTGGTGGCGGTGCTTTATCCTGTTCTGTCGCCAGCCTTGCCGGCCACCCCGGATGCGGTGGGGGAAATGCTGCGCCTCGTTCTGATCGAAATCGTGATTGGCATTTGGTATGGTGCCTTGGCCCGGTTGGTGACCTTGGCCATGATCATGGCGGGGCAGCTTTTGGCGTTGCTGCTCGGGCTTTCGCAATTGCTGGTGCCGGACCCGGCGGTAGGCGGTCAGAATGCCATCACCGGACGGTTTTTCGCGCTTATGTCCGTGGTGCTGATGCTCAGCAGCGGGCTTTACGCCTTGCCGCTGCGTGCGCTGGCGGAGAGCTATGCGGTGCTGCCGGTCGGCGAGGCATTTCTGGCCGGACCAGGGGCTGAGACCATGGCTACAGCGGTCGGGCAAAGCTTCTTTCTTGCCTTGCAACTCATGGCGCCCTTCCTGTTGCTGTCAGTGGTGCTGAATGTCGCCTTTGGTTTGCTTGCGCGCATCGCGCCGCAGGTACAGATCTACTTTCTGGTGGTGCCCGGGCAACTCGTGCTTGGCTTTTTGCTGCTTGGCCTGTTATTGCCGGCCATGCTTGGACTTTATGCCAGTATAGCGCGGGAGACTTTCCTCGCCCTGCCTGGGGTGCGTTGAACCATGTCGGGCAGCAGCGGTGGCGGTGAAGATAGTGGCCAGGACAAGACAGAAGAAGCCACGCCCAGACGTATCCAGAAAGCGCGCGAGGAAGGGCAAATTGCCCTATCGCGGGAAGTGGTCAGTTTCATCGCGCTTGGCTTCGGGCTGATTGGCTTGATGTTTGGCCTGCCGCCACTCGGCTATGAATTAATGCGCGGCATGCGCGGCATTCTTGAAAATGGGCATCAATTGCAGGTCGGCTTGGTTGCAACCGAGATGATTCGCCTGAGCCTGCTGGCCGCCCTGCCCGTTCTGGTTTTGGCGATGATTGGCGCCATCACCGGTACCATGCTGCAAAGCCGCGGGCTGATTTCCGCCAAAGGGCTCAAGCCGCAATTCTCCCGCATCAATCCTGCCTCCGGCATCAAGCGGTTGGTCGGCGTTGAAGGCGGCATCGAATTGATCCGGACGCTGATCAAGCTTTTGGTGGTTTGCGCGGCGCTGTGGTGGGCGCTCGGTGATCCACGAGAGCTTCGCGCCTCTCTATCCTTGGGCCCAGGCGAACTTCTGAACCTGATGGTGCGCGCGGCAATGGATCTTTTCATTGCCGCCCTGATCGCTTTTGCCGGCATCGCCGTGCTTGATTACCTGGTAGTGCGGTTTCGCCATTTGCATAAGCTCCGCATGACGCGGCAGGAATTGCGGGAAGAAGTGAAGGAAAGCGAAGGCGATCCGATCATCAAGGGCCGGATCAGGAGTATCCGTCTGGCGCGGGCGCGCCGGCGCATGATGGCGGCAGTGCCCAAGGCAGCCGTGGTGATCACCAACCCGACCCATTACGCCGTCGCCCTTGCCTATGACGAGAATTCCCAGGCAGCGCCGAAAGTGGTGGCCAAGGGCACTGAGGCGGTGGCGGCGCGTATCCGCGCCTTGGCTGAGGACTCCAACGTGCCGCTGGTGTCCAACCCACCCTTGGCGCGGGCGCTGTTCAAGCTGGAATTGGATACCGAAATCCCCGCCGAGCATTACCAGGCGGTGGCGGAAATCATCGCCTATGTCTGGCGCCTGCGCGGGCGCGCCGGGGCCGCTGCGTGAGCGGGAGGGCTGAGGCAGCGGCGGATTCCTTCCGTCGGCTTTTTGAATCCGAGGAAGAGGCCGGGCTTGCCGTTCTGGATGCGGAAGGGCGCATACGGGCCGCGAGTGCGGTGCTGGAACGCCTTTGCGCTGACGGGCCGGCACCGGGGCCGGGACGTGATCCGGCGCTGCTGTTTGCGGAAGCAAGCCAGGATGCGGTGCGCCAGATCATCTCCGTAGCACTTGCTGGCCCACCGGTGCCGCCCGCCGTTGAAGCAAGGCTGGCGGCATCCGATCAGGCCCCTGACGCGGCGGTGGAGGTGCATTGCCGGCCGCTCCGTGGTGAACAAGGTGCCCTGCTTCGCGTGCTGGACATCACCGCACGCCGCCGCCGTCAGGCGCAATTGGAAGAAGCGGCGCGGCTGGAGGCAGTCGGGCGGCTTGCCGGCGGTGTTGCACATGATTTCAATAATCTGCTCGCGGCCGTGGGTGCGGCTGCGGAAACCGCGCTGGCGCGCGGGCAGGATACGCAAACTTCCGAGGATTTGCGCCAGATATTGGATAGCGCCGGGCGTGGTGCGCGGCTGGTGCGCCAGCTTTTGGCCTTTGCCAGCCGGCAGGCTGTACAGCCGCGTGTGGTGGCGCTGGATCGCGCGGTGGATGGCATGGCGCCGCTGCTCGCGCGCCTATTGGGCCGACGCATCCCGATCACGCTTGATCTGGAACGGCCCGGCCCCTGCGCACGCGTGGACCCCAGCCATATTGACCAGGCGCTGATGAACCTCGCGGTCAATGCGCGCGATGCCATGCCGCAGGGGGGCAAGCTGCATATCTCGGTCAAAAGCCGCGACCTTCAGGCGCCCGAAGCGGCGCAGGGCGGCACCATCGCGCCTGGCCCCTGGGCGGTGCTGGAAGTGGCCGATGAGGGGGCGGGTATGGAGCCCGAGCTGATCTCCCGCATTTTTGAGCCCTTCTATACCACCAAGCGGGATGGCGGCGGCACGGGGCTTGGGCTTTCGACCGTGCTTGGCATTTTGCGGCAATCGGGTGGGCATGTATCCGTGCGCTCCCGCCCTGGGGAAGGCAGCCGCTTTCGCCTCTGGTTTCCACGCGTCGCGGCGGAGCCGGATAATGCGGTCGCGCATACGCCAGGCATTCATGCCGTCGGCGCAGGGCGGCGGCTGCTTTTGGTGGAAGATGAGGCGCCCTTGCACCGCCTGCTGACCCGCGCCCTGACGACCGCGGGGTATGAGGTGACGGCGGTGGAAGATGGCGAAGCGGCACTTGGCGCCATCGCCGCTGGCCTTAAGCCTGATCTGGTGATTTCGGATGTCGCCATGCCGGGTAGCATTGATGGCCTGACACTTGCCCGCCGCTTGCGGGAGACTGAACCCAATCTGCCCATTGTGCTGATGTCTGGCTATGCCGAGGGCACACTGAGCGGCGAGGTCGTCACCGAGAATTTCATGTTTCTGCAAAAGCCTTTTCGTATTTCGGAAATGCTGGCGCAGGTGGCAAGCGCGCTGTCGCGGCGCTGAATTTGCGGCGCCGGCCTTCGACAGCACTGCGCCCCATCAGCTGATCGGGGGCTACACCAGGGATTGAGCGATCGCTTCAATATCCAAGGCCGCCGCAGAACTGGGATGGCGTGTCAGCAGGGGCGCCTGATGGCGAATTGCCTCTCGCACCTTGCCGTCACGGCGTACAATGCCGGCCAGGGGAATTTCGCGCTTGAGGAAGGCGCCGGCGGCGCGACGCAACGCTTCATAAGTGCGTTGGCCGCTGGCGCGGTCATCCGCCATATTCACAATGATACGGGCAACACCGCCAGGATTATCCATGCCGTGCAGCTTCAGGACGGCATAGGCATCGGTCAGGCTGGTTGGTTCTTCCGTCGCCACCACCAGCAACAAATCTGCCACCGCCGCAATGCGCCGCTGCGCCAAATCAAGCCCGGCGCCCAGATCAACCACCACATCCTGCCAATCGCGCCTTGCACTACCAAGCGCCGTCAGGAACGCCTCCAGCGTTGCGGGGCTGAGCGAGGCGAGCGCACCTGATCCCGAACGCCCCGCGAGCACTTCAAAGCCAGCATCGGGTATGGCCATGGCAGCTTCAGCGGGTGTCATCTTGCCCGCCAGCACAGCAGAGAGATCACGTTCCGGCTGAATGCCAAGCTGCACATCAATATTCGCGAGACCGAGATCGGCATCCGCCAACAATACGCGTCGCCCCTTGCGGGCCAAAGCCTGGGCCAGGCTGATCGAAAACCAGGTCTTGCCCACGCCCCCCTTGCCGGAAGCGACCACGATCATGCGCCCATTCTGGGACGCTTTACTGCCTTGCGACATCAGGGGGATTCCTTCCCAGTGCTTGGCACCCCACGCTGAGCCGAAGCGAGCAAGCGCGATGCCAACCCTTCCGGCGTGAGGGTCTCAAGCCCATCCGCGACTTCCGGGCCAATGCCCGCATCGGTCAATGCCAATGGCCCCGCCTTGGCGGCCATCAAGACGCTCCCCAGTCTTCGCGCCAAATCAAGCCTTGTCGGCAGCAAATGCTCTGCACCAAGCGCGGCAAAGGCGCGCGCGAGGTCAGCCGCTTCAGCAGGATCAAGCCCGGCTGGCAGCACCAGGGCCATATCGGCGTTGGCCTGTACAGCCAATTGCCGCAAATGCCGCGCCTGATCCTCATGGAAGGGATCGCAACCGGCGGTGTCAATCAGCACAGGTTGGCCAGGGCTGCGGTGCGAAAGCGCCTTGGCAAGCATGGCCGGCGTAGGCGCCACCGCCAAAGTGACCCCCAAAACCCGCGTAAAGGCGGCGAGTTGTTCCACCGCACCGGCACGCTGCCCATCGGTGGTGATAACAAGAGGCGCCGTGCCCCCCATCACCATGCGGGCAGTGAGTTTGGCGGTTGTGAGCGTTTTTCCCGCACCCGGCGGACCGGCCAGCAGCAAGGGGCGTTCCCGCCCCTGCGGCAAGGCAGTGAAGGTAAGTGCCTCGGCCAGGCTTTCTGGCAGGCTGCCCCTTCCAAGGGGCACCGCAAGGCTTGACGGGATATTGTGAAAATCCAGTGGTCCGGATGGCACAAAGGCAGGGGCACTATTCAGTGGTTGGATCAGCAGCGGTTCTTCAGGTTCCAGCGCCGCGGTGATTTCAACACCATGGCGCGTCCGGCGCTGTTCCAGAATAATGGCATCCGAGCCAAGTTCGGCACGAATTTGCGCCATGGCTTCGGCCATGGTGGCGGCATTGAAAAGCTTGAGCCGCATGCTTCAGCAGCCCCCTTGCGCGGGGCAAAGGCTTGCCAGAATAAGGACCACCTACAGCGATCCCACGGTACGAATACGGGCGCGGGGGTGAATTTCGGTATGCGCCAGCACCGGGGTTGAGGGGCGGAAGCGTTCCACAATGGCGCGCACATGGGCGCGAATGGCGCCTGAACAGACCAGCACCGGCTGTTCCCCCATGGCATTCGCCTTATCGAAAACATCGCGCAGCTTTTGCATGAATTCCGAAAGCCTGGACGGCGCCATCGCCAATTGCCGATCATCAGCCGGGCCAATGAGGGCTTCGGTAAAGGCGACTTCCCAATCGGCGGAAAGCGTGATCATCGGCACATAGCCTTCAGGCCCACGCGCCGCATCCGAAAGCTGGCGTGCAAGCCGCTGGCGCACAATCGCCAGAATGCCGGGGACCGTGCGCGCGCCGGCGGCATTGGCTTCCTGAATGCCTTCAAGAATCGTTGGCAGGTCGCGGATGGAAACCCGTTCCGCGAGCAGGCTTTGCAGAATGCGCTGAATGCCGCCAACGCCGATTGGCTGCGGCACCAGATCGGACACAAGCTTCTTCTGTTCCGCCGGCAATTCATCGAGCAGTTTTTGCGTCTCGGCGAAGGAAAGCAGCTCCGCCATGTATTCGCGGACGATTTCGGTGATGTGGGTCGCGACCACCCCGGCGCAATCCACCACCGTGCAGCCGCGCGCGAGTGCTTCTTCGCGCCGCGCTTCGTCTATCCAAAGCGCGGGCAGGCCGAAGGTCGGTTCCGTGCAGCGTTCACCGGGCATATCCGGAATGCCGCCCGATGGATCAATCGCGAGCAGCAAGGGGTGACGCAATTGCCCTTTGCCGGCTTCGATTTCCTTGACCTTGATGATGTAAGTATCGGATGGCAGCGCCAGATTGTCCTGAATGCGCACCGAAGGCAGCACGAACCCCATTTCCTGCGCGATCGAGCGCCTGAGGCCCTTGATCTGTTCGGTCAGACGCGGTGCATCCCCGGCGGCGAGTGAGAGCAACCCATAGCCCAATTCAAGGCGCAGCAAATCCATCTTGAGGGATTCGGCAATGGGCAGATCAGCCTCGGGCGTCGGCAGCGGCGGTTTGCTCGCGGCAATGACGCGCTGCTGTTCCCTTTGCGTGAGCCGCCAGGCGCCAAAGCCCGCGGCACCCGCCAGGGCAATAAAGGGCAGGAAGGGCATGCCCGGCATCAGCGCCATGACGCCCGAAGCGCCGGCAGCAATCGCGAGCGGCTTGGGGCTTGAAGCCAATTGCTCCATCAAGGCCTGATCGGCGGTGCCTTCAGTGCTGCCCTTGGTCACCACGATACCGGCGGCGACCGAAACCAGCAGGGCGGGGATTTGCGTGACCAGCCCATCGCCCACGGTCAGCATGGAAAAATTGATCACGGCGTCGCTGAAGCTCATGCCATGGCGCAGCAGAGCAATGGCAATGCCGCCAACCAGGTTGATGGCGGTGATGATCAGCCCCGCAATGGCATCGCCACGGACGAATTTCGCCGCACCATCCATGGCGCCGTAAAAGCCGGTTTCCGCTTCCAATTCCTTGCGCCGCGCGCGGGCCTGGTTTTCATCAATCAGGCCGGCCGAAAGATCAGCATCAATCGCCATCTGCTTGCCGGGCATGGCATCCAGGCTGAAGCGCGCGGCCACTTCGGCGATGCGCCCGCTGCCCTTGGTAATGACGACGAAATTCACGATCAGCAGGATGAAAAACACAATCAACCCAACCGCGACATCGCCGCCCATCAGGAAGCCCCCAAAGGCGGAAATCACATGGCCAGCAGATTCCGGGCCTTCATGCCCATGGGTCAGGATGATGCGCGTGGTTGCGACATTCAGCGAAAGCCGGAGCAGCGTGGTCAGCAGCAGCAGGGTCGGGAAAGACGTGAAATCAAGCGGTCGCGTCAAGAAGAGCGATGTCATCAGCACAAGCACGGATAGTGTGATGGAAACCGCGAGCCCAAGGTCAAGCAACACCACCGGCAGTGGCACAATAAGCACCACCAGCAGCAGCGCGACGCCAAGCGCCAGCGCAACGTCATTGCCGGGTTGGGCACGTTTTAACCAGGAGGGGACGAGCGTTTCCGACACGCGCTTCAGTCAACCGTGGCCGATGCCGGCATCTGCCCGGGGATGGGCGGCACCGTGACACCTGCCGCGCGATATTCATGCAGCTTGTTGCGCAAGGTGCGGATGGAAATACCAAGCATTTCCGCCGCCCGCGTCCGATTGCCCAGACAGTGGGAGAGGGTTTCCAGGATCAATTCCCGCTCCACCTCCTCCATCCGGCGCCCAACCAGGGTCGCGGCGCTGCGCGGTTGGGCGGCTTGCGGTGCGGCGGTCGGCGCTGGCGCAACGGGTGGCGGTGCAGCTTCCGGCATGGCGGCAGTGATCGGGGCCGCCATGGCGGCAACCGTGGCGGGCGCCATCAATTCAATTGCATCGGCACCAATGCTGCTGCCTTCAGCCAAAAGCACGGCGCGATGCACGGCATTTTCCAATTCGCGCACATTGCCGGGCCAGGGATGGCGCAGCAGCATGCCCTCGGCTTCCGGCGAGAGCATGCGGACCGGCAAGCCATTCGCCTGGGCATAGCGTTCCGCGAAATAGCGCGCGAGGGGCAGGATATCGGCAGGCCGCTCACGCAGGGATGGGATACGGAGCCGCACCACGGCAAGACGGAAGTAAAGGTCTTCCCGGAACCGGCCCTTGGCGACTTCGGTCTGCAAATCGCGATGCGTCGCGGCCAGGATGCGCACATCAACGCGAATGGGTGCCGTGCCGCCAAGGCGATCTATTTCGCGTTCCTGGATGGCGCGCAGGATCTTGGCCTGCAGGCGCGGGTCCATTTCGCCAATTTCATCAAGCAGCAGCGTGCCGCCATTGGCCTGTTCGAACTTGCCCTTGCGTGAGGCGACGGCGCCGGAGAAGGCGCCCTTTTCATGGCCAAATAATTCGCTTTCCAGCAGCGCTTCCGGCAGCGCGGCGCAATTCAGCGCCACAAAGGGACCATTGGCACGGCGCGACGCTGCGTGCATGTGCCGCGCGAGCACTTCCTTGCCCGTACCGCTTTCCCCCGTGATCAGCACGGAAGCGTCGGCGCGTGCAATCTGCGTGGCGCGATCCAGCAACGCCACCATGGCCGGGTCCTTGACCACGGGCTTGTCAGCCTCACCCGCCACGGTTTGCAGCATGGCGGCGATGAGCTCCGCATCCGGCGGCAGCGGCAGGAATTCCTTGGCGCCAGCACGAATGGCGCGCACGGCGGCATCGGCATCATTGGGCCGGCCGCAGGCGATAACGGGGCAGGCAATGCGTTCTTCCGCAAGGCAGGAAATCAACCAGCCGACATCATGCGTGACATCGCAAAGCACCAGATCAGCACCATCGGCGCGCAGCTTGGCAAGCCCCGCCGCCGCGCCTTCGGCCACGGTCAGCCTTGCACCGCGCGCGACTGCAATGCGCGCCGCCTGGCCAAGTTCCGCTTCCAGTGACCCGATGATCAATACGCGCGCCATGTCAGCCGCCGCGATCGGACTTCACGATTTCCGTCATGGTAATGCCGAGGCGATTATCATCCACCATCACCACTTCGCCGCGCGCGACCAGGCGGTTATTGACGTAGATATCAACGGCTTCACCAAGCCGGCGGTCCAGTTCCACCACCGCACCGCGGCCAAGCTTCAGCAATTGGCTGACCTGCATGGTGGCGCGGCCCAGCACAGCGCTGATCTGCACCGGGATGTCATAAACGGCATCAAGATCACGCATGGTGCCGTTTTGGCCCTGCGGGCGCTGATCCTGCGCCGGCGGCGCCATGGCTTCGAAATTATCTGATCCACTCATGTGTCTTTATCCTAAAGCTTGGGGCCTTCCGGAAGCTGGCCGGTTTTGGAACAGGGGCCAGCGTCAGATCACCCATTTTGATGATCGGGTTGCAGGTCAAGGCCGGCAGCGCTGAGTGCCTCGGCAATCGCGGCGCGGCGCTTGGCGAGGTCAAATTCGGCACCACCGCCCTGCCAGGTTGCACGCGCATCACCCGGAGCAATGGCCGCATCCGGCACGAGCGTCACGGCAAGGTCACCGATGAGCGGGCGCACATCCTCAACAAGATTGGGTGCGATGTGCAAATGCGCTTCCGGCAGGAAGGCCAAGGCTGGGCGCAGCCTTTCGGCGAAATCGGCAACCAGCGTAGCACTTTGCTGCGCGGCGAGCCCCGGCAAGGCTGCATCCAGCATGGCGAGCGCCACGCGCGCAATACCGCGGCTGGCTTCGGCAGCGATCTCGGCGGAGGCTGCCTGGCTCGCGGCCAATTGCTTGGCGATAACCCCAAGGCTTTCTGCGGCGCGATTGGCCACTTCCTGGGTCATGGAAGCGCGGCCTGCGGCGAAGCCATCTTCCCGCGCAGCGGCAGCGACAGCGCGGAGCGTTTCTTCCATGGGATCAGGTTCAGGCGGCGGCGGCGGCATGCGCGCCGCTTCCGCCCGCGCCGCATCCAAGGCTTCAATCAGCGATGTGGGCGCGAATTCCCGGATGAGTGCGGCGCGCGAGACTGGAACAAAGCCGTCTGACATCAATACACCATCTCATCCTCACGCCCTTCCTGGAGCGTGATCTGGCCTTGCGCGGCAAGGTCCTTCGCCATGACCACGACAGCGGCCTGCGCCTCATCCACTTCACGCAGCCTGACGGGGCCAAGATTGGCGAGGTCTTCCTTGAACATCTTGCCGGCGCGTTCGCTCATGTTCTTGAAGAACAGGTCGCGCAGATTCTCCGACGCGCCCTTCAGTGCCAGCAATAGCTGTTCCTTCGGCACATTGCGGATCAGCACCTGCACGCCCATGCCATCAAGCCGCACGAGGTCATCAAAGGTGAACATCAGCGAACGGATACGCTCGGCCGCGTCGCGGTTGCGTTCTTCCAGCGCGGCCAGGATGCGGCTTTCGGATTGGCGGTCCAGATTGTTGAAGATTTCCGCCATCATTTCATGCGCATCGCGGCGCTGAGCGCGTGCCAGGTTGGACATGAATTCGGCCTTCAGGGTCTTTTCAACGCCCTCAAGCGCTTCCTTCTGCACGCTTTCCATCCGCAGCATGCGCATGACCACTTCCATGGCGAAGCTTTCCGGCAGCATGGACAGCACGCGGGCCGCATGTTCGGATTTTACCTTGGTCAGCACCACGGCGACCGTCTGCGGATATTCGTTCTTCAGGTAATTCGCCAGCACCGCCTCATTCACATTGCCAAGCTTGTCCCACATGGTCCGCCCGGCAGGGCCGCGAATTTCTTCCATGATTTGTGAAACACGCTCCCTTGGCAGGGTGCGCAGCAGCATCCGTTCCGTGGTTTCCCAGGTACCGACAAGATTGCCGGTTTGGCCGATGGAATCGGTGAATTCGCGCGCCAGATCCTCAACCGCGGCGGCGGATACGGTCCCCAGGCTCGCCATGGCCTGAGAGATATCGCGAATCTCATCCTCATGCATCATGGCGAAAAGCTTGGAGGCATGCTCCTCACCCACTGCCAGCATGAAGGTCGCGGCCTTTTGCGGGCCGCTCATCTTGCCGCTCATGCCGGTTCCTCCGGCGGGGCGATCCAGCGCCTGATCACGTTCAGCGATTGTTCGGGGTTACTTTCCACCAATTGCTGCAGTTGATTGATGGAAGAAGCTCGCATCTGACCCTGCACCATGGCCAGCGTCACCATACCATCCTGATCTGGCGCCGAAGCGCCAGCAACGGCAGGAAGCCCGCCGCTGCCCGCAATTGCCCCAGCACCAGCGGCACCGGCCAGGGCGCCGCTTGCTGCCGGCTTTGCCAAGGTCACCAAGCGCTTCACCGCCGGGCGCCCAAGGAGCAGGATCGCCACCAACGCCACCAGCGCGAAAAGCGCACTTTCGATGATGCGCGCCACAGTGGAGGAGGTGAAAACAAAATCAAAAAAGCCGCGTTCGCCACTGTCCACCGGCAAGGGCGGTTCCGCAAAGCGCATCGCCACTACCTCCACCCTGTCGCCACGGCGTTCATCAAAGCCGACGGAGCTTCTCACCAGCGTTGCGATCCGCGCCAATTCCTCGGTTGAGCGTTCGCGGAACTGCGGAGGGCCACTCGCCTGTGGTTCCCAAACGCCATCCACCAATACGCCGATGCTGATGCGCCGGATGATCGGTTGGTCACGCGTTGTGCTGCGCGTGGTGCGACCGATTTCGAAATTGGTGGTCTCTTCCTGGCGGCTTTCCTGGGTGCTGCCAGGCGCGTTTTCATTGCCCGGCAGGTTGTTTTGTACCGTGGTTGGCGCAGGTTCATTGCCACGAGAGCTTTCCTGCACGCTTTGCTGGCTGCGCGCCACCTGATTATCCGGATCGAAGCGTTCTTCCGTGATCTGCACACGGTCAAAATCCATATCCACCGTGGCTTCCGCGCGCACGCGCCCAGGGCCA
>Ga0315904_10010774_pt1 | contig 11762 bp, 12 predicted proteins | sample LakEriMetagenome_6_FD_203529 | JGI IMG/M metagenome (GOLD analysis project Ga0315904, IMG submission 203529) | Freshwater fungal communities from buoy surface, Lake Erie, Ohio, United States - Buoy 12 MA120 | ecosystem: Environmental > Aquatic > Freshwater > Lake | place: USA: Lake Erie, Ohio...
TGAGGCCCGTGAACGCGGTTTTGATGGGTCCGGCCCCTTCGGATTCCCTAATAACACGCCATCACGTAGTTCACGTGTGACGGAACCGTGGCATGATCGGGCTGTCGGCGGCCATGGATGTGCCGTTTCTCCCCCCAGACACCCCCTCGATGATGACATTCCGCCGCCAGACCGTGGACATCCACGGCCGAAACGAGGCCATCTGGCCGAGATCCGCCCGAAGGGACGGAGCGTGCGGGAACGTATATCTGGGGATGGGTTTGGCAGGGATCCGGAGGCTCCGGAAACCGCAGACAAAACTCCTCCCGACCATGACCTGAAGCACGCCTATTGTCCTTGTCATTGCGGGTGACGGTCCATAGAAGCCGCCGCCCCGGCCATCTCCCCCACGAGCCGCCTCTCGCAATGATCCACTGGCATGAAACGCGCTTTTTACATCTTGACCGAAACGCCCGAAATTGGTTTTAGTGCAATGCAGCGCTGAATGACCAAGGGCGGCAGCGTTCAAATCCCCAAGAATCTCCCCCGGTTTTGAAAAAAGTTTCCGAATCCGCACTTATCCTGCTTATGGTTCTCTGAGTTTCCCCTGTCCGATCTCCCCTACGTTTGTTTCCCACCCCCCCCCAACCCCCCAACATCCCCCCAGATGACAACCGCTGTTGAAAAACAGGCTGGTTCCCGTGTTTCCGACGCGCCGAACCGGACCTTCACCCACCCCTCACCCTCCCGCCGGCGAAACCGCGACCTGAGAAGGTCGGGGCGTTTTCCCGTAGCCTCCGCCCCCGCGCAGCACGCGCCGAGGCATCTGAGCCGTGCGTCCACCGTTCCACGCTGGAAGCGTGTGCTCGACATTTCCTGCATCCTGCTGAGCCTGCCGGTCACGCTGCCGCTGATGCTGGCGCTGGCCGCCTGGGTGAAGTTCGTCTCGCGCGGTCCCGCGCTGTTCAAGCAGGAACGGATCGGCCGCAATGGCCGGCCATTCACGCTCTACAAGTTCCGCAGCATGCGGGTGGATGCGGACACGGGTCGGCACCACAAGCATTTCCGGAATCTCGTCCGCACGGACACTCCGATGGTGAAGCTCGACCTGCTTTGCGACTCCCGATTGATTCCGGGCGGATGTTTCCTGCGATCGGCGGGGCTCGACGAGCTTCCGCAGTTGTTCAACGTGCTGCGCGGTGAAATGAGTCTGGTGGGCCCGCGTCCGTGCCTGCCGGAGGAATTCCGCTTTTTCACCCCCGCGCAGCGGATGCGCTTCGAGGTGCTTCCCGGCCTGACCGGCCTGTGGCAGGTCGAGGGCAAGGGAGTCTCCACCTTCAGCGAGATGAACTCGATGGACGCCGCGTATGTGCGGCTGAGTTCGGTTCCGCTGGATTTGCGGCTGATGGTTCGCACGCCTTTCGCGTTGATCCGGCAGCTTGCGCAGGTGTTGAGGCAGCGCCGGAGTGATCACGTTGGTGAAGGGGCGCTTCCGACTTCCGGTGATGCGACGCTCACCGGATACAGCACCCAGCGCCTGGGTTGAGCACGATGAACGGGCCGGTTTCGGTGGGCATTGCCGGATACGGCTATTGGGGGCCGAACCTGGCCCGCAATCTCGCGGCGCTGCCGGGAGTGAGACTGGCGGCGGTCTGTGACAAGGATCCTGAACGGCTCGCCCACGCGCGCCGGACCCAGCCCCAAGCGAGGGTTTTTGCGGATCACGACGAATTTCTTTGTGACGGCGGGATCGATGCGCTGGTGATCGCCACGCCGGTATCCACCCATCATGCGCTGGCCCTGGCCGGGTTGCGGGCGGGCAAGCATGTGCTGGTGGAGAAACCGATGGCCGCCTCCGCGGGCGAATGCGCGGAGTTGATCGACACGGCGCGCGCGGCCGGACTCACGCTGATGGCGGGCCACACGTATCTCTACTCGGAAGCGGTGCGGCGGATGTTCGCCATCATCGAGTCCGGTGAGATCGGGGAGGTCCGCTACATCAATTGCCAGCGCTTGAACCTCGGTTTGTTCCAGCAGGACATCAATGTCGCCTGGGATCTCGCGCCGCACGATCTCGCCATCATCCTGCGCGTGATGGGCCGGATGCCGGAAACGGTCAACTGCCAGGGGAACGCCCATGTGAATCCCGAGATCGAGGACGTGACCAATATCTCCCTGCGTTTTCCGGAAGGCGCGTTCGCCACCATCCAGAGCAGTTGGCTGGAACCGCGCAAGGTGCGCCAGACGACCATCGTCGGCAGCCGGGGAATGATTGTTCACGATGACCTCCAACCGAACGAGAAGCTCCGGGTTTACGACGTGCGGGTCGACTGCCCGCCGCATTATGATAACTTCGCGGAGTTCCAGTATTCCTATCATTACGGCGAGTGCCGGATCCCGCACCTCGATCAGCGCGAACCGTTGGCGGTGATGTGCGGGCATTTCATCGACTGCGTGAGCGGCGAGTGCGAGCCGTTGACTCCGGGCGAGGCGGGCATGGAGGTGGTGAGGGTGCTCGAGGCCTGTGACGAATCGCTGAAAGGACAGGGGATGCCGGTCCGGCTGGCCCGGCCGGAATCCCGAAAACTCGCGGCCGTTTGAGATTTTTCCGTTAGTTCCGATGACCGTTCATTCCGATCCCACGCTGCGCATCGCTCCGGACGTCCGTCTCGGGCGCGGGGTGAGAATGCATGGTTTTGTGAACCTGTATGGCTGCGAGATTGGCGAGGACACGGGGATCGGCTGCTTTGTCGAGATCCAGTGCGGGGTGAAGGTGGGCGCGCGCTGCAAGATATCGAGCCACAGTTTTCTCTGCGAGGGCGTCACCCTTGAGGATGAGGTCTTCATCGGCCACGGGGTGATGTTCACCAATGACCGCCACCCGCGCGCGACGGATGCGGAGGGGCGTCCGCTGGAACGCGATGGTTGGAACTGTTTGCCGACACTGGTGAGGCAGGGAGCCTCGATCGGTTCCGGCAGCACGATCCTCGGCGGAGTGGTGATTGGCGAGAGGGCGATGGTCGGTGCCGGCAGTGTGGTGACACGCGACGTCGAGCCGGGAGCGACCGTGGCGGGCAATCCCGCGCGTCCGGTTGGAAACTCAAACCCTGCAAAATGATATCATGGTGCCGTTTATGGACATGAAGGCGCGGCATGCGCCGATGAAAGCCGATCTCATGCGTGTGATCGGCCAGGTGATCGACTCCGGCGCGTTTGCCGGCGGGCCGTATGTGGAGCGCTTCGAGCGCGACTTCGCCGAGTATTGCGGCACCAATCATGCGGTGGGAGTGGGCAGCGGGACGGACGCGCTGTGGCTGGCGCTGGTGGCGCTGGGCATCGGGCCCGGGGACGAGGTGGTGACGGTGCCGATGACGTTCGCGGCGACGGTGGAGGCGATTTGTCTGGCGGGTGCGAAACCGGTGTTTGTGGACATCCATCCGCGCACCCACACGATGGACCCGGAGGCCTTGCAGCAGGCCATCACGCCGAGAACCAAGGCGGTGGTGCCCGTCCATCTCTTCGGGCAGATGGCGGATATGGAGCCGATTCTGAGGATCGCCGAAAGCCACGGGCTGCGGGTGATCGAGGATGCGGCGCAGGCCCATGGGGCCGAATACCGCGGACGCCGGGCTGGCTCACTGGGCGACGCGGGATGTTTCAGTTTCTACCCGAGCAAGAATCTCGGTGCGCTCGGCGAGGCCGGGGCGGTGGTGACCAACGACGAGCAGGTGGCCTCGAAGCTCAGACTGCTGCGCGACCACGGCCAGTCCGGCAAGAACCGCCACGCGCTGATCGGTTGGAACAGCCGGATGGACGGCGTCCAGGCGGCGGTGCTGTCGCACAAGCTGAGGTTTCTCGATGCGGAGAATGCGGCGCGCCGGAACCACGCGGCCTTCTATGACGAGGCGCTGCGGGGTTTGTCCGGCATCCGTCTCCCGGAAACAGCGAGGGGCCGCGAGCATGTCTACCACCTCTATGTGGTCCGCGCGCGCGACCGGCGCTCACTGGTATGGTCTCTCGAAGAGGACGAGGTCGGCTATGGCGTGCATTACCCCGTGCCGGTGCATCTGCAACCGGCATACCGCGTGCTTGGTCACCATGTCGGGGATTTTCCGGTTGCGGAGCAATGCGCGGCGGAGTTTGTTTCCCTCCCCATGTTCGCGGAGCTGACCTTCGATCAACTGTCCGCCGTCGCCATGGCCGTGCGCGACAGCGAGACCTCGCTCGCCGTTCTCTGAATTTCCCTCATCATCTAGATCCCCCCTACCAAGTTCATGCAAAAGACTCCCAACAATGCCGCCAAGGGCGGCTTCGGCGCGCAGGACGTCATGTTCGTGCTGTTCAAGCACAAGTGGCTGATCCTGCTTTTCGCCCTGGCCGGCTTCGGCGCGGCGGGATACCTGTTCGCCAACCGGGTGCCGCTTTACAAATCGCACTCCAAGCTGCTGGTCCGCTACGTCATCCAGCGTGAGAACGTCGATGAGTTTCAGGCGCAATCCGCACCGCAGGGCGCTCCGGGTAAACCGGACTCGGTGATCAACACGGAGATCGAGATTCTGACATCGGTCGATCTCGCCATCTCCGTGGCGGAGAAAATCGGAGTCGAGCGGCTGATCCCCGGGTCCGGCGGCAACGCCTCGCTGTCCGATGGCGCGGGAGTGATTCTCGGCGGACTCCAGGTCGGCGTGGGCAAGAGCACCAAGGTGCTCAATCTCGTGTATGGCAACGCGGACCCCGAATTGTCCAAGGATGTGCTTCGCGAGTTGGTGGATGCCTATTTCCAGAAGCATTTGCAGATCCATCGCTCCGCCGCGAACTTCGACTTGGTTTCCAAGCAGACGGCCGAGGTGCTCGCGAAGCTCCGCAAGACCGAGCAGGAACTCAACAAGATGCGCACCGAGCACGGCATCGTTTCGCTTGCGGACGCGACCGGCGCGCTCACCAGCCAGAAGACACGCATCCAGGAGGAGATCCTCAACGCGAAGGCCGAACTCGGGGCACAGGAGGCCAGTAGCGGCATTGTGGAACACGCGGCGATGGAAGCCGCCCAGGCCGAAGGACAGGAGCCGCCCAAGGCGATCCGCGTGGGCGAGCCGATTCCGCCCTCGGTGCTTTCCGAATACCGCGCTGTGAGCGACGTGCTCGCCACACTCCAGAAAAGCGCGATGGAACTCCGCCTCAAGTTCAAGTCCGGCAACCGTCTGCTGGTGCTCAACCAGGAGCAAATCGCCAACAACCAGGCGCGGCTCAAGTCGCTCGTCACGCAATATCCGGACCTCGAACAGCAGGCCGAAGTGATCGAGGGCGACGCCCGCAACCCGAAGTGGAACGGCATCAACGACAAGGCCCGCATCGCGGCCACCCGCAAACGCATCGAGATCTATGAGGCGCAGTTGAAGGAAATCGCGCGACAGTTTTCCGAGCAGTATGCCATTGGCGCGAAGATCGAGGAACTCGACCGCCGCCGGGGAATGGAGGAAGCGGAATACAAAACCCTCGAGGTGAAGCTGAAGACCGCCAAGATCGACCTCGATCTTGATCCGAGCCGGATGCCGAACATCACCGTGGTCCAGCACCCGACCAATCCGATCAAGTCCTTCGACGAGAAGACCACCAAGATCATCCTCGGCCTCGCGGGCGGCGGACTGGCTCTCGGCCTGGGCCTCGCGTTTCTGATCGAGATGCTCTTCGACCGCCGGGTGAAGCGTCCGCTGGAAATCCAGACGCGCATGCAACTGCCGCTGCTGCTTTCCATTCCCTTCATCCGCCGCAAGGAGCGTGGGACGCTCATGCTCAATGGCGACACAGGCGCGCCGCGCATCGGCACCGGGGCGGAAACCACCGCGCTCTCCCGCCATCAGGCGGATGAGGAACTGGCCGAGCCGCAGCCTCGCAAGCCCGGTCACTTCATCCTGCCGTATTCGGAAACCATCCGCGACCGCATCATCTTCAACTTCGAGGTCAACAACGTGACCCACAAGCCGAAGCTTGTCGCCGTGACTGGCCTGTCCGAGGGAGCCGGCGCTTCCACTGTGGCGGCCGGACTCGCGAAGTCGTTCTCGGAGATTCCCGGCATGAAGGTTCTGTTGGTGGATCTGAGTTCCTATCATCCCGAGGAGAACCCGCTGTTTGGCGAGATCCCGCGGCATTCGCTCAACGGAGCGCTGCATCTCGCGCGCAACACCCAGTTCCGCGAGACACCGCAGAACCTTTACTACGCCAGCGCCACCGCGCGCCGCGATGAAAGCGGCCTCACCACCTTCTCGCCGGTGCATCTTTACGAACTGATGCCCCATCTCCAGGCCAGCCAGTATGATTACATCGTGTTCGACATGCCGCCCATCGACCAGACGAGCCGCACGCTGACCATGGCCGGACTGATGGACAAGGTGCTGCTCGTGCTCGATGCCGAGAACACCAGCCGCGACGCCCTGATGTGGGGTTACTCCGAGCTGATCAAGGGCAGGGCGGACGTCTCCTGCATCTTCAACAAAACCCGCGCCCATGCCCCCGGATGGTTGGTAGGCGGAGCCTGAGGGAAATCCCGGCTCCGAATCCAGCGATTGACCGATCATGGCAGCTCAACCACTTCATCCGGGGTCTCAGGCGATGGCCGGCGGCTCGCCCGGCCCGTTGGCCCGCGCCTATTTCCACGTCAAGCCGTTCATTCCTCGTCCGCTGCGCTGGGTGCTGCGGCGGGTGCGCATTCCGCGCATCATGCGGCGCAACGCGGGCCTCTGGCCGATCGACGAGGGGGCGGGTGAAATGCCGTCCGGCTGGAGCGGCTGGCCGGATGGGAAACGCTTCGCGCTGGTCCTCACCCACGATGTGGAATCCGCCGAAGGCCTTTCGCGCGTGCGCGATCTGGCCGGGCTGGAGATGGAATACGGTTTCCGCTCGTCGTTCAACCTGATCCCCGAAGGCCCGTATGAGGATCCCGTCGAACTCCGCGACTGGCTTGGGGCGAACGGTTTCGAGGTCGGCGTGCATGACCTCAATCATGACGGCCACCTTTACGACTCGCGCGAGGCATTCAAGCGCAAGGCGGAAAGTATCAACTCCTATCTCGGCAAGTGGGGAGCGGTCGGTTTCCGGTCCGGCTTCATGCTCCGGCAACTCGACTGGCTGCATGACCTCAACGTCCTCTACGACACCTCGACCTTCGACACCGATCCCTTCGAGCCGCAGCCCGCGGGTTCGCACACGATTTTCCCCTTCGTGGTGCCGCCGCCGGACGCGAAAGGGCCGGGATATGTCGAGCTTTCCTACACGCTGCCGCAGGACTCCACGCTCTTTCTGCTGCTGCGCGAGAAGACTCCGGAAATCTGGAAACGCAAGCTCGACTGGATCGCCCGCCAGGGAGGACTGGCGTTGGTGAACATCCATCCCGACTACGTCAACTTCGGCGACCGTGAGGTTTCCGGCCGCTATCCCCAAAGCCACCTCCGCGAGTTTTTCAATTACATCCGCGACCATTACGCGGACGCGTATTGGAATCCGCTGGCAAGGGAACTGGCACTTTGGTATCGCAATCGTCCGTCCGCATCCGGACCCCCTCCGGTTGACACATCCGATCTCCCCCCGTCATGATCCGGCTTCGCCACAAGTTGCTCATCCAGATGTTCCGGCTGTTCGACCAGCTGGTCCTCATGCTCACCGCGCTGGGCATCATCTATCTCCGGCCCGAGGTCGTGCTGAAGGGAGGGAATGCGCATCCGCTGGAAGCCACCTTCAGGATTGACGACACCATCGGCATGCTGGTTCTCGCCGTCGGCTGGATCGGGATCTTCGACTACTTCATCCGCTACAAGGCCGACCGCCTGGTGGCGCTCAACACCCAGCTCAAGAACCTGATCAAGGCGACGAGCCTGGCGGCTTTCTGGCTGATGGTGGTGAGCGCGGTCTTTTCGGTGAGGAGTTTCAACGTTCCGAACATCCTCATCTTTTTCGCCGTGGTGACGGCCATCGGGGTGATCAGCCGGCTGTTCCTGCGGGTCCTGCTGCTCAGCGCGCGCCGCTCCGGCTACAACTACCGGTTCCTGATGGTAGTGGGTGCCAACGCCCGCGCCCGCCAGATCGCGGCGCGCATCGACCGGCGTCCGGAACTCGGCTACAAGATTGTCGGCTTCGTGGCGGAGACCCGTGAGGCCATGACCGAGTGGGAAAACGGCGATCACGGCCACCGCAAGGTGCTTGGCCTTCTGGAGGACCTCCGCGACATCCTCACCAAAGAGCGGGTGGATGAAATCATCGTCTGCCTGCCGGTGGACGCGCGCTTCAGCGACATCACGATGGTGGTCAGAAACGCGCGCGATCTTGGGATCGTGGTGCGCCTGATGCCGGACTTCGAGGACGGATTCCTGCTGCGCAACCTGCATGTGGAAGAGTTCGAGGACGAGTATGTGGTGACGCTTTTCCGCGAGCAGATGCTGGTGCAACTGCTGCTCAAGCGGGTGCTCGACACCGCGCTCTCGCTGGCGGTGCTGCTGATCCTGTTCCCGGTGATGGCCATCGTGGCGCTGCTCATCAAGCTGACCAGCCCCGGTCCGGTTTTCTTCGTGCAGAACCGGGTGGGCATGAACCAACGGCAGTTCAAGCTCTACAAGTTCCGCTCGATGGTGGCGGATGCGGAGGAACGCAAGTTCGCGCTTGCCCATCTCAACGAGCGTGACGGCCCGGCTTTCAAGATCGAGAACGACCCGCGGATCACCCGCATCGGCCGCTTCCTGCGCAAGACCAGCATCGACGAGCTGCCGCAACTCTTCAACGTGCTGAACGGAGAGATGAGCCTGGTGGGACCGCGCCCGCCGCTGCCCGACGAGGTGGCGAAGTATGAGTGGCTGTTCCGCAAGCGCCTCTCGGTGAAACCCGGCATCACCTGCATCTGGCAGATCAGCGGCCGCAACAATGTTTCCTTCGACCGCTGGATGCAGATGGACCACGAGTATATCGAAAACTGGTCGCTGTGGCTGGATCTGAAGATCCTGCTGAAGACCATCCCCGCCGTATTGTTCAGCCGCGGAGCCTCCTGAGCGATGTCCGGCAAGCGTCCCAGACTTCTGGCGATTTCCTCCGGCGGCGGCCACTGGGTGCAGTTGCTGCGCCTGCGGCCTGCCTTTGAGGGCTGCGAGGTCCACTACGCCACGGTGCGCGAGGGCTACCGCCTGGAAACCGAGGGCGGAGACTTCCATCTCATCCCGGACTCGAACCGCTGGAACAAGCTCGCGCTTCTCCGCAGCGCACTGATGATTTTCCTGCTGGTCTTGCGCCTGCGACCGGACGTGGTGATCACCACTGGCGCCGCTCCGGGCTACTTCGGCGCGCGCTTCGGGAAACTGCTGGGCGCCCGGACCATCTGGGTGGACAGCGTGGCCAACGTCGAGGAGCTTTCCATGTCCGGTGCGAAGGCCGGTTCTTTCGTCGATCTCTGGCTCACCCAGTGGCCCCATCTGGCCCGCGATGGCGGACCGCAGTGCTTCGGCAACGTGTTATGATTTTCGTCACTGTCGGCACCGATCTTCCCTTTGACCGCATGATGCGGGTCATCGACGCGTGGGCGCGCGAGAACAATCGTCGCGATGTCTTCGCCCAAATCGGAGAGGGCGGGTGGGAGCCGGAGTTCATCGGGTTTTCGCATTTCCTCCAGCCGCCGGAGTTCAAGCGGCGTTTCAATGAGGCGTCGCTGATCATCTCCCATGCGGGTATGGGCACGATCCTTTCCGCGCTGCGTTACGGCAAGCCGATCCTGGTGGTGCCCAAGCGCGCCTCGCTCGGCGAGCACCGCAACGAGCATCAGCTTGCCACGGCCAGGCGGATGAAGGAACTCGGACTGGTGCATGTCGCCTCCGATGAAATCGAGCTTGGTGAAATGCTCGACGGGCTGGATTCGATTCAACCGGCGCGGCCGATTTCTCCGCATGCCCCTTCCGCGTTCACCGACCAACTTCGCGGTTTCATATTCGCGGGAGATCAATCATCAGGCACCATCACGCCATGAGTAACATTCTTCGCATCATCGGATTCCTCGGGTCGATTCTCGATCCCCGGTGCTATCTGCACGGATTCCGGATGATTCATTATTACGGCTACAGCCACGTCCGTGAGCGCCGCAAGATCGAGGCGGGAAAGGGATCCCGCTTTGCCCCGAACGTTTCGTTCCGCAATGGCGAGAGGATTCGCGTCGGGCGTGAGTGTCACATCGGCGAGAACTGTTATCTCTGGGCGGGCAACTCCACCGGACGGATTGACATCGGTGACTTCGTCTCGATGGCACCCGGAGTCTTCATCACAGCCTCGGACTACCGGTTTATGCCCGGCCAGCCCTTCCGCAAGCAGCCAAAACGCGAGCGCGATATCCGCATCGGCACGGACGTGTGGCTTGGCGCCGGCGTGGTGGTGACGGCAGGAGTCACGATTGGTAACGGTTGCATCGTCGGTGCGGGAGCCGTCGTCACCCGGGATCTTCCGGTCAATTCCATCGCCGCCGGGGTTCCGGCACGTGTCATCGGGCAGCGCGAGGCCCTCACTGAATCAAGCCAATGAAAGCCGACGTCGCCATTGTCATCGTTTCCTATAACTCCGGTGGTTTCATCTGCGACTGCCTTGAAAGTGTATTCGCAAATCGACGGTCCGTGCGGCAGCAGGTGATCGTGGTGGATAATGCCTCGAAGGACGACACGGTTGAGAAAATCCGCTCCCGTTTCCCCGAGGTCGAATTGCTGGAACCGGGCAAGAACCTCGGCTTTGCCGCCGGCGTGAACTACGGTGCGCGCCATGCGGACGCGGAATTCGTCCTCCTGCTCAATCCCGATACGGAAATCCGCAATCACGCGGTTGATGAGATTGTCGAGTTTGCCCGCCGCAATCCGGGGCACGGGCTTTACGGTGGGCGCACCTTGCAACCCGACGGCACGCTGGAACCTTCCTCCTGCTGGGGAAGGCCAACGTTGTGGAGCATGGCGCTTTTCGCATTCGGCGTGACCACCATGTTTCCAAGGCACCGCTGGCTGGATCCCGAATCACTCGGTGATTGGCAGCGTGACACCGTTCGCGAGGTCGGTGTGATCACGGGTTGCTTCCTGCTGGCTCCGAAGGTGGTTTGGGACGAACTCGGCGGCATGGACGAGCGCTATTTCATGTATGGCGAGGATGTGGACTTTGCGATGCGCGCCCGGGCCCGAGGCTATCGGCCGGTCATATGCCCGACGGCGGAACTCGTCCACGAGGTCGGCCTGTGCTCGGATACGCCGGTGCACAAGACGCTGCTTCTCTACCGCGGCAAGGCCAGTCTGGTCCGATGCCATTGGAAAGGTCCCGCCAAATGGCTCGGCCTGTTTTTCCTAGCGGCCGGCACCGGCCTGCGCGCCGCTCTTGCCGGTGTGTCGAATCGAGGTGGAACCGAACGCTGGATGGCCCTTTGGCGCGAACGTTCGGTCTGGCTCAAGGGCTACACCAACCAAACCGCACCCTGATCTTCGCCCATCCTGTGACTTGCTGCCGTCCGCATCTTGTGGCTTGCGAAGGGTTTGCCGGTCCGTCGGTCTTGCCCTACGTGATGGCGGAATGAGCCATTGAACACTCCGCCGCAGTCATGGAAACTTCCGGCAGCAGTGTTCACCAATTGGAGTTGAACGCCATCCATCTTTGATTTTCAGGCAGCTACGGTTCTGAATCCTCTGCAATCGGCGGCTCAATGGGTTCGCCATCAATTCGCTCGGATGGCGTGAACGTGAGCCCACGACGTTCCGGAAACCAAAATTCGTGTGCCTCAGGCTTGGGAATTC
>Ga0315904_10010777_pt1 | contig 11760 bp, 9 predicted proteins | sample LakEriMetagenome_6_FD_203529 | JGI IMG/M metagenome (GOLD analysis project Ga0315904, IMG submission 203529) | Freshwater fungal communities from buoy surface, Lake Erie, Ohio, United States - Buoy 12 MA120 | ecosystem: Environmental > Aquatic > Freshwater > Lake | place: USA: Lake Erie, Ohio...
TTTTGAGTTGGGCGGTCACGCCCTCATTGCCCTTGGCGCCCGTCCCCACGGGCCACTTCACGAGTTTGGCCGATCCCACCTGCCGCTTCCAGCTGGGGGAGATCTCCGACAGATGGGCGGTGAAGTTGGCTGTGATGCCCGACCCATCGGAGCGCACCACCACCTGGATGGGCTTGGCGGCACACCCCAGCTGGCTGTAATTGGAGATGGTTCCCTCGAAGATCCCCACCAGCTGGGCCTGGCTGAGCTTGAGGTTGCAGCCCTTGTGGTGGTAGGCCACCACATTGGCCCCCGCCGTGATGGGGAATTGCACCACGCCCCGCCGCTCCCTGGCCACCTCCTCGGCGGACATTGGCACATCGCTGGCGGCAAAATCCACCATGTTGTACCCGAATTGCAGGATCCCGGCCCCAGAGCCCACGGATTGGTAGGTCACCTTCACGCCCTGGGTAGAAAGTTCTTCAAACCAGCGCTTGAAGAGGGGCAATGGGGAGCTTGTCCCCGCCCCATGGAGGGTGGTCAACACTGGGGGAGGCATCCCTTCCACCCTCGTGCTTTCGGTGCGGTTGGAGCCGCAGCCTGCCGCCGTCAGCAGCAAGGCCGCTGCCAGGCTTGAACGGAAAGATTGCCGAAGGCTAATGGGCACGCCAGTCTGTGGCTAGGGGTTCTTCAAAATGCAGTTCCCTCTGAGCTGGGGGCAAGACCATCCTGGAATTGTTGATGGTCTGTCGCACCCCCCCTCAGCCCTCATCGTGGGCGTGGCGGCGATACAGGAAGTCGAGGGCCCCATTGCGGAGCTGGCCGTAGCGGGGGTCGGCCTGGATGGTTTCGTAGGAACGCGGCCGTGTGAACGGCACCTCCAGGATCTCGCCGATGGTGGCCGCTGGGCCATTCGTCATCATCACGATGCGATCAGCCAGAAACAGGGCCTCATCGATGTCGTGGGTGATCATCAGCACCGTGGGCTTTTGTTCCCGCCAGATCGCCAGCAGTTCCTCCTGCAGCTCCTCCTTGGTGATGGCATCGAGAGCGCCGAAGGGCTCATCGAGCACAAGCACCGCAGGTTGAACGGCCAGAGCCCTGGCGATCGCCACCCGTTGCTTCATGCCACCGGAGATCTGGCCTGGCCGCTTCTCTGCCGCCTCCGCCAGATGCACCATCTCCAGGTGATGGTCCACCACCTGGCGCCGCCGGGGAGCGTCCAGCTCCGGCCTGGCGGCCTTCACGGCCAGCTCGACGTTTTGACGCACGGTCTGCCAGGGGAGTAGCGAATAGTTTTGAAACACCACCATCCGATCAGGTCCGGGCCGATCGATGGGCCTTCCCTCCAGGGTGACCTGGCCGCTACTGGGTTCCAGAAAGCCGCTCACCATGTTGAGGAGGGTGCTCTTGCCGCATCCGGAATGGCCGATGACACAGACGAACTCCCCCTTTCTCACCTGCAAGTTCACCTCGCGCAGCGCTTCATAGGCCCCCCGCCGGGTGTGAAAGACCTGGCCGACGTCAGCAAATTCCAGGAAGGCGTTGGCAGGGGTCATCTCAGGCGCTCGCTGGGGAAGAGGGGGGAACGGTGGGGCGGCTCTCGGGCAGGGCCACTTGCGCCACAGGGGGCTGGGGGCTGCCGGGCAGGGACCTCAGATAGGCCAGGGGATCATCCTGGTGGAAGGGCAGACCATCGGCCAAACGGAAGGCATGGCGATCGGGCCGCAGCACCGGGTAGCCCGCGGCTGCCAGTGCCCTGTCGCACAGATCGGGGCGATACACCTGGGCAAGGAGTTCCAGACGGTTGCTGGGGAAGGGGCACCAACCCCATCGGCTGAATTGGCTCAGAATCCATGCCCCTTCCGCCCGGTTAGGAATGTGGGCGCGATCGGCGTGGTAACGGTTGAACGCCAGGAGCTGTCGAGGGGGTTCTCCCATTCCGCTGTCGAACTGGCGTCCTAGGGCGATGGCAGCCCGGGTGCCCAGCCACTGGGGTTGACTGAGCACCCGGGTGAGTTCAGGGCGCCTGCCGCTGTCATCGCAGCGTTCCGCCGCACGCATGAGGCCGATGCAGAGGGCTTCGAGGGTCTCCGGATGGTTCGCCGCCCACGCTTCCGAGCAGGTGAGCACTTTTTCCGGATGACCGCTCCAAATGTCCAGGTCGGTGGCCAGCACGAACCCCTGCCTGTCCTCCACAGCTTCAGCCACGCGGTAGCGACCAGCGATGAAACCGTCGATCTGTTCGCTCCGCAGCGCCCCGTGCATGGCCATGGGCGAGAGCACGGGAAACGTCACCTGTTGTTCGGGATCCAGGCCACCTGCGGCCAGCCAATGGCGCAGCAACAGTTCGGCGATGCCGTGGCGTTGGGGCACGGCGATGCGCAAGGCCTCACCGCGCTGGCCTAATAGGCGCGCCAGGCTCTCTCGATCCCTCACCCCCAGGGACAAAAAGGATCGGGCTAGGCACAGGGCATTGCCATTGCGGCTCACGGTCATCGGAGTGATGGCGGGCCAGGGCCTTTGGCCCCCCAGCCCCAAAGCCAAAGCCAAGGGGCTGGTGGCGGCGGTGATCGCCCCATCCAATTCCCCGGCTACCAGCTTTTCCTCCAGCCGCTCCCAGCTGGCAAAGGGCACGGTTACCACCTGCACCCGGCTGGCATCAAAGAGATTGTCCGCCAGGGCCAGGGCGAGGGGTGCAATGTCGAGGCCAGGAATCACCCCAAGGCGCACGCTCGTCGCTGCGCTTGGTCGTGCTGATTGCACTGTTGCCGTCGCGGTGAGAGCCAGCTCCTTCTCGCGCTCGGCGCGCCGTTGGCGCAAGCGCCTCTGCTGTTGCAGGAAGCCAATCAGCTCGGTGCGCAGCTGGTAGTACTGCGGGTGATCCATCACCTCCAACCGCTGCCGCGGCCGGGGAATGGGCACCTCCAGGATTTGGCCGATCTCGGCCTCTGGCCCGTTGGTGAGCATCACGACTCGGTCTGACAGGAGCAGGGCCTCATCCACGTCATGGGTCACCATCACAGTGGTCACTCCGGACTCCTGGCAAATCCCCATCAGCTGCTCCTGCAGGTTGCCGCGGGTCAGGGCATCCAGGGCGCCGAAGGGCTCATCGAGCAGCAACAGCCTGGGCCGGATGGCCAGGGCTCGGGCGATGGCCACCCGTTGTTTCATGCCCCCGGAGAGCTCGCCAGGCAGCTTGTCGGCCGCTGGGACCAGCGCCACCATGGCGATGGCCTGCTCAACAATGGCCTGGCGTTGGGCCGCGCTCTCATGGCCCATCACCCGATTGACAGCCAGGGCAATGTTTTGCCGCACGCTCTGCCAGGGGAGCAGGGAATAGTTTTGAAACACCACCATCCGATCGGGGCCAGGCTCGGTGACCTGCCTGCCGTCCATCAGGATGCCGCCGGTGGTTGCCTGGGTGAGGCCGGCGAGCAGGTTGAGCAGGGTGCTTTTGCCGCAACCGGAGTGGCCGATCAGGGAAACAAATTCCCCTTCGGAGATCTCCAGGTCGATGTCCTTGAGGGCGACGTAGCGACCACCATTGGCGAGGGGAAACACCTGGGTGACGTCATCGACCGTGAGGAAAGCCGCCATCTCAGTTGCTCCCCCGTGCGACACGCCGGCCCACCCAGGCCACCAGCCGATCGAGGGCCAGGCCCACCAGACCGACGTAGAGGATGGCCAGGATGATTTGGCTGGAGCTGGCATCGCCGCCAGCGTTGTAGGCATCCCAGATGAAATAGCCGATGCCGCCATCAGCCTTGAGCATCTCGGCAGCCACAATCGCTAGCCAGGCCAGACCCACGGCGATTCGCAGACCTGTGAACACATAGGGCACGGTCGCCGGGATCACGATGTTGCGGATGTACTCGCCTTTGCGCAACCGCAGCACCCTGGCCACATTGGTGTAATCCTGAGGGATTTCGCGAATGCCTACGGCCGTGTTGATAATGATCGGCCAGATGGCGGTGATGAAGATCACGAAGATGGCCGATGTGGTGGCGTCTTGAAACACCATCAGGGAGATGGGAAACCAGGCCAAGGGAGGCACGGTGCGTAGCACCTGGATCACCGGATCCAAGCCTTTGCCGATGAAACGGCTGAGGCCAAGCAGACCGCCGATGCTCACGCCAACCACGGCTGCCAGGCCATAGCCCAGGGCCACCCGCTGCAGAGAGATCAGGATCTGCCAGCCCAGGCCCTTGCTGGTGCCCCCATTATCAAAGAAGGGCTGACTGATGTAGGGGTTCCAGGTGTCGGCGACCACGTTGATGGGTCCGGGCAGGCGGGACACCCCGAGCACGAGGGAAAGAAGCTGCCAGATCAGGAGGAACCCACCGATGCAGATGATGTAAGGCAACAGGGGGCGCAGCCCCGCACGCTGGCGCTGCCGCTGACGGGAGGGAGAAGCGAGCATCATCTTCAGCTCAAGGCCTTGATTTTCAGCCCGTCGAGATAGGCTTTGGGATTTTCTGGATCAAACACCACCCCGTCGAAGAAGGTTTCCTTGCCGCGGGAGTCACTGCTCGGGATGTCCTTGGCTCGACCAATCGCCGTCGCGGCTTCCTTCCACAGATCTGCCCGGTTCACTTTGTTCACCAGGGCATTGATGTCGGTGTTGGCTGGCAGGTAGCCCCAACGCATGTCTTCCGTCACGAACCAGGCATCGTGACTCTTGAAGGGGAAGGAGGCATCACCATCCCAGAAGAGCATGGTGTAAGGACTATTTTTGACGACGCGACCGTCGCCATAGTCGACCGTGCCAGAGAGGCGGGGTTTGATATCAGCGACGTTTGCCTTGAAGTACTTGTCCTGGGCGACGATCTCGCACAGCTCGTCAAGGTTGGCTGGGTCTTGGCACCAAATCTGGGCTTCCTGAACGGCCATCAGGAGGGCCTTGGCAGCTTTGGGATGCTTGTCGACCCAGTCGGCACGCATCGAAAAGGATTTCTCGGGATGCTTGTTCCAAATCTCACCGGTTTGCGTGGCGGTGTACCCCAGCTTTTTGTTCACCAGCCGCTGGTTCCAAGGTTCGCCCACACAGAACACATCCATGGTGCCGGTCTGCATGTTGGCCACCATCTGAGGAGGGGGAACCACCACCAGGTCGGCGTCCTTGTTGGGATCAATGCCATTGGCAGAGAGCCAATAGCGCATCCACAGATCATGCGTTCCGCCTGGGAAGGTCACAGCGGCCTTCAATTTTCTGCCCAAGCTCTTGGCGGCCTTGGCCAGGCCCTCTTTGTTGTTCACCGTGAGCTTCTCGTCGAGCAGGTCCTTTGAGGCGCTGATCGCCTGCCCCTGGGTGTTGAGCCTTGCCAGGGTGTACATCGGAAGGGCCTGCTTGCTCTTGGTGATCTTCCCGGCCGCCAGCAGCAGTGGCATCGGCGAGAGAATGTGGGCCCCATCAATGCCTCCCCTTTCGCCGCCAAGCTCGAGGTTGTCGCGGGTGACGGCCCAGGAGGTTTGCTTCATCACCTTCACGTCAGGCATGCCGTGCTTGGCGAAGAAGCCCTTTTCTTTGGCGATGATCACCGGTGAGGCGTCGGTGAGGGCGATGAAGCCCAGGGTGGCTCCCTTCACTTCCGTGTCGCTGCCGCCGGGGGTTGGGGCCTCGCCCTCCTTCTTCCCACTAGTGGCAGGCGGTTGGCCGCCGCAGGCGGCTAACACCACACTGCTCACCGCCGTACCGGCGGCGGTGAGCAGAAAACGGCGACGAGAGAAAGAGGCCATAACCTGGACAGGGATGGTTGGGATGGAGGACAACAGGACAGAGATATGGGCGCCACATGGAGAAAACTGCCATGGGCATCACGATTCGGGCGATGACAGACGCGGTTGAATCCGCCTGAGGAGGCCCTGACCAAGCCCGTGGATCAGTGCTCTGATGAAACAAACCACCGGCGATGGGAGAGCGGACCGGTGGGAGTTAAGCGTGCTTCAGAAGGAAGCGCACAACTAAAAATTGGGTTGGCGCAGAGGCTAACCAACAAGATTATCGAAGCATCCGAGCCGGGATCATGATGTCTTAACCGCTACGAAACGCCGAGCGGGCTCGACTCCCTGGTCCCGCCTTCGAACTCCTCCAGGGCCTTGGGAAGGTTGCGGTGCTCATGGCCCGGATGGCTCAGCTTCACCAGGGCGAAGCGTTGCAGCTCATCAAGGCTGCGCCAGGTCTTGGGGGTGAGGGGGAGCCCCAGTTGCCGGCAGGACGCCGCCAACACTTCCGGAATCTCTTCCCCCCGCTGCCACGCGGTTGCCAGCGCCGGCGGCAAGGGGCTGGCTGGCCCCTGCGGCAGAGTGTGGCTGCGTTCCAGAAGCCACAAGCGCAGATCCTCCAGGGCCGCAGGATGGTCTGGCCAGGCCAACAGCCGCTGCCGCTCTGCGCTCGAGAGGCCATGCCAGTGCACGAGTTTGAGCTTGACACCTGCCAGATCGAGCTTGCGGCGCACGGCCATCGGGAGGCAGCGCAGATCTCCGGCGAAGTCAGTCTCAAAGCCAAACACCCGGCTGGCTAGGTTTTGGGACGAGGGGTCGACGGGGAGGCTCATGCGGCTAATTCTTGCCGGCAGCGCTCGCCCGCCTGGGCCAACAGCAGGGCTCGCGCCTGCTCCAGTGCCGCGGGCAGGCTGCTGAATTGATCGCTTTGCCAGAGCAGACAGCCCAGATTCCAAAGCAGAGCCTCGGCCAGGGGGCCCTCCCCGCGCAGAGCTGCCAAGGCCTGGGCCCGCCAGGTTTCGAGGTTGTGCCAGGCCACCTCTGGGGCGGTGATGCCATGGTCGCGCGGATGGAGCACCAGCCGCTCATTCTGGTCTCCTCGCAGCCGGGCAGCGATGCCAGCGCGGGTGGTGGGCAGATCGGTGGAGCCTTCCAGCCCCTTGATCGTTAGCACCTCGGTTTCTCCGCAGGCCCGCAGGGCCTGCCAGGCCCGTTGTTCCGTTGGGGGATGCACGAAGCCGCTGACCAGCAGGCGTTCGCCTTGGTGAGGGGTCCAGAGAAGTTCCAAGCTGGCCACCGGCGGACGCTTGCCGATGAGGTCGCGGGTGCGCACCAAGCCCTCTGCGGCGGGGAAGTGCAGGGGTTGGTGGGTGAGGGCCAAGTTGTGGCGATCCAGCCGATCCTGCACCTCCTTCAGGCTGCGCTCCTGCCAGAAGATGCCCAGGGCTTCGAAGAGTTCCGCCAAAGTGACGCCATACTTCACTGGCATGGGCGAGCCGCCATGCAGCACCATGGGCAGCCCCGCCGCCGCCAGGGTGAGGGCCACCAGGGGTAGCAGTGGGGCCGTGCGGCTGCGACCGTCATATGGCACCCCGAAGCAAAGGGCCCGGCGGCCTGGTGTCGCCAGGGTTGGCCCTTCTGAGCGAAACGTGTCGAGCATGCCGCTGAGTTCCTCTGGTGAGGGCCTGCGGATGCGGTGGGCGATCAGAAAGGCCCCCAGCTGGGCGGGATCCACAGTGCCGGAGAGCATCAGCGCCATGGCTTCGCGGGCTTCCTCCCGGGAGAGCCCCGAGCTGGTGTGCTCCCCGCTGCCCACCTTGCCGATCAACTCGCGGAAGCGGGCTTGCTGGGGCCCCAATGCCGCCAAATGGGTGGTGCGGCGGTCGCTGGTTCCCGTCCGTTCCCCCTCCCCCACTGTTGTGTTTAGTAGCGGTTGCAACAAGAGATTGCCTTTCCTTGCAGCACATTGTGGCTGGAGAGCGGACAACCGTTGCCGGTCAGTGGCCTGATCCGCAGCGGGTTCCCCTGCTATCTCCGCTTCATGCCCTCCCCCGCCGTGCCGGGTGCGACTTCTCCCTCAGAAGAGGGGAGTCGATCCCCAGCTCTTAACAAAATCGAACAGGCCAAGGCTCAGTCTTGTGGTCTTTCCCTGGAGCCCCGTCTCGGGGAGCTGGCTGCTGCCGGCTGGGAGAGCCTCGATGAGGCCACCCTCACTATTCACCTCAAGTGGCTCGGCATTTTCTTTCGGCCTGTCACGCCAGGGCGATTCATGGTGCGGCTACGCCTGCCCAATGGCCTGATCCATGCCCCACAGCTGGAGGCCCTCGCCGATGTGGTGGATCGCTGCGGTGAACATGGCAGCGCGGACATCACCACCCGCCAGAACCTGCAGCTGCGTGGCTTGTTGCTCGAGGACATGCCGCCGCTGTTGCGGGAGCTGGAGCGGGTGGGTCTCACCAGCCGCCAATCCGGCCATGACAACCCCCGCAATGTGACGGGCAATCCACTGGCGGGAATCGACCCTGAGGAAGTGGTCGACACCCGTCCCCTGGTGGAGGCCATTCAAGAGGTGCTGCTGGGACCTGAAGGCCCCCGGAACTTGCCACGCAAGTTCAACGTGGCTGTGGGTGGGGCACCCGACAGCTTCCTTCTGCACAACGACCTCGCTTTCCTGCCTGCCTTCCACGGGGAGGACTTGGGGTTCACGGTGATGGTGGGTGGATTTTTTTCGGGGCAACGCAATGAACTGGCCATTCCCCTGGGGGTTTGGTTGCCCGCTGAGGCCGTACCGGGGTTCACGTTGGCGGTGCTCAAGCATTTCGAGCGCTGTGGTGATCGAGCCGTACGCACCCGTACGCGCTTGATGTATCTCATCGATGCCCTCGGTCTGGAGGCCTACCGCCAAGCCGTCTTGGACTCCCATCGCCAGCTGCGGGGCTCGCAGGCGGCAGCGGCGCTTCGCCCCCATGACGGCAGCCATCTGGTGAACCGCCCTCCCCGCGATGTCTGCGGCGTGCACCTCCAGAAACAGCCGGGTTTGTGCTGGGTGGGGCTCAATGTTCCTTTGGGCCGTCTCGACGCTGCGGCGATGGCCGATCTGGCCCAGCTGGCCAGGGACTTTGGTTCCGGGGAGTTGCGGCTCACCGAGAGTCAAAACGTGGTGATCAGCGATGTGCCTGCCGAGCGGATCGAGGCTTTGAAGGCTGAGTTGGCCACGGGCCAGCGGCCTCAATCCTTTCAGCTCAACCCTGGCCCACTCATGGCGGAGGCCGTGAGCTGCACTGGCAATCGCTATTGCAGCTTTGCCCTCATCCCCACCAAGACCACCGCCCAACAGGTGGTGGAGGAGCTGGAGCATCGCTTGGAGCTTCCCCACCCCGTGCGCACCCATTGGACGGGCTGTCCCAACGCCTGCGGTCAGCCCTACATGGGACAGATCGGCTTGATGGGAGCCAAGGCCCGGCAGAACGGCCAGATGGTGGAAGCGGCCAAAATCTTTGTTGGCGGGTCCATGGGGTCCCATCCCCGACTGGCGGAACTGCACCACAAGGGCGTGCCCCTCGAGGAGCTCACGGATGCGCTGGAGAGCTTGCTGGTGGAGCAGTTCGGTGCCAGGCGGCGCCGGCCTTCCGCGTGAGGGCACCCAGGGATGGAGCCCACCAGCCCCTCCAACGGGCGGCCATGCTCTGCCGATATGGCCGATCCACAGATTCCATCTCTTGGAGATCGGCATGGTTGGCCACGCCATAAAGCAGATGAATGATCCGATCGGGATCCAGCTCGAGGGCCGCCGCTTCCTGCCAGAGCCTCTTGGTGCGAGCCTGGTCCGCCAGCACAAACTGCGTCTCGGCCAACTGGCGGGTGATCAGATACAGCAGCTGGCACTGCTTGCGAGCCGAAAAGCTCAGATCCTCTGCGCTAACCACGGCTGGGTGCCTGCGCCCGGGGGATGGGTTTTCCACAGGTCGCCCTCCTGGGGTAGCGGTGTCATCCCTCACTTTGGCCAAACCGTGGGCTCCAGGGAGGGGCGCAGGATGTCTTGCCATGAAACGTATCGATCGCTACAGAGTCGACCCGTTGCCGGCGCGATGTGGGCAGCTGCAGTCCACTCTCCAGGGGGATTTGCCATCGTGAAGCCCCAGCCCCTCTCCGCCGCCGTGGCTCCCTCCCCAGGCCCGCCTGCCGACTTGGTGGACCAGCTCCCCCCTCCAGGCAGTCCGGATCGCTGGCCCTGGTTGCAGCAGTTGCGACGCCAACGTCACCTCCCCCTTGAACCCTGGCTGTTGGCCCTGGAGAGCGGCCAGCTGGCGCCTCACCAGGATCTGATGGCGGTGCTGGCGGATCATCTCAATGGGCCAGCCATGGCCCGCCTGTTGCACTGGTGGCTCCTCAAGGAGCCCCGGGATCCCGCGCTTCCTTCACTGATCGTGCCCAGGCGCGACCCCCAGGCTCTTGTCGCCCTGCGCCAGGCCTGTGCGGCGGGCGGCACTGATCAGGAGGTGCTCGTGGCCCTGTTGCCGCTGTTGGGCTGCCAACGGGATGTGGAGGATTTCCCTCTGCTGCAACGCCTGGCTCTGGAGCCTGGTTCACTGCGGCTGCGCCAGGCCGCCCTCGAGGGGCTGTGTCGAGGACTGGCCATCTGGCCGCGGCCGGCCCTGCGGCGCACCCTGCAGGTGCTCGCCCGGGATCTCCATTCCCCCCTGGCCGCGGCGGCCGTGGATGCCCTGGCCCGCTTGCCACAGTCCCGTCCCACCCTGTGCTCCCTGGCCCGCCAAGCTCTTGATCCCGATGTTGCCGCTCGTCTCGCCCGGCGCTTGCAGCGGTTGTCTCCCGCCCCATTGGTGCTCATCGTCCATGGCCGCTCGGGGGGGACCGTTCCACCGGAGCTGGCCTCGCTGGCCCTGGAGCTAGAGGAGCTGCGGGGGGGGGCGGTGATCCTGGAGACCCTCACGGCGGCGGAGCCGCCTCCCCTCCCTTCCCCGACGCCCGAGCTGATCACGCTGGTGCCTTTGTTCCTTCTGCCGGGTGGCCATGTGCGCCGAGATCTGCCTGGGCGTCTGCGCCGTTGGCGGGACGCCGGGCCAGTGCGGGTGCTGCCCTTCCTTGGCGCCTGGCCTGCCTGGCAGGCCCATCTGGCTGCAGAACTCCAGAGTCTGGCTGCCCAGCAGCAGGGTGCCAGGCCGCTGTTGGTGCACCATCCTGTGGAAGGATCCCTGCCCCAGCGCTACCTGGACCACCTCGCTTCCCTCTGTGGTGCCCGCTGCCTGGCCGTTCCCTACTCGGCAGCGGATGGGGCGCAGCTGCCCCACCTGCCGGAAGGTCCAGCCCTTCCCCTGGCCCTGGCCGCCAGTCGCCTCACCGATGGCCTCGGGGCCTGGCTGGGTGCCCCCCTGTTGGCACGCTCCCACTTCCGTCGGGCGCTGCGAGAGCTCCTCGTGGAGCTGCCATGAGCTCAGACAACGAGGACCTCCTCGAGCCCCATGGCACGGTGTTTCTGGTGGGGGCCGGCCCTGGCGACCCCGAGCTCCTGACGGTGAAAGCCCACCGCCTGCTCAGCAGCTGCGATGCCCTGGTTTACGACTCTCTCGTGCCCCAGGCTCTGTTGGATTTGGTGCCCAAGGGCTGTGAGTGTCGCTTTGTGGGCAAGCGTCGGGGGCACCATTCCGTTCCCCAGCCGAACATCAACGCGGTCTTGGTGGAATTGGCCCAACGCCATCGCCGCGTGGTGCGGCTCAAGGGGGGGGATCCCTTCCTTTTCGGCCGGGGTGGCGAAGAGGCGGCCCATCTCGTGGCTCGCGGGGTGCCGGTGGAGGTGGTGCCGGGGGTGACAGCTGGGATCGCCGCCCCGGCCTATGCCGGCATCCCGGTGACGCACCGGCGGGCGGGCTCCAGCGTCACCTTTGTGACCGGGCATGAGGAGATTGACAAGGGTCGACCTGGCGTTGACTGGCGCGGCCTGGCCCGCAGCAGTGATGGCTTGGTGATCTACATGGGGCTGCACAATCTGCCCCGCATATGCGAAGAACTCTTGGCCGGGGGGCTGGCTCCCTCCACTCC
>Ga0315904_10010778_pt1 | contig 11760 bp, 13 predicted proteins | sample LakEriMetagenome_6_FD_203529 | JGI IMG/M metagenome (GOLD analysis project Ga0315904, IMG submission 203529) | Freshwater fungal communities from buoy surface, Lake Erie, Ohio, United States - Buoy 12 MA120 | ecosystem: Environmental > Aquatic > Freshwater > Lake | place: USA: Lake Erie, Ohio...
GGATCCGGCTCGTCGTCTCGGGCAGCGCCTTCCCGTTGTACGATCGGAATCCGGGCTCGGAGGTCTCCCCGGAGAGGGCGGAGACCGGAGATTGGATCCAGAACCAGCAGCAGATCCTGCACGACGAAACCCACCCCTCCTGGCTCGAACTGCCGTTGGAGCCGGCCGCCGAGGCCATGACGGAAGAACCCAGGCCATGAGCGCACCGCCCCAACCCCCGTTCATCTCGGTCGAGGCTGCGACCAAGCGCTGGTCCAGCGGGGTGACCGTGCTCGACGGCATCACCCTGACCGCCGACCGGGGTGACTTCGTGTCGCTCATCGGCCCCAGCGGTTGCGGCAAGTCGACGCTGCTGCGGCTCCTGGCGGGGCTCACGCCGCTGAGTTCGGGCTCGGTGCGACTCGACGGCATGGCGCCCGAGGCCGCCCGCGAGATCATGTCCTTCATCTTCCAGGACGCCACCCTGCTGCCCTGGCGCACCGTCCGGTCCAACGTCGAGCTCGGCCTCGAACTCGAGGGCCGGACCCCCGTGGCCCAGCGCCGGGAGATATCGGCCTCGATGCTCGAGCTCGTCGGCCTGTCGGACGTGGCCCACCTGCACCCTCGGCAGCTCAGCGGCGGGATGCGGATGCGGGTGTCCATCGCCCGCGCCTTGGCCACCCGACCGAGGATCCTCCTCATGGACGAGCCCTTCGGCGCGCTCGACGAGATGACCCGCGACCTGCTCAACGAGGAACTGCTCCGCCTCCGCGAACAGGAGCGCTTCACCACCTTCTTTGTGACCCACAGCGTGTCCGAGGCGGTCTTCCTTTCCACCCGGATCCTGGTGCTGGCCGCCAAACCGGGGCGGATCGCCCACGAGATCCCCGTCCCGTTCGCCGGCCCGCGACGGGCGGAGTTGCGGAGCGCACCCGAATTCCTACGCCTGGTCGGCGAGGTCAGCACGGCCCTGCGCTCGGTCCAGACACCCCAACCCACCACGCATCGATGAGACGATGGCTCACACAGGCCGGAGGGCCTTTGGCGGTCCTGATGGCGGTGATCGCCGCCTGGCACCTGGCCTGCCATGGGCTGGCCATCCCGGCCTACGTGCTGCCGCCGCCGGCGGCGGTGCTCCGGGCGGTCGTCGAGCGCCACACGAACCTCGCCAGCGCCTTCCGGGTCACCGCGCTCGAGGCGGGCGGAGGCTACCTGATGAGCATCGTGGCGGGCGTGCTCATCGCCCTCTTCTTCGCCCGCAGCCCGCTGGTCCGCCGCTCGCTCTACCCCTACACCATCCTCCTGCAGACCGTGCCCATCGTGGCCATCGCGCCGCTCATCCTCATGTGGTTCGGCTCCGGCCTGCGCAGCGTGATGCTGGTGGCCTTCGTGATCTGCCTCTTCCCCATCATCGCCAACACCACCCAGGGGCTCATCAGCGTGCCCAGGAACCTCATCGATCTCTTCGCCATGTCGAACGCCCCGAGGTGGGCCCAGTTGATCAAGCTGCGTCTGCCGCATGCGCTCCCGAGCCTCTTCGTCGGTCTCCGCATCTCGGCCGGCCTCTCGGTGATCGGGGCGGTCACGGGCGAACTCTTCGCCAGCTCCAACGCGGTCGGCGAGGGCGGGCTCGGCTACTCGATCACCTACGCCAACAGCCAGCTGCAGACCGACTACCTCTTCGCCCTGGTGCTGACGGCGAGCCTCCTCGGTTTCCTGTTCTTCTTCACCGTCGCAGGCCTGGAATGGCTCTGCCTCCGGAAATGGCACGAGTCGGCCATGCGCGCCGATGCCGACTGAACCTCCAAGAATCCATCGTCATGAACGCCTCCCGCATCCTCCTCTGCCTGATGATCCTCGCCGGAAGACTGGCGGCCGCCGAGCCCGTCGCCGTCACCTTCCAGCTCGACTGGAAGCCCACCGCGCAGTTCGCGGGGCTGCTGCTGGCCCGGGAGCGCGGCTGGTACCGGGAGGCCGGGATCGATGTCTCGCTGCGTCCGATCCCCAAGGACGAGCGGGTGGTCAGCAACGTGGTCAACCACCCCCGGTGGATCGGCAGCGTCGAGAGCGGCGTGGTGCTGCAGGCGCGCTCGGAGGGTCTGCCGGTGAAGGCCATCGGCACCATGCTGCAGGGGACGCCGATCTGCCTCATCAGCCTCAGGTCGGCGGGCATCCGCTCGCCGAAAGACCTCGTCGGCAAACGCATCGGCGTCCACGCCGACGGCAACGAGGCCGTGAACTACATGCTGCAGCGGTCGGGCCTGGATCGCCGGAAAGTCGAGGTGGAGGTGGTGGGGTACGACATGACACCCCTGCTCAGCGGGCGGTACGCCGCGGTGCAGGGCTATTCCATCGACGAGGGCGTGGCCCTGCGACAGGCCGGCCACGACATCGAGATCCTGCACCTGCACGATCACGGGTACGCCGCCTATGGGCAGGTCTACATCACCGGCGAGGCGTTCCTGAAGTCCGACGCCCCGCTGTTGCGCCGGTTCCTGGAGGTCTCCCGCAGGGGCTGGGCCGAGGCGATCCGCGAACCGGACACCATCGCCGGGATGGTGGTGGCCACGGTCCCGGGCACCGAACGGGCGCACCAGCGCGGCACGGTCGAGGCGCTCATCCCCATGCTGACGCGCGAGGGTGGTGCCGGCAGCATCGGTCGGATGCGGCGGAAGACCTGGCAGCGGGCCGTCGACGATTTCAACGCCCTCCCCACGACCCGCCACCGTCTCAAGGTCTCCGACATCGCGACCTTCGATCTGCAGCCATGACGGTGCGGGTGCTGCACTTCTCCCCCGGGACCGCGACCGACCGGCATGACAGCCATCGCGCGGCCCTCGGGTTCCTGCACTGCCTGCGGGCCGCGGCAGCCGGAGCCATCCCGGATCCCCGGTTCGAGCTCGTCTGGGCGCTGCCGGCGATCGACGACGCGGCGAAGGTCCACGGGTTGCTCACCGGCGCGGACCTGATCGTGGTGGCGACCCCCGTCCATGGCCAGGGCTCCCCATGGTTCCTGCGCAAGTTCCTCGAGCAGACCCGGGGCCTCCAGTTGTGGGGCACGCTCGCCACCGCGTTCGCCACCTCGGGCGGGCAGCATACCGGGGGCGAGATGGCATTGCTGGACACCTTCCGTTCGCTGCAGGGATGCGGTGCCTGCACCTTCACCTTCGCCCAGAAGCTGACCGTGATCGGGATGCAACAACGGGCCGGACCGGATGGGGAGTTCGACCCGGTCGACGTCTGGTTCCTCCGCCAATTGGCACGGACCTGTCTGGTGCAGCTCGCCGCGGTGCGGGACCGCGCGGAAGGCGGGCACCGGGCACGGCGCCTCGGAATCGACACCACCTATTACCTGAACTTCCCCGGACCGGCCACCCTCGAACGCGAGGTGGGGCGGCTGTGCCGATGGATGAACGAACCGCTGCGGGACCCCAAAGGGGCTTATCGGCGGTGGACACGGCGGTTGGGCCTTGCGGCCGGGCCGCCCGAGGCTCGCGGCCTGTCCTTCGCCGGGCTGTTCCCGGAGCCTCTCCCTCAGCGCCCGGAGGCGAAGTGCGGCTCGTAGCGACGGCGACGCTCCAGGATCTGTTCGACGTACTGCCGGGTGCCCGGATAGGTCATCGCGGCAAGGAACTGGGCGCTGTTGGTGCGTGCCTGGGGGGCGTTGGTGGCGGACATCCACCGGAGGACGTTCCGGCGGCCGGCGTTGTAGTCGGCCAGCGCGTAGGCCAGTGGATTGTCGGTCGCCGCATATCGACGGAGCACCTTGGACAGGTAGTAGGATCCGGCATGCAGGTTGGTCGACGGGTCCAGGATGTGCTCGTGGGTGTAGCCCCTGAGATGGAGCGCATCCGCCCATTCCTGGGCCGCGACTTCGGTCACCTGCATCAGGCCGATCTCACCGGCCCGGCCGCGGACGCCCGGGTCGAAACGGCTTTCCTTCCAGACCACCGCCTTCACCAACGCCGGGGGCAGCCGATGGTGCTGGGCGGCCGCCCGGATCTGCGGATCGAAGCGGTCCTCGTACCGCGACAGCCAGAACCATCCGAGCACGAGGGCCAGGGTGATCAACAGCAGGATGGCGACCGCGCGTTTCAAGCTTCGACCCCCGCAGCATAGCCATCCCATGAGCCACGGAAAGCCGGGGATGGGTTCCGATTCACCGACGGTACCCGCGCCTGGACGGTTGATCATTCCGCATCCGGGGCGAGTATCGGCCCATGAAGGAAGCGTACATCGCGGCCAAGGAACGGTGGGCGCGCAAGATGGCGGGCACGGCACGGCCGGAGGTCCGGTCGCAGGACCGGTTGCCGCCGGGACAGCGGCAGGTGCACAATTTTCCGGTCCTCGACCTCGGGGTGAAGCCGGAGGTGCCGCTCGACCAGTGGCGCCTTCGGATCGGAGGACTGGTCGAGAATCCGGTGACCCTCGACTGGAAATCGTTCCTGGAACTGCCGCAGTTCACGGACACCAGCGATTTCCACTGCGTCACCACCTGGAGCCAGTTCGACATGGTCTGGCAGGGGGTGGCCTTCTTCACGCTGGCAGACCTCGTACGACCGAAGGCCAACGCCTCCCATGTCTTCTTCAAGGCCCACGACGGGTATTCGACCAACAACCCGATCGAGGCCTGCCTCGACGACGACGTTCTCGTCGCCCATCACTGGAACGGCCAGCCCCTCGGTGTGGAACACGGGGGCCCGGCCCGCGTGATCCTGCCCAAACGCTATGCCTGGAAGGGGGCCAAATGGATCCGCGAGATCACCTTCATGGACCGGGACATTCTCGGGTTCTGGGAACTCCGGGGCTATTCCAACACCGCGGACCCCTGGACGGAGGATCGCTTCTCAGGCGACAATCCCAGCGCATAAAGGATCCCTCGGTTCAACCGCACCACGCTCAGGCGGTTTTCATTTGCATGAATTGTGACGGTTCTGTTACGAAGACATGACAGTCATGAAACGGATCTCCCAGTCGTTCGAAAAGCTCGCCCTGTCTTGCCTTCTGTTCGGTCTGCTGTGCGTTCTGGCGGGGTTTGTCACCGTCGGCGGTGGCATCTGGTTCGGCGGGGTCTATGCGACGTCGGGCTTGGCTCTGGTCGGTGGCGGTTCCCTGACGGCGCTGCTGTCGGCTTGCTGGGTGCATCGCGATTTCTGAACGCCTCCGGGCGGGGCTCCAAGCCGCTGAACAAGCCGCTGAACAAGCCGCTGAAAAGTGCGCCCTGCCGGACGCACACAAGACAAACGCCGCCCGGGAGACCCGGGCGGCGTTTGTTGTTGCCGGGATGGTCGTGCGGCGTCAGCCGACGATCTCGATACCCATGTTGCGGGCGGTGCCGGCGATGGTGCGGAAGGCCGCCTCCTCGCTGTTGCAATTCAGGTCGGTGCCCTTGGCCTTGATGATCTCGAGCACCTGCTTGCGGGTCACCTTGCCGACCTTGTCCTTGTTGGGGGTCTTGGAGCCCGACGCGATCCCGGCCGCCTTCTTGAGCAGCACCGAGGCCGGCGGGGACTTGAGGACGAAGGTGAAGGACTTGTCCTGGTAAACGGTGATGATCACCGGGATGACCAGACCGGGCCGGTCTTTGGTGGCGGCGTTGAACTCCTTGCAGAAGCCCATGATGTTGATGCCCTGCGAGCCCAACGCGGGGCCGACCGGGGGTGCAGGGTTGGCCTGACCGCCGGGGATCTGCAGTTTGACGATGCCTGTGACTTTCTTTGCCATGTTCTATCCAGTGGGTTTGCGGCGGTGTGCGACGTCGCTTGGAGGCATCACGACTTCTCGACCTGCCAGTATTCGAGTTCGACGGGCGTTTTGCGCCCGAAGATGTCCACGGTCACCTTGAGCTTGCCCTTGTCGGGCTCCAGCTCCTCGATGATGCCGGTGAAATTGAGGAACGGACCGTCGTTGATCTTGACGCTCTCACCGATGTCGAAGGAGACCTTCGGACGCTCGGTGTCTTCGCTGTCGGAGATCTGCGCCTTGATGGTGGCGATCTCGTCGTCGGTGACGGTCATGGGGCGTTCGCCGCCCACGAAACCGATGACGCCTTGGATGTCCTTGATGAAATACCAGGGCTTCTCCATCGGGCGCTTGCTCTCATCGAGGAGGGCCATGTCGATGTAGACGTAGCCCGGATGAAGCTTGCGGTTGGTCACGGTCTTCTTGCCACCACGGACCTCCACCACCTTCTCCATCGGGAGGAGCACCTCGTGGATGTATTCCTCCATCTCGTCGGTCTTGATGCGACGGTGGATGGTGTCCCTGACCTTCTGCTCCTGACCGGCAAGGGTGTGCAGGACAAACCACTGGGTATTCATGGGAAGGACGGGTTTTCTGCGGGAGTTGGGGTGTGGACGGTGGGTGGGCCAGGGAGGGAAGGATGCTCCGGAGGCCCGGGCTCAGGACGGCTTGATGAGCTCCTTCACGAAACTCGAAACGACACCGTCGGTCACGGTGGTGAACAGGCCAAGCAGCCCGATGATGACGAAGATCAGCACCGTGGACTGGATGAGCTCCTCGCGCGAAGGCCAATTGCACTTCTTGAGCTCCTGCTGGGTGGCGGTGACGTAGGCGGCCAAGCGCGCGAGCTGCCCCTGTTTCCAGGCGACGGCGAAGATCGCGCCAATGACGGCGAACCAGATCAGGAACGGAAGATATTCTTTCACGATGTCTTTTTGGCCGTGGTCTTTTTTGACCCAGGTTTTCGACCTAAATTTTTTGACTCAGGCTTTTTTGGGCCATGGCTTTCTTGGGCCATGGCTTTATGGCGGAGGGGGAGGGATTCGAACCCCCGGTGAGCGTCAGCCCACAGCGGTTTTCAAGACCGCCGCATTAGACCACTCTGCCACCCCTCCGGGAGGCTGGCAGGGCGTGAGGGACTCGAACCCCCAACCAACGGTTTTGGAGACCGCTACTCTACCAATTGAGCTAACGCCCTGTTCACTGACGCGGACCACACAAACACAACCGAACCCGGGAGGGAAGGAGTGAATCCGAACGGATGCCCCTTCCCTCCCGTGTCGAAACCATCAGGCGATCACCTCGGCGACGCGACCCGCACCGATGGTGCGGCCGCCTTCGCGGATGGCGAAGCGCAGACCCTTTTCCATGGCGACCGGGGCGAAGAGCTCGACCTCGACCGACACGTTGTCACCCGGCATGACCATCTCGACACCCTCGGGCAGCGTGATCGAACCGGTCACGTCGGAGGTGCGGAAGTAGAACTGCGGGCGGTACTTGGTGAAGAACGGAGTATGGCGGCCACCCTCATCCTTGGTGAGGACGTACACCTCGGCCTTGAACTTGGTGTGCGGGGTGATGGAACCGGGCTTGGCGAGCACCATGCCGCGCTCGACGTCTTCCTTCTTGGTGCCGCGGAGCAGCACGCCGACGTTGTCGCCGGCCTGGGCGCTGTCCAGCAGCTTGCGGAACATTTCGATGTCGGTCGCCGTGGTCTTGCGGGTCTCGCGCAGACCGACGATCTCGACTTCGGACATCTTGTTGATGACGCCGCGCTCCACACGACCGGTCACGACGGTGCCGCGACCTTCGATGTTGAACACGTCTTCGATGCACATCAGGAAGGGCTTGTCCTGCTCGCGGACCGGCTCCGGAACGAAGCTGTCCAGAGCGTCGAGCAGCTTGGCGATGGCCTCTTCACCCTCGGGCTTGCCCGCGATGGCGGCGGTGGCGGAGCCACGGACGATCGGGGTCTTGTCGCCGGGGAAACCGTACTTGTTGAGCAGGTCGATGATCTCCATCTCGATCAGCTCGAGCAGGTCGGCATCGGCGAGGTCGACCTTGTTGAGGAACACCACGATGCTCGGCACGCCGACCTGACGGGCCAGGAGGATGTGCTCGCGGGTCTGGGGCATCGGGCCGTCGGCGGCGCTGACCACCAGGATCGCACCGTCCATCTGGGCGGCGCCGGTGATCATGTTCTTGACGTAGTCGGCGTGGCCGGGGCAGTCCACGTGGGCGTAGTGCCGCTTCGGGCTCTCGTACTCGACGTGCGACACGGCGATGGTCACGGTCTTGGTCTCGTCACGGACGGTACCACCCTTGGTGATGTCCTTGTACTCGATCATCGGGGCCAGACCCTTGCGGTTCTGCACGGCGACGATCGCGGCGGTCAGGGTGGACTTGCCGTGGTCGACGTGACCGATGGTTCCCACGTTCATGTGGGGCTTCGTCCTGTTGAAGGTTTCTTTAGCCATGTGTCGTATCGTTTTCTGTTCTTCGTTTCTGAAAATCGCCCGGCGACGGGCCCCAATCTCCCGAGGAAACCCGGCCCCCTGAGGAGCCCGGCTCCGGATGGAGCCCGCGATCGGGTTTGAACCGATGACCTCGTCCTTACCAAGGACGTGCTCTGCCAACTGAGCTACGCGGGCCCTGTCCGGTTGCACCCGCTGGCCGGAGCCCTCTTCGCGACCCCTCGGCTTTCACCGCGGGTTCGTTCACTGGGTCTGCCGACCGGTCGCCACCTTTCGACGGCAAAAAGTCCGATCTCCGGTCCTCAGCGGACCAGAAACCGAACACGGTGCATGCAACGCTTCGATTGAGCCGCAATTGATAGGAAGCCACGCCGAGGGTGTCAACATCGTTCTGAATCGATCCGAATCCTCCGTCTTGGGAGGACCCCCGGGAAAGGCGCCGCCGCGCTCCGCCGCCCGCGGCCGAAGCCCATGATCAGGCGGTGAACACCGTGCCGCCGTCGCTGACCGCCGGCTTGGGGATCTGGACGATGACCTTGAGGATGTCGGAGAGCACCAGGATCGGCTCCTGGGTCGAGTCGATCTGGTGGATGAGCCCCTCGGGATAGCAATCGAGGACCGCACGGGTCTCGCGCCGATAGGTCTCCAGACGGCTGCGGATGGTCTCGACGTTGGCGTCGTCGAGCCGGTTCTCCTTCAGGGCGCGGCGCTGGAGCCGGACGATGAGCTTGTCCATCACCGGGCAGAAGAGGTTGAAGATGGCCTTCACGTCGATCATGTCGCGCATGATCTCGGCCTGGCGGGGATTCCGAGGGATGCCGTCGAGCAGGAGGGTGTCGGCCTCGGGATTGAAACGCCCCGTGGCGGCCAGGCCGTCCATGGACTGCTTCCAGAGCTGGATGGTGGGCTCGTCGGGCACCAGGCGACCGGTGGAGGCGTACTCGACGAACACGCGCCCCAGCGGGGAATCGACCCGCAGGTTGCGGAAGGCGTCGCCGCACGAGAAGTGCACGAAGTTCGGGATCTGCCCGAGGATCTTCCCTTGGGTGCCCTTGCCTGCGCCCGGCGCGCCGAAGAGGAGGATGGCCCGATATTTCATCGAGGGGGTTTCGACTTCAGGCGTGGCGCTTCAGGCGTTCCGGTCGCGGAGCTTCACCTCGAGGACCTGCGCGAATTCGACCGGCGTCTCGGAGCCGTCGGAGGCCTTCAGGGCGAGGTCGGTGCCGCTGATGCGGGTGATCCGGCTGGCGACGGTGACTCCGGCCGACGTGGTGACCTCGAGCACCAGATCCTTGTCGGCCTCGGAGGCCACGACCTTGAAGAACGACGGGAACTGGGTCTCGAAGAACCGCCGGTTGAATGTGGTCTCGCCGCGCCGGAAATGCTTGGGCAGGGATTCCTGGGCCGCCGCCGCGGTGCGTGCGGCCGTGGTGGTCGAGCCCGGCGCGGCGGCCGATGAGGCCGACGCAACCGTCTGCGACGGCACGTTGAGGGACTGGGCGGCGACCGCTTCGTCGGTGGCGCTGGCGGCCTCCTCCTCCTCGCGGCGGGGCAGGGCCAGGAAGATCGTCGGCCCGATCACCGGGAGGACCGCCGAGATGCCGCAGACCAGCGGCACCGGACGCCACCGGAACCGGGCGATCTCGAAGGCAGCGTAGAGGTTGGCCAGATAGAGCGCGCCCAGGAGCATCAGCCCGTTCGGGGAGGTCAGCGCCGCGTAGACGCCCTTGCCCGCGATTTCGGCGGGAGGCCGCGCCACCCGCTCGGGCTGGCGGACATCGATCTTGCGGGCCTCGGCGCGGGCGATCTCCTCGGCCGGAGGCTCGAGGAGCGGCTCGACGAAACGCCCGGCGCGCGGATGACCCGACAGCGCCTTGAGCGTGCCCTCGTCGAGCTTGGCCCAGTCGATGCGGGGGGAGAACGTGCCGGTCTGGAGACGGACGATGAGCCCGTCGGCATCCGCGGCGGACACCTCACCGACGTAGACGTCGCCGGTGATGGTCCGGAACTCCCCGCAGACCACCCGGGAGACGAAGCACAGCAGCACGGTCCACCAACACAGAAGGCGCATGATGGGCGGAGGTTGGCAAACCGACCGGACGGGCGAAACCAAAATCCACGGACGAACCGCGGGCCCTCGGGACGCGGGTCCCAAAGGTCCACCGGCGACCCTTGTTTCGATGCGGGGAGCGCCCCGACCAGGCCCTCCCCGACGACCCCGTTCGCGCCGCCGGGTCCCGGGGGTCAATGCCCGTTGCGGGTCTCGACCAGATAGCCCTGGAACTCGTGCCGCACATGGGGCGGGATGCGGACCCGGAAGCGGGCCTCCTCGCCGCCGGAGTAGTCCTGCTCGACGACCTGCGCCACCGAGTGGAGCCGGCTCATGGCCTTCTGGTCGTGGTGCGGGATGCGGATCTCCACGAACTCCCGGATTGGTTTCAGCATGGCGCCGAGTTCCGCGAAGAGGGCCTCGAACCCGAGTCTCTTCCGGGCCGAGACGGCCACGGCCTTGGGGAACTGCTGGCAATACATGGCGGCCAGCTCGGCGGCACCGGCCTTGTCGGTCTTGTTGAAGACCATGAGGGTGGGTTTCTCCTGGGCCCCGATCTCGGCCAGCACGGCATTGACCGCGTCCATCTGCTGGGGGGCGTTGGGGTGGCTGGTGTCCACCACGTGGATGAGCAGATCGGCCTCGACGACCTCCTCGAGGGTCGCCTTGAAGGCCTCGACCAACCCGTGCGGCAGCTTGCGGATGAATCCCACCGTGTCGCTGAGGAGGACGTCCTGGTTCGAAGGCAGGTGCAGCCGGCGCGTGGTCGGGTCCAGCGTGGCGAAGAGCATGTCCTCGGCCAGCACCTCGGCACCCGTCAGGGCGTTGAGCAGGGTCGATTTGCCGGCGTTGGTGTAGCCCACGATCGAGGCCAGGGGCCACTGGTGGCGTTGCCGGCCCTCACGCTGGGTGGATCGCTGCCGGCGGACGATGGTCAGCTCGGAGCGGATCTTCTCGATGCGCTCCTGGGTCTTGCGGCGGTCGGCCTCGAGCTGGGATTCGCCCTCGCCTCCGATGGATCCGGTGGAACCGCGTTGGCGGGAAAGGTGGGTCCAGTAGCGGGTGAGCCGCGGCATGAGGTACTGCAGCTGGGCCAGCTCGACCTGGAGCTTGCCCTCGCGGGTGCGGGCGCGCTGGGCGAAGATGTCGAGGATCAACGCCGTGCGGTCGATGACCTTGGCCCCGAAGATCTCCTCGAGATTGCGGGCCTGGGCCCCGGAGAGTTCGTCGTCGAAGAGCACCGTGTCGGCATTGGCCTCCTTGGCCGCCTTGGCGAACTCCTCGGCCTTGCCCGCCCCGATGAACGTGCCGGAGTGCGGCGCCTCCAGCCTCTGGACGCCCTGGCCCACCACCGCGACCCCGGCCGTGGTGGCCAACTCGGCCAGTTCGTCGAGGGAATCGGCGACGTCCCAGGCGGAATGGCTCTTGAGTTCGACGCCGACGAGGAAGGCGCGTTCCGATTTCTTGTCCGCGGTTTCGATGAGGGCTTTCACGGGGAATGGCTCAAGGTGGTCC
>Ga0315904_10010781_pt1 | contig 11758 bp, 5 predicted proteins | sample LakEriMetagenome_6_FD_203529 | JGI IMG/M metagenome (GOLD analysis project Ga0315904, IMG submission 203529) | Freshwater fungal communities from buoy surface, Lake Erie, Ohio, United States - Buoy 12 MA120 | ecosystem: Environmental > Aquatic > Freshwater > Lake | place: USA: Lake Erie, Ohio...
GCTTCCGGAGATTCAATTGTTTGGTAAATCGAACGCATCAATACGTTTGCCAACGAATCGTTCACCGGCACAATCGAGTTATATTCAATACCAACTTCATTCAACAATTGACGGATCTCAGTTGGATATTGATTGGTGAATCGGTTGGCATATAGATAATACACTTTGTCGAACCCCAACTCATAGAGATTCAAAATGCCTTGAAATGTCATCGGACCGTCATTAGGCCTTGCTACTAAGTTATTATATGAGCCATTCCCTCCACTACGATATAGAATACCCGGCAGAACGGTGCGTATGTTTCGTATTCCGTTCCATTCTGGATCTCCTTTTCCAAGGTTGGTTGTGAACTTATGCGAGAGCAAACTGTCACATCGGGTTGTATCGGATAATTGACTTATGGCACCCATGGTTGATTGGGAGAAAACCAATGAAAGCATTGCCAAAAAAGTTACTTTTCTCATTGTTTCGGCTTTAATTCATTTTCAAGTGCTTTTTCCCAATTGACATTTATACCCTGCTCGGCTATTCTATCATACAATGCTTTGGAAAAGTTCTTAACTCTTGCGGAAGGGTCGTTAACAAGCGGACATACATTTTCGAGAACAAAACCTTTTGGATCGGGAGACCCGTTCGATTCTATGATAGCTGATGCCAATAAAGAACAGGTCCGGTATCGAATCTGCCAAAAATAAAATCCGGCCGTCATGCCCAGCTTGGATCCAGGAATGCTTACATCGGCAGTCAAATTTGGATTCACGATCGGGTAGTACCACGATTCTAATCCGTTCTTGTGTTCGATTCGTACGAGGTATAGTTTCTTTACAGAGTCAATCAGAAAAAACTCCTTATTCATCCCAGCGATCCAACAGCTGGCCGAAACGGACATGAACTTCATGTGTCGAACACGAAAGTTGTCAGTAGGCAATTCTTTAAATGCTTCAATTGTATAGGCCTGCTGCCAATTTCCGGTTGCCAGATCTTTCGAATTAAATGGCGCAATCCAGGAAACTAATTCGCTGATTGGCTTGTATGTTCGATAGAAACCTGATTGTTGTTGAATCTCATTTGGCCCTTTGAAAACAAGACTCGAATGGCGGAGGAGTTCGACGTCTACTCGTCTGAATTTTTCCGAAATGCGTCCTTCCTCTTGTGCATTTGCCGACTGAAAAGTAGCCAAAAGAACAATCAGCAATACATTTACGGTTACAGATCGTTTTCTTCTTTTCATATAGTAAATGATTCCCGCCACACTTGCTATCAGAATGCCAATCAAAGGCAACATCCAATCACCCTTATACCAGGGTTTTTGGGGAGGCATGAATTTCGGAGCTTTCTTTGACAGGGTGAATTTTCCATCTTCAGAACGTATCCAGTAGGGTTCTTTACGGTTAATGGAGTCCCAGGCAAGCAGATCAATCGAGTCGATCCAGGCCCCGGAGGGCTCGGTCAGATAAAGTGTTGGACCCAATTTTTTTAGTGGGAGATTCGGACAGGCGATCAAATCAATGTTTGTATTTGGGAATAGCCGACGAAATGTCAAGGTGTCCTCTGTGATAACTAGGGGCATTTTCTTTAATGAAAGGGTAATGGAAAAATATTTTTTTGAATCGACCAGTATAACGCTGTCTTTATGTGTTCCCCATCCGTTGATTTCTATGAAGCGGGGCTGATCTTTTTTTCCGTGCCCGATGCTATTGATCCAGATTTTATCTTTTGATATCGATGGGGGTGTCTTTTCTACTTTTGCGGATATATTGAGGATCGAGTCCTTGGAATTTAGCACCAATCGTTTCCGATCGATCGATCCGTTTTCCCAAGAAATAAATTGATATCTTGGATGCAAGATGTCTACTTCGACATTCACCCGAACATCTTTGAAATATTTTCCTTTGTATGGAAGAGACGGAACGGGTATTCGTTCGATATAAAATTTTACAATGTCGTTAGACAGGGAGCTATTAATGCCAAGCTGATAAGTGGAGCCTAATTGAAAGTTACTCGATAGATGTTGATAGGCTGCCGGCATTCGGGCCTCTGCAAATTGGTCCAATCGTTTTATACGCGAAAGCCAATTATTTTTAGACTGGTTAAAGTTTTTTCGTTTCAAATGCCGTTCGATCTCCGGCTCAAGCCATGATGTAAAAAAACCGATCCGATTCCCGATCGTATCTGCATGCAACCAAGTTGAAAGTAACATGCTGTACTGGCTTATAAATCGATCCCGGAGTTCGGGATTAGCGGTCAGGTGGCGGAGTAGAAATGTGGTAGAGGGCGGATTATGCCACGCTGTTTCAACAGGGCTTAATCGAAATTTCAGGTAATCAACACCTGGGCCACCAAACCCCAGGTCCCCATCATAGTATATCCACCTGAACCGACTATCCAAATTATTTGCTTCCCAGTATCGCACATTTCCTCTCGAGTCGGGATTGTTGATGTGTACTTGCAGGGCGATGTACTTAAAGTAATTGTCTACATCCATTCTTTTTTCAACCGAATCGACAAATCCGGCTTCATTGGGATCTGTATGGGAGAGAAAGTTAAAAAGTTCTTTATAGCTGGCGATACTACCATGGGTGGCACTTGATCCAAGTCCGGATATAAGATTTGATTTAGTTGCGTCAGCACCGTGGTTTGTTTCCAGGTATGAAATGTTGATTTTTTCACGGATGTTATGAATTCCCCAGTATTCGCCATTAACAAAAAGGACAGATGGTTGATACGCTGTATAATCCACCCCAATATCTTTTGCCAGGGAGGAGATCATCATATCCTGAAACCGTGTTCCTAGCCAATCATTGCCGCTGACTCGAAGCACCAGACTGTTGAATTCATCTATATTTTTTGTTGGAAATACCCTGTATTTGAATTTCCCTTTTCCGTATTTCTTACGGGCGATCACCCGGAGTGATTTTTCGGCATTTTGCCGGGTCATTCCGCCAAAAATTCGCAAGCCCACACTTTGAGCCATCGCCAATTTGTTTGACTGAATGAGTTCAAAAAAAGCTTGTCTTTCTAAGTCCCCCCAGCAATTTCCCCATCGTTCTCCGGATTCTGTTAGCCCGCCCACATAGATCCCGCGGTTTGGGTCGAATAGGTCTGAAGGAGGAAGAATCAAACTGGTGATAGGGAGTGTGGAAGAAAATCCGATTAAGTAAGTTCCAAAATATAGGGTGTCGCTTAGTTTTCCGTTTTCTTTCAGTGCAATGGTGATGGGGACGGTTTTACTTAATGAAACAGGGCGATCGAAAGCGTTGGCAGCTGTAGGGATGTTTCCATCTAACGATAGCATCAGTTCTATGCTCAGCGGCATTTTGGCGGAAAGTGTCAGTGGGCCATTGTAGATGCCCGGAAGGGCAGACAGGGCGACTCCTTTTTCTGATAGCTTGGTCAGCGGCATACCTACGTATGCATATGTGATGATCGATTGAAAAAGAAAAAAAGCCAGGGAGATTACCAGAACAGGTCGGCGCATAACGTTGTAGTAAGGGGCGAGAGTGAAGTTAGACGGATACAACATAACTTTGTTTCTTAAAGCTGGGAATTTTCATATGGGTACATTTTTTTTGTCAATCCTTAACACCTGTCTTATTGGATTGAGTTTGGTTTCTTGTGTATCGGACTCAAAAAAGGATAGTCTGAAGACGCCGCAGGCACAAGCGCCGAACCCGAACCCGATCCGGCCGGAGCGAGACAGTACCGATACAACCGCGCGTGTTTATCTCACCTTCGACGATGGACCATATACCACCACACCGGGCTTGATGCAGTTGTTGGCGAAAAAAAATATTCGCAGCAGTTTTTTCATCATTGGTTCGCAAATTGACAAGTCGCCCTGGCATGATAGTGTTTATCAAGTAGTCGCTTCTAACGAAAATTTCAAAATATATAACCACACCTACTCTCACGCGGTAACTCGTGGTCGTATACATGCTTATTACCGAAATCCAGCAGGTGTATGGCAAGACATAGTGAAGAATAAATCCTATTTACCGGCCGGCATGTCTATTACTCGCCTACCGGGTAAAAACACATGGAGAACGCCTCGGCGGACCAGCCGCACTGATCGTCAGGCAGCCCCGCTCTTGAATCTATTAGACAAATTGAATCAGCCAGAATTCATTGTTGGTTGGGATTTTGAGTGGGTTTCCGCTACCAGTGAAAATCGAGCGGATCTGGATAATCTGATCCGACAAGTAGAACAGAAACTTTCAAATTCCTCTCCCGGTAATCGGGATGTGGTTGTCTTATCTCATGACTACCTGTATAGAACACCCCAATCGCTGCAGCTACTCAGTGACTTCATCGATCATTTTCAGCGTAAGGGAAATGTCAAATTCGACTGGGTAGAACATTTACCCGGACTTCATACAGGGGCTGCAAAGACCAAACCAAGTTGACAGCCCGAATAATTCTTTTTAGCGTTATCGCGTGATGATTTGCAAATTCCCTTCTCCGTAAGCGGCTGTATATCCTATTGTAAAAGGAAGTTTTGGTATGGAGTCATTTTTATAGGCTTCGGCTAAGTCCGCTCGAAATCGCTCTGCAAAAAGCGGAATGGTTCTTGTATACTTTCCGTAGAGTTGGAACCTTCTCCCCGAATTTTTCAAGTAATTGTATCCGATGCCGCTATCGTCTTGAATGTGTAAGTCAGATCGCTCCAGCAAATGATTACGTATAATGGAAAAATCGGGCCGGTCCATTAAATAAGATGCAGCTTTTGCCATGGATACAGGTTTACGCTTTCCCTGAATCTTGACGACCCAGCTTAACCAGGAATGATCTTTCGAAAGGCCTTCATCAGACAGATCTTTCGAGAAGTATATAACTTCTCCGGGTTTTCCACTTGGATGTTGGAAGCGAATGTGGCAGAAATCGACACTGTCATTTATGGAGTGGGTTGTATCCATTTTGATGGGATCCCAGGAGCCCAGATGAATGTTATCGATCCGGCAATTCAACTTTTTCAGGTAGTAGCAAATGATGTCGACAACGCCACGCTCTAAAAAATGTTTTTCCATATCTCGTGTCCGGAAAAATCCATATCGGCTACTGAAGTAAAAATAGCGCTGCGCATTTTTTAAGAAAATGGTGTAGTCGGGTTGATCTTGTAGCATGAGCGACTCGGTACTTCCTGCTCGTTCCAATCCCACTAACAGATAGGTGGGAGCATCCGGATAAAACGCCTGTACAAATGGAAGGTCGGGGCCGCTGAACGGGTAAAAGACAAAACTGTTCTCGTTGCCGCTTTTGGTAAATGATTCTTGTGCAGACCAACGACGGATGCTTTGTAAGATAGAGGTATCGTGAATGTTCCAATCACGATTTAGGCGTTTGACAATCTTCCGGTCGTCAGGCGTAAACAGGTTCGAGTCTTCTCCCGCCATGGCGGCAGCTCGTTTATCCAATTGTGAATCGACCACAACAGGCGAGGTGGTTTTGAGTGCGCTATCTTTTTTTACTTCGGGTAATTCTGCAGGGGTGCGAGGTGCCTGCTCACAGGAAGCCAGCAAAGCGCAAAACATTGTAACGACCACAGCGGGTTTCATGGTTTTTTTTTGTAGCGCAAAACGAAGAAAAAGTAGACCAATAAGCAGAAAAACTATGCCGAAAAGCGCTTCAGTAGTTTTCTCTAGTGCAACATAAATCATAATCCAGGTAGTGAAAGCGATGTAGATAAGTGGTGGCAGCGGATATAGTGGTATTCGAACGGGCCTTGGTTGGTTTGGATGTTTCATTCGAAGAATGATTGTACTGGCTGCGGTGAGTGTTGTAAAAAGGGAAAGGATAAATCCAATGGCGGTGACGATGAACTCAAATCGGCTGGCATGAAGGATCACCAGTGCGATTATTGATTGTAGCCAGATCGCCCGAGTAGGGGTAGACTGTTGTGTTTGTTGTGATAAAAATTTCAGTTCCGGATTATCTTCTGCGATCCGATGAATCACGCGTGGTCCAACTAAGATCATCGAACTGATAGTCGAAATCAGAAAAAATGCAATCAGCGAACTAACGATCATTGCCCCATATTGACTAAACAAATTTTCTGCAGCTATAAATGCCACATCGGGTTTACCTGCCAGTTCATTAGCGGGGGCAGCCAATAAGAAGGAAAAGTTTAAACTCGTATAGAGGATCAGTACAAGTACTGTGCCGAATATGATTGATTGGGGTACGTTTCGAACGGGGTCTCGTATTTCATCGATCATATAAGCGGAGGCATTCCAGCCCGAGTAGGCATAAGAAACAAAGATTAGGCCAACCCAAAATCCAGACTGGCCAATTTGCTGCATAAGATCGCCTTTCACCAATAACTGAGTGCCGGCGGCTTGGTTTCCGGCCATTGAAAGATATAGTGCGGATAGAATGAATACGATTAACAACCCAATTTTACCGATGGTGAAAACGACTTGAAAACGAGCTCCCGTTTGAAGGCTCATCGAATGCACGGCCGAAATAATCAAAATGATGCCGGTTGATATGTATAGCGGATCGATTGTAAATGGTAGAAGGTGGGTGAAATATTGGGCAAAGGCATGGGCTGCGGCTGCAATCGGCGCCGCAAATCCGAGTACAGCGGACGTCCAACCGGATAAAAACCCAATGGTTCTTCCCATCGAAAGGGTTAGAAAATGATACTCCCCGCCTGATTTTGGAAAGCTGCTGCTCAATTCTGCATAACAGAATGAGCCAAGAAGTGCCAATCCGCCGCCAATGACCCACAACAGCAGTATTGCCCGATAATCTTGAATATCAACTAATTGAAAACCTAGGCTGGTAAAAACGCCCGTTCCGATCATGTTGGCAATCACAATTGAAATCGCTGCCAACAGACCTAATTTTGTTTTGGCCATACTCAAAAATAGTATAGAGAAAATTATTATAAGTTTTTTCTAACACAACATAGTAGATTGATTTTCAGCCATTTTATGGACATTCCTCTGCATAAAGGCATTACTGCGTGCTTTTTTCTCGATTAAGGTGTAGATTTGCACCCCCATTTTATTCTGCTCGGGCGATCGTCCGGTATTTAATTATTTCAAATTGTGTTATGCTTAATCAAAAGGCTATTTGGCTTTTTTTTACGTTGCTGTTTTCTAGTCTGCTATACGCGCAGGAAGATCGTTCCAGTCAGAATTTTTGTTTGTGCCAGGATCAAACCTCTTTACGTCAGGCCAAACAAATGGATTCGGCCAGTATGCGGGTATTGGAAATCGGCAAACAGATGGCGCTGATCACCAAGACCGTGGTGTTGGGCTCTTGTTGGGATTTTGTAAACGAAGTGTTTAATCGAGCAGGGGTTTCTGCAAGTAAAAAAGTAGTCTACAAGACTAAAAAAGCGGGTCCGTATGCCGATTCTCGATTGGTACAGCCCGGTGACTGGGTGTACCACGTGAATCATAACAGCAACAACATTGACCACAGTGCAATTTTTGTATGTTGGAAGGACTATACAAACCGTCAGGCCGTAACATTAAGTTATGCGGGTCGCAATCGCAATGTTCCTGCACGCTATGGGGTATATGATTTACGCAGCATATTCGCCATTTTCCGTCCCCAGTTCTCCACTAAAGAAACATCCCTTACGGCTCGAAGCAAGTAATGTTGTTATTGGGTTGTGATCTTGTAGCTAAGAACATTATGACCGCGGGTTCCTACAACGATCCGGTCATTGAAGATGATGGGCGATGATTCCATATTGAATCCTGATTTGCTTTTATGGATCAGTTTGCCTGTTAATCCATCTAGCAAATAAAGGTTTCCGCTCACATCGGAGAAGAACAGATACATGTTACCTTCCTGGTCATAAAAGTCTACAGGGGAAGCCCAGGAATAAGCGTCGAGGCGAAAGGAGTACATTTCCTTTCCTGTTTTTTTATTGATCGCCACCAAGTCGGCTTGGCGGGTTCGACTGGGTCGGGAGAAGATCGTGATGGCAATATCTTTTCCCTTTTCTTTTCCGATTAAGGGGGTAGCTAGTATGCCACCGCTATTTTCTTTACCATTCAGTTCGTGTCCGGCGCATTCGCGACTCACCTCCCAGATGAGCTTTCCGTTGCGCGCATCGAATTTCCGAAGGGTGGATGAGGCAAAGGGTTTTCGATGGTCTACTTCATTTCCAACATATAGATTGTATTGACCATCTTCTTGATCAATGACAAGCGATGCATCGATGTCATCTTGGTTATCAATTTGCCAAACGGGTTGCATTGTTTGTAGGTTGATACAAATAATGTTTCCGCTATTGTCGGCAAAGAATCCATATGATCCAATGGAAGCCATGCTGGCTTCGAGCCCAAGTCGATTCATACCCGAACGGGAATATTTCAGTTTCGCTTCTACGAATGGGTTTGTTTTTTCTTTGACATTGATCCGATAGATAAGGCCGTTTTCGGAGGGCCAGAACAGGGTGCCCGAGGATTCGTCCAACAGCGGACTGCTATCAAAGGCTCCCCAGCCTCGGCTGGCGTCAGGGTCTTTCCCTGCAATGTGTAAGGCGACGGATCGATTGGTCATGTCGATCAGGTAGGCGCCGAAGCGTTTTCCTTTCGGGATGCCCTGTCCGACATACAGCATTCCGTTCAGCCGCGGGTCGATGGAGATGGAGCCTTTGATGGGGCCATCGATGGCGAGCGGCTCCCGGGTCGCTTTTCCGGTGGCAAAGTCAATGAAATAGATCTCGCCGCTGAGTGACCCGATGATCACCTCCCGGGCCTGATCGTTGTTAAGGAAGGCCGGGTCAGTTATTTGGAGTGACTGTTTTACAGACTTTGACCATTGAATAAGAGAGGCTTGACCTGTCCATCCAGTTCCACCGCCCCAATCGATTTTGGAATATTTGCTTCCGTCATTTCCGGTTTGAGCCGATTTTTTTCGGGTATTGAAGGTCCAATCCAGTATCAGTCCGGTGGGTTTGCCGTTGATTCTTCCCCGGGAAGGCGAATTTCGAAAATTGTCTCCTCGGAATGCGGTGATGTTGTCGGGGCTGGGGGTGTAGTTGGTTGGGAAGGCGGTAAACGCTCCTTTTTCCTTAGTGGTGTCCCGAATAAGTTTCCAGTCCAGGGCTAATGGAAGTGAATCTGCGGGCTGAAAGGGGGGTAATACCGCACTAACAGATTGATTTTGATTGTTTTTTGTTGTGTCTGTTCCGTTTCCACCATTCGTTTTTGGGTTGGTGCAGGAGGAGGCAAAAACGGGCAGAAGTATGAATAGGAGGAGGATTGGGCGCATGGCTGGAGTGGGAGCTTTTAACAGGGTACTTTTTTTAGATAGTATAAAAGTATAAAAACAATATGCATTAAATTATTCAATACTATAACTCATTGAATCTCGTTGCTATGCGGTAAAAAACGTTATTTTTAAAACTCTCCGTTCGGCACATTCCGGAAACTGTACGGAGCAGGGTTTATACCCCAAACAAACTGTCAATGAATCTAACGCTTATTGCCAACTCGGGCATTCAGTTTCACCGCTTTTCGTTCGAGATCGATCCCAACCGGGATGTGATCCGTTCGCTGGGATTTTACGAGCTGGAAGATCCCGGTTCGGCATCTGTGACGCTTCAATTCGCCACGTTCATCCCTTCTTTGGACATATGGGTCCCTAAGGATATTCTTAAGTTCCATGGATTTCTGGATGACGATGGTCAGCTCGATGAGGAGATCGATTACAAAGTGCTGAAGCCATTTTCCTTGGATGAGGATACGGGCTTGTTCACCGTGGGAGACATCGACAGCATCGTACAACATTTTGTTTCAGGGAATCTGGAAGCACAATGGTTTCCGGTTCCGTATTTCAAGAAGAACTTGGCCGGCAAGCATGCTTTTGGTCCATTGGCCTGGGCCCGATTGATGTTCAAGGAAATTCCCAGTTTGGATCCGAAATCAAAGAAGAAAAAGTACAACGCTGTTCTGGCCTTTGATACCAAGGTGTCTTCGGATTCTGAGCCCTATTTTGCTCCTCGTCCGGAAGACAGCAATGAACCAGATAATACATTCGGTTTTTGTCACAGCGATGACTTATTGCTCAATTTTTGTGACATGCACCATTCGTGCGCTTGGGTGGAACGAACCATCAAGCGCATCATTCAGCAGGGTCGCGACTCCAAGCAGGCGCCGTTTCTGAAATACCTCGCACAATACCTCTACTTATTAAAATATATGCAGGCCTTGGGCGCGTTCCCGGAGGTGATCTTTTACTCGGACAATACGCCTTCGATCGATGTGGATCTTATTCTGGACATCGGTAATGCCAATACCTGTGGGATCCTTTTTGAGTCACCCCCAAGTAATCGACCCTTTGAGTTCACTTCGGTAAAAAAGTTGGCCATTACTGATTTGACCGATCCGACCAAAGTATATAATGATCCCTTTTCCATGCGATTGACCTTTGTGGATCCGCGATTTGGGGAGATCGAGATCCCGCAACACAAGTGTTTTCAGTGGCCCAGTCTGGTACGGGTGGGGGAAGAGGCCGAGATCCTGATCAATCGGCACAACATGAATGTAGGTCGCGGGAAGGAAACATCGACCAATCTTTCCAGCCCCAAGCGCTATCTGTGGGATGCCGACAGATCGGATGTTCAATGGGAGTTCATCAATTTCAAAGGCCAAGATCTGAAAGATGCCATCTATTTCGAGGGCATCTCTGAGCAATTCCGTGAGGATGGTTCCTATGCATTCGATGGAAACTTTTCCTGTACGCCGCACTATTCGAAGAAGTCATTGATGACGTTCGTGTACATCGAAGTGTTGTTACACGCCATCAGTCAGATCAATTCTCATGCGTTTCGTCTCTCTCATGGAAACCTGATCCGTCCCCGCAAACTCAAGCGTATCACCATCACCTGCCCTACCAGCATCATTCAATACGAGCAAGTGGCCCTTCGGGAACTGGCGATGGATGCGGTTCGCACCTTGAAACGCTTTTTCTCCAATTCATTCTTGGGTGCTGTGGAGAAGCGCGATGATAAGCAGCATACCGATCTTTTGGTACTTCCTTCTCCCGCTGAGCTCAGTAAGGATCTCACGCAGGCGAAAACCAAGAAAGACTGGATTTTCGATGAGGCAACCTGTGGTCAATTGGTATTTCTTTATGGAGAGATCAACAAGCGGTACCTCAATAAGGCCGATCGATTCGTTTCCTTGTTTGGAAAAAAGCGAAACGATGTTGCCGAAGGGGAACAGCAAACGATCACCATGGCCACGGTTGATATCGGCGGAGGTACCACCGACTTGATGATCTGCGGGTATGAAGTAAAAAATGTGAACGGACAAACGCTGCTCACTCCTAATCCGCTCTATTTCGAAAGTTTGAATTTAGCTGGAGACGACTTGCTTAAGGAGTTGGTTCAGGGAATTGTCATTGAAGGAACACCCGGCTCTCCGCAAGATGAAGGATGCATGGGAGTAATTGAGCAAGAGGCGCTCCGAGCAGGGGTAGAGGAGGTGTCGATGAAGCTCCAATATTTTTTCGGTCAGGACAGCAACAATCAAGGATATGTACACCGGGGATATCGCAAAAATTTCATTGTGCAGGTAGCCATCCCGATCATCAAGCGATACATGGAACATGCTTCGCAAGAACTTCCCGATCAGGTGGTAAGCTTCCAGGAATTATTCCCCAAAGAGAAACCCAACCAAAATCTGTTAGATTATTTCAATCAGCATTTTGCACCGTTACGGTTTGAAAATATCCAATGGAAGTTGTCTTCCAGCCGCGTGTCCAGAGTGATCGAAAATACCTTCGATTCAGT
>Ga0315904_10010783_pt1 | contig 11756 bp, 7 predicted proteins | sample LakEriMetagenome_6_FD_203529 | JGI IMG/M metagenome (GOLD analysis project Ga0315904, IMG submission 203529) | Freshwater fungal communities from buoy surface, Lake Erie, Ohio, United States - Buoy 12 MA120 | ecosystem: Environmental > Aquatic > Freshwater > Lake | place: USA: Lake Erie, Ohio...
TGGTTCTGAAGCGATGGACGAGATCGTCGATTTCGTCCGTGGCGCGCTGCGCGGCGCCTGGACCCACCGCTGGTGGGGCCTGGTGACGATGGTCGTCATCGGGTCGGTGGGCGCGATCGGCGTGCTGGCCATCCCGAACCAGTACGAGGCCACCGCGCGAGTCTACGTCGACACGCAGTCGGTGCTGCGCCCGCTGATGAGCGGGCTGGCGGTGCAGCCCAACGCCGACCAGCAGATCGCGATGATCAGCCGCACGCTGGTGAGCAGACCCAACGTCGAGCGCGTGGTGCGGATGGCCGATCTCGACCTGCGCACCAGCAGCCCCGCCGAGCGCGACGCGATGGTCGACCGGCTGATGTCGAGCATCAGGTTCGCGTCGGCGGGCGGCACGAACCTGTACACGATCGCCTACCGCGCCGACCAGCCCGAGCGCGCGCGCAAGGTGGTGCAGTCATTCCTGTCGATCTTCGTCGAGTCGAACCTCGGCGACAACCGGCGCGACAACGACCAGGCCCGCAAGTTCATCGAGGATCAGATCCGGGTGTACGAGCAGAGGCTGACCGAGAGCGAGAACGCGCTCAAGGAGTTCAAGATCCGCAACCTCGCGGCGATGCCGGCGCTGAACCAGGACACGGTCGGCCGCGCCGGCGAGATCGGCGGCGCGCTCGCGCAGGCGCGCATGGAGCTCGCTCAGGCCGAGAACGCGCGCGACGAGCTGCGCAAGCAGCTCGCCGTCGAGCAGCCGACGATCACGGTCGACGAGCGAGGTTTCGGCATGGGCTTTGGCACCGGCTCGACCGCCGTCGCGCGGCCGCAGCGTTCCGAGTACGACGATCGCATCGACGGGCTGCGCCGGCGCATCGACGAACTCAAGCTGCGCTACACCGAACAGCATCCGGACGTGACCTCGGCGCGCCGGGTGCTCGAGCAGCTCGAGGCGGCGCGCGATGCCGAGCGCAAGGCCGAGACCGCGCGCAGCGAGGCCGCCGCCCGCCAGGCGCCGGCGGCGGGCGCGCGCCCACCGGGCACGGCGGCCAATCCGGTCTACCAGCAACTGCGCGTGTCGCTCGCCGAGTCGGAGGCGTCGGTGGCGTCGCTGCGCGCGCGGGTGCGCGAATACGAATCGCGGGCGTCGGCGCTGCAGGCCAATGCGGCCTCGGTGCCGCGCATCGAGGCCGAGTTCAAGGCGCTGACGCGCGACTACGAGATCACCAAGCGCAGCTACGAGCAGCTGGTCAGCCGTCGCGAGTCGGTGGCGCTGTCGGAGCAGATGGGCGCGACATCCGGCGTGGGCGAGTTTCGGGTCGTCGATCCGCCGCGCGCCGCGCAGGAAGCGGTCTTTCCGAACCGGCCGCTGCTGCTCACGGTGCTGCTCGCGATGTCGATCGGCGCCGGCGCGGTGGCCGCGTTCCTGCGCGACCAGATCCGGCCCACGCACTTCGACCTGCGCGGGCTGCGCGCGAGCACCGGCCTGCCGATCTTCGGCGCCGTCTCGCTGATCGTCGACCAGACGACACGCGAGCGCTCGCGGCGGGCGCTGATCGCGTTCTCCGGGACGACGGTTGCCTACCTGCTGGTGTTCGGCCTGCTGCTGACCTGGGCGTGGCTGCGCCAGCCGCTGCGATGAGCCGGACCACCCGGGCGGAGCGAGCGCAATGAGCCTTATCGAACGAGCGATCGGACGCATGAGCCGCGACGGCGACGACCGTGGCGGCCGCCGCGGCGGCTCGGCCACCGCCGAGGAGCCTCCGGGGGCCCGCGCCCCCGAGAGTGGCCGGGAGAGCGGCCGGCCGCGCGAGGCGGTCGCCGGCGCCGCGGTGGCGATCCGTCTGGACAGCTTGCGTCGGCGCGGTTTCGCCGTGCCCGACAGCCAGGCCTCGCGCACCGGCGAGGAATTCCGCGTGATCAAGCGACCGCTGATCGCCAACGCCTTCGGCCGCGGTGCGGTTGCCGTGCGCAACGGCCACCGTGTGATGGTGACCAGCGCCTTCCCGGGCGAGGGCAAGAGCTTTTGCGCGATCAACCTCGCGCTTTCGATCGCCGCCGAGCGCGATCATCAGGTGCTGCTGGTCGACGCCGACGTGGCCCGCCCGTCGATTCCGCGCGAGCTGGGCTTCAGCGCCTCGGCCGGCCTGATGAACCTGCTGCTCGAGCCGGGCTCGCGCGACATCGCCGACGTGGTGCTGCGCACCAACATCGACAAGCTGATGATCCTGCCCGCGGGGCGGCGTCACGAACTCGCCACCGAGCTGCTCGCGTCGCAGACGATGAGCCGCATTCTCGATGATCTCAGCGCGCGCTATCCCGATCGCGTGATCATCTTCGATTCGCCGCCTCTGCTCATGACCACCGAGTCGCGGGTGCTGGCCACGCACATGGGGCAGATCCTGATGGTGGTTGCCGCCGGCTCGACCCCCAAGGCCGCGGTCAACGACGCCCTTGCCACGATCGACGGCGCCGCCGAAGTCATCGGCCTGGTGCTGAACCGGGCGCGCGGCGGCCAGACCGCCGGCTACGGTCTGTACGGATACGGCTATGGGCAGGGCAAGAGCTGACGCCTGGCGGGCCCCCCTGGTGCGGGTGACGGTCGCCGGCGCGCTGCTCGCGGCGGCCGGCGCGGCATCGGCCCAGAGCTTCGGCCTGCCGGCGCTGCCCGGCAGCCAGCTGCCGATGGGCACGGGCAGCCTCGGGCGGCCGCAGCCGGGCGCGGCCGATCGCGGCCCGCCGATGCAGATCCAGTACGGCGTGCGCAGCACGGTGCTCGCCGCCGAAGCCAGCCAGACCGGAGCCGCCGCGGCCGCCAGCGGAACCGATGCGACCTCGCGGCAGACCCTCGAGATCTCGCCCTACGTGAATGCCTCCTGGCGCTCGGCCACCACCCAGGCGAGCCTCGCCTGGCAGTTCCGCAACCTCGAAACGCGCATCGAAGGCCAGTCCGACTACTCGATCCGCCACGACCTGCGCGCCAACCTCAATTCGCTCATCGCCGGCGACTGGCTGGGCGTGCAGGCGGGCGCGGCGATCTTCAACACCAACGCCACGCTCGCAGCGGCGCAGAGCATCGATCCGGCGACCTCGGTGTCGAACAACGCGGTGCTGCGCACCGTATTCGTGTCGCCGTACGCGCAGGGCCGCATCGGCGCACTCGCCGACTGGCGGCTGCGCTACCGGCTGGAGCACGCCGACAACTCGTCCAACGTGAGCCCTGCGCTCGCGCGCTCCACCCAACTGCTCGAGGCGACGATCGCCGGCGGAGCGATGTTCAACCCGTGGAGCTGGGCACTCACGACGAGCGGCCAGCGCCGCGACTTTCCCGGCGATGTCTCGCTGAGCAGCGCCAGCACCGCCGTGACCGGCTACTACGTCCCCTCGAGCGAACTGCGGCTGGGCGTATCGCTCAATTACCTGTACATCGAGCGTCTGACCAACGCCGGCGGCGCGACCAACGGCTGGGGGCCCGGCGCGTCGCTCGACTGGACGCCGACGCGACGCACCGTGGTGCGCGCCAATGTCGCCCATCAGTACTTCGGCAACACCGGCTCGCTCAGCATCGCGCACCGCTCGCAGCGCCTCGCGCTCGGACTGGACCTGTCGCGCTCGGTCCTGCAGAGCAACTCGGCGGCGCTGCTGACCTTCAACCCGGCAGCGGTGTTCTCGGCCGGCGGATTCTCGCCGGCACTCAATCCGTTGTTCGCGCAACTCAATGCCCTCGGTCTGCTGTCGAGCAACGAGGTGGTCGTCGGCACGCCGATCATCAACGATGCGCTGGTGCGCAACCGCAGCGCCGCCGCATCGATCGGCTGGATCGCGCCGCGCTGGTCGGCGACAGCAACGCTGCTGCGCAGCCAGCGCGAGACCCTGGTCTCGTCGACCGTGTTCGGCATCCCGAACTCGCTGGCCTCGCCGGCCTTCGGCCAGTTCGACAGCCGCGGTCTGACGGCCAGCGCGAGCGTCGCGCTGAGCGATCGGCACTCGCTCGGCATGACCGGCGTGCTGCGCGAGAGCGAGCAGATCGAAACCGGGCTCAAGGTCCGCGTGAGCTTCCTGCAGGCCACCATGAGCGCGCGCCTGGACGCGCGAACCACAGCGTCGCTCGGCGTGCGCCGCACGGTGCAGTCGGCCGAAGGGCCGGGTGCCGTCGGCAGCGACGAGAACGCGCTGTTCGGAACCCTCGACTTCCGGATGCGCTGAGCGAGACGATGTACGAATCCTTCTACGGTCTGCGCGCCAGACCCTTCCAGCTGACGCCAGACCCCGACTTCTTCTATGGCAGCCGGGGCCACCGGCGCGCGATGGCCTACCTCGAGTACGGCATGCACCAGGGCGAGGGGTTCATCGTGATCACCGGCGAGGTCGGAGCGGGCAAGACCACGCTGGTGCGCAACCTGCTGCGCCGGACCCCGGCCGACAACATCGAGGCCGCGCAGATCGTCTCGACCCAGGTGGGCCCGGAGGATCTGCTGCGGCTGGTCGCCGCGAGCTTCCGGATCGACGCGCAGGGTCTGGACAAGTCGGCGCTGCTGCAGCGCCTCGAGCGGCACTTTCGGGCGATCCACGCCGCGGGCAAGCGCGCGCTGCTGATCGTCGACGAGGCGCAGAATCTGGCGCCCGAGGCGGTCGAGGAACTGCGAATGCTGTCGAACTTCCAGGACGGCACCCACTCGCTGCTGCAGAGCTTCCTGGTCGGCCAGCCGGAGTTCCGCGAGATCCTGCAGCGGCCGCAGATGCGCCAGCTGCGCCAGCGAGTCATCGCCTCCTACCACCTGGGCCCGCTCGACACCGCCGAGACGCGCGCCTACGTCGAGCATCGGCTGCGCCACGTCGGCTGGCGCGCCGACCCGTCATTCGCCGACGACGCCCTCACCCGGATCCATGCCATCGCCGAGGGCGTTCCCCGGCGCATCAACACGCTTTGCGACCGTGTGCTGCTCGCCGGGTATCTGGCCGAACGCCACGCGATCGATGTGGCGCTGATCGACGAGGTGGCGGCCGAACTCGTCGCCGAACTCGGCCCGGCAGCGCCGCCAGCAGCAACGCCCGCGCCGCGCGAGGCAGGCTTTGCCGGGCAGGCAGGCCTGACCGATGCGGCACCGGACGCCGACGCCGATGCGCAGGTGCGCGCCGGCGCGTCGGTGTCGTCCCGGGTCACGGCGCTGGAGGCACGGCTCGCGCAGCTCGAGTCCTCCTCGGCGACCACCTACAACGTCCTGCAGCGCGTGCTGCGCGTGCTGCGCTCGAGCACCGCCGCGATCCGGCGCGACGAGCCGTCGCGGCCGCGATCGGCGCGCGCGCACCTGCCGCTGTGAACGCCCCGATCGCCAACGCGCTGTCGATCGACGTCGAGGACTGGTTCCAGGTCTCGGCGTTCGAGCCCTGGGTCGACCGCGGCCGATGGGACTCGATGCCGCGCCGGGTCGAGCGCAACGTCGACCTGCTGCTGCAGACGCTGGCCGACGGCGGAGCGAGCGCAACCTTCTTCACGCTGGGCTGGATCGCCGAGCGGCATCCGGCCATGGTCAGGCGCATCGTGGCCGCCGGTCACGAGCTCGCAAGCCACGGCTATGCGCACCGGCGCGCCGCCGAGCAGGGACCGGCGGCGTTTCGCGCCGACCTGAACCTGACGCGCGAGGTGCTGCAGGACGTGGCGGGCGTGCCGGTGCGGGGCTATCGCGCGCCGAGCTTTTCGATCGGCCCGGCCACCGAATGGGCGCACGCGATCATCGCCGAGTGCGGCCACCAGTACAGCTCGAGCGTGTTCCCGGTCGCCCACGATCACTACGGCAGCCCCGACGCGCCGCGGCTGCCGTGGCGCACGGCGGCCGGCGTCTGGGAGCTCCCGCCGGCCACGCTGCGGCTGGGCTCGCGCAACTTCCCGGTTGCCGGCGGCGGCTGGTTCCGCCTGCTGCCCTATGCGGTGTCGGCGTGGGCGGTGCGCCGGCTCAACCGGCGCGATGGCGTGCCCGCAATGGTCTACCTGCACCCCTGGGAGATCGACCCCGAACAGCCACGGCTGCGCGAGGCGAGCACGGCGGCGCGGCTGCGCCACACCCTGAACCTGCCGCGCACGCTGCCGCGGCTGCGGCGGCTGCTGCGCGATTTCCGCTGGCAGAGCATCGATCGCGCCTACGCCGACAGGCTGACGCCGTGATCGCTAGCGGATCGGCAGCCACGCAGGTGGCGCTGGCCGGCGACGACCCGGCCGAGCGGGCCTCGTGGAGCAGCTACGTGGCCGCCCACCCGCAGGCGAGCTTCTTCCACCGCTGGGAATGGCGCGACCTGCTCGCCAGGCAATGGGGGCACGTCCCCTGCTACCTGATCGCCCGCCGCGCCGGCGCGGTCTGCGGGGTGCTGCCGCTCGCGCTGGTGCGCAGCCGGCTGTTCGGCTCGCGGCTGGCGAGTCTGCCGTTCTGCGCAACCGCCGGGCCGCTGGTCGACGATGAAGCCGCGCTGGCCGCCCTCGACGAGGCGGCCGCAGGCCATGCCCGCCGGCTGGGCGCCGAACACCTCGAGATCCGCGCCGAGCGGCCCTGGCATCCGAGCTGGCCGGCAAGCGATCTGTACGTCGGGTTCCGGCGCCCGATCGGCGCCGACGACGACGCCAACCTCAAGGCCATCCCGCGCAAGCAGCGGGCGATGGTGCGCAAGGGCTGCGCCCACGGGCTGACCGACGCCATCGAGGACGCCGACAGCCTGCACCCGCTCTATGCCGACAACGTGCACCGCCACGGCACGCCGGCGATGCCGCGCAGCTGGTTCCGGGCACTGCAGGCCGCCTTCGGCGATGACTGCGACGTGCTGGTCGTGCGCGATGCCGAAGGCCGCGCGGTGTCGGGCGTGATGAGCTTCTGGCACCGCGGCACCGTGATGCCCTATTACGCGGGCGACGTGCCGCGCGCGCGCGATCTGGCCGCCAACGACTACAAGTACTGGGCCCTGATGCGCCAGGCCGCGCGCCGGGGCTGCTGCGCCTTCGATTTCGGCCGCAGCAAGGTCGGCTCGGGTCCCTTCCGGTTCAAGCGCAACTGGGGTTTCGAGCCGCAGCCGCTGGCCTACGAGTACCAGCTGATCGCCCGGCGCGACGTGCCGGGCCACAACCCCGACAACCCGCGCTACCGGCTGCTGATCGCCGCGTGGCGGCGCCTGCCCAGGCCGGTGGTCGACTGGCTGGGGCCGCGCGTGGTGCGCGGCCTGGGCTGATCCAGGATGACCGCGACCGCTCGGCGATCAGCACTGCCGGCGCCCGCACTCGCGCCGGCGGCGGTATTCGCGCTCGCCACTGCCGCATCGGTGCTGCTGATGCTGCCCGCGTGGTCGTCGATGGCCGCTATCTGGTGGCACAACGAGACCTACACCCACGGCATGCTGGTGCCGCTGGCCAGCGTCTGGCTGGCCTGGCGCGAGCGCGACCGGCTGGCCGGTCTGGCGGCGCGCCCCTGCCCGGCCGCGCTCGCGCCGCTGGCGGCATGCGCGCTCGCAGCCCTGCTCGGCCAGCTCGCTGGCGTCGAGGCTCTGCGGCACTTCGCGGCGGTCGGGGCTGTCATCGCCCTCTTCGTGCTCTGCTTCGGGCCGGCTGTCTCGCGCGTGCTCGCCTTTCCGCTGGGCTTTCTGCTGTTCGCCGTGCCTTTCGGCGACTTCATGATGCCGTGGCTGATGGACCGCACCGCCGACTTCACGGTGGGCGCGCTGCAGCTGAGCGGCGTGCCGGTGCTGCGCGACGGCCGGCAGTTCGTGCTGCCCTCGGGCAACTGGTCGGTGGTCGAGGCCTGTTCGGGTCTGCGCTACCTGCTCGCCGCGGTGCCGGTCGCGCTGCTGCAGGTCCACCTGAACCGGCGCACGCTGCGTCAGCGCCTGCTGTTCATCGCGACGGTCATCGCGATCACGCTGGCGGCCAACTGGGTGCGCGCCTACGGCATCGTGATGCTGGGCCACGTGAGCGACATGCGGCTTGCGGCGGGCGTCGACCACCTCGTGTATGGCTGGCTGTTCTTCGGCGTCGTGATGGCGATCGTCTTCTGGGTCGAGGGGCGGATGCCGGTGACGCCGGCGACATCGGCGCCCGGCACGACGGCGGGGGCGCGTCTGGAAGAAGGCCCTCGCCGCAGCGCACCGGACGGTTCCTCGGCGGCCGCGCAGCGGCGCATGCGGCAGCTCGCCACGCTGGCCGCGGCGGCCCTGGCGCTGCTCGCCGCGGCGCCGCTGGCGGCCCGCGCGCTGCAGTCGCTGGGCAGCCCGCGCATCGACCTGGCCGCGCTGCAGCGGCAGCTGCCTGCCAACCCGGCGGGCGACTCGGGCTACCGGCCGGGGTATCGCGCGGCACGCGCCGCGGGCAGCGGCATGGCGCCTGGCGATGCGGCCACCACCTGGGCCGCCTTCCGCTACCAGGCCCAGCACGCTGGCGGCGAAATGATCGCGCACGGGCAGGGCGTGCTGCCCGCCGGCGAGAGCGATCCTGCCTGGCAGATCGCGCGCAGCGCCGCAGCGACGACGACCGCGCTGCCTGGCTCGTCCGCGGGTGGCGCGGTCAACGAACACGAGCTCACCCGCGCCGGCCAGCGCTGGCTGGTCTGGGAGTGGTTCTGGGTCGACGGCCACGTTCTGGCCGACGCGCGCCGCGTGAAGATCGCAACAGCCGCCGCGCTGCTGGCCGGCCGCGGCGACGAGTCGGTCGCCTTCGTCGTCTGGACGCCGCTGCACGACGGCGCAACGCCGGCGCGCGCCCGGTTGGCCGCGGCGGCCGCCGCGCTCGCGCAGGCCGCGCCGATGGCGGGGTTCGGAAAATGAGCTTGCCGATGCACGCAGAAAAGCGTCCGCTGATTGCGCATGCCGTGCACCGTCTCGACATCGGCGGCATGGAGAACGGCCTGCTCAACCTGATCGACCGCCTGCCCGAGAGTCTGGCCGAGCACGCGATCATCGCGTTCACCGAGGTCTCGCCCGCGTTCGCCCGACGGCTGCGGCGCCCCGGCGTGCGACTGATCGCGCTGCACAAGCCACCCGGCCAGACCGCGCGCATCCTGCCGCGGCTGTGGCGCGAGCTGCGTCGTCTGCGGCCCGCGCTGTTCCACACCCGCAATCTCGCCACGCTCGAAGGGCAGGCGGCCGCCTGGCTGGCCGGCGTGCCGCACCGCGTGCACGGTGAGCACGGCTGGGACGTCGACGATCTCGACGGACGGGCCGCCGGACCGCTGCGGCTGCGCCGCTGCCTGCGCCCGCTGGTGCACCACCAGATCGCCCTCTCCGAGCCGATCGGACGCTACCTGAGCGCCCGGGTCGGCGTGCGACCGCAGCGCCTCACGCGCATCTGCAATGGCGTCGACACCGAGCGCTTCCGCCCTTGCGCCGACCGCAGCCTGGCGCGCGCGCGGCTGGCGGGCGATGCGCTGCCCGCCGATGCCTTCGTGGTCGGCGCGGTCGGCCGGCTCGCGGCGGTGAAGAACCTGCCGCTGCTGATCGAGGCGTGGGCGCGGCTCGGCCAGCGGCTGCCTGGCTTCGCCCGGCAGGCGCGCCTGGCCCTGATAGGCGATGGCCCCGAGCGCGATCGGCTGTCCGACGCGATAGCGCGGCACGGCCTGGCGGGTCAGTGCTGGCTGGCGGGCGCGCGCCACGACGTGGCCGACTGCCTGCAGACGCTGGATGTGCTGTGCCTGCCCTCGCTAGCCGAAGGCATCTCGAACGCGCTGCTCGAGGCGATGGCCAGCGGCTTGCCAACGGTGGCGACCGACGTCGGCGGCAATGCCGAGCTGGTTGCCGACGAGCGCACCGGCTACATCGTGCCCAGCGGCGACGTCGAGGCGCTCGCCGCGCGGATCGCGATCTACTACACGGATCCGGGGCTGCGCGAGCGGCACGCCCGGGCCGCGCGCGAACGTGCCGTGACGCAGTTCAGCCTTGCGACGATGGTCGACCGCTACCATGCCCTGTACGCCGGCCTCCTGGCGCGGCACCCCTGACATCATGTGCGGACTGGCCGGACTCTTCAGCCCAGCGACCGACGCGCCGCGCTCCTTCGATCGGGCCCTGCTCGCGCGAATGACCGACGCGATCGCGCACCGCGGACCCGACGGCGAGGGCTTCCACCTCGAGCCGCACGTCGCCCTCGGGCACCGGCGGCTGGCCGTCATCGACCTGGATGGCGGCGCGCAGCCGATGGCCAACGAGGACGGCAGCGTGCTGGTCGTCTTCAACGGCGAGATCTACAACCACCGCGAACTCGCCGCCGAACTGGTGGCCGCCGGCCATCACCTGCGTACCCGCAGCGACACCGAGGTGATCGTGCACGCCTGGGAGCAGTGGGGCGAGGCCTGCGTGCGGCGCTTCCGGGGCATGTTCGCGTTCGCGCTCTGGGACCGGCGCCAGCGCACGCTGTTCCTCGCCCGCGACCGGCTCGGAGTCAAGCCGCTGTTCTGGTCGCGCCTGGCCGACGGCAGCATCGCGTTCGGCTCCGAGCTCAAGGCGCTGACGCTGCTGCCGGGCTTCGATCATCGGCTGTGCGACTACGCGATCGAGGAATACTTCGCCTTCGGCTACGTGCCCGACCCGCGCACGATCTACCGCGACACCTTCAAGCTCGAGCCGGCGCACACGCTGAGCTGGCGGGTGGGCGAGCGCGAGCCGCGGATAGCACCGTACTGGGACCTGTGCTTCGAGCCCGACGGCTCGATCACGCGTGCCGACGCCGCGGCGCAGCTGCGCGAGCGACTCACCGAGGCGGTGCGCATCCGCATGGTCTCGGAGGTGCCGCTCGGCGCGTTCCTGTCGGGCGGCGTCGATTCCAGCGCGGTGGTCGCGACGATGGCCGCGCTGTCGAGCGAGCCGGTGCGCACCTGCTCGATCGCCTTCGCCGACGCGGCCTACGACGAGAGCCGGTACGCCGCGCGCGTGGCGGCGCAGTACCGGACCGACCACGTCGTCGAGACCGTCGATGCCGACCAGCAGGAGCTGATCGGCCGGCTCGCCGGGCTGTTCGACGAGCCCTTCGCCGACAGCTCCGCGCTGCCGACCTGGCGGGTGTGCCGGCTCGCCCGGCAACGGGTCACGGTCGCGCTCTCGGGCGACGGCGGCGACGAAGCCTTCGGCGGTTACCGGCGCTATCGGCTGCACCTGATGGAGGAGCGCCTGCGCGGGCTGCTGCCGGCCGGACTGCGCCGCGCGCTGTTCGGGCCGCTGGGCAACGCATGGCCCAAGCTCGACTTCCTGCCCCGGCCGCTGCGCGCCAAGACCACGCTGCAGGCGCTCGCCCGATCGTCACTCGAGGCCTACTTCCACAGCGTGTCGGTGCTGCGCGACGAGGAGCGGCAGGCGCTCTACTCGCCCGAGTTCCGGCGCCGGCTCGGCGGCTACAGCGCGATCGAGGTGTTCCGGCGCCACGCCGCGCGCGCACCGACCGACCAGCCGCTCGCGCTGCTGCAGTACCTCGACTGCAAGACCTACCTGCCCGGCGACATCAACACCAAGGTCGATCGCGCCAGCATGGCGCACTCGCTCGAGGTGCGCGAGCCGCTGATGGACCACGAGCTGGTCGAATGGGCGGCGCGCCTGCCGCAAAGCCTGAAGGCCACGCCCGCGCAGGGCAAGATCGTGCTCAAGGACGCCTGCGCGCCGCTGCTGCCGCACGATCTGCTCCACCGACCCAAGATGGGCTTCGCGGTGCCGCTGGCAAGCTGGTTCCGCCAGGGCCTGCCAACCGTTGCCGCGCGCGAAGGCTCGGCGCTGCGCGACACCGTGGTCGGCGGCGCCGAGGGGCGCCTGCGCGAGGA
>Ga0315904_10010784_pt1 | contig 11755 bp, 8 predicted proteins | sample LakEriMetagenome_6_FD_203529 | JGI IMG/M metagenome (GOLD analysis project Ga0315904, IMG submission 203529) | Freshwater fungal communities from buoy surface, Lake Erie, Ohio, United States - Buoy 12 MA120 | ecosystem: Environmental > Aquatic > Freshwater > Lake | place: USA: Lake Erie, Ohio...
CAACGTCGATACCGAGAATGTGCAGCCGCCACAGCAGCGCCGAGGCGTCGACCAGGTTCTGCGCCACGGTGCTCGCCTCGCCGCGCACTTCTTCGTCGTAGAGCGCCAGCGCGGCGTCGGGCTCGCCCAGTTCGAGATGGCAGAGCGCGAGGTGCCACCAGTTGTGGACCTTCAGGAAATTGTCAGGCTGCGCCCAGTGCGCCCGGCGTCTGCGCATGAAATCGCGGCCTTCGGCGGCCCGCCCCTGCATTTCCAGCACATGCGCCACGGCATGGTGCGCCCAGCTGTCATCGGGGTCGGCTTCCAGGGCCTTCATGCCGGCAGCCTCGGCGCGGTGATAGTCGCCCATCTCTTCAAGGCCGAACGCGAGCATGCCGAGCAGGTGCGAGCGTCCAGGCACGCCGTCCCAGGCGGGAAGCGCCCGCGAAATCCGGTCACGCAGGTTGCGCGCATTGGCAGTGAGGAAATCCGCCTGGTGGCCCGCCAGCAGGCCAATCAGGTCGCAAGGGTAGGCCGCATTGTGCAGGTCGAGCGCCCGGGCCGCGAGGGTCCATTCGGTCAGCGACGCGGTCTGCAGCGCCTCGAGATGGCTCTCCTCGCGCGGGCCCTTCGGCATGCCGGCCAGGTCTTCCACCATACGCCGCGCCAGCGCCGTGGCCTGCGGCTCGGTCGACATCGCGTAGATCCAGGCCCTGGCGATCAGCGCCATCGAGAAATCCGGAGAGTCGGCGAGCGCTTCGCGGAGCGGCTCAACCGGATCGCCGCAGAAATGGGCAAAGCGGCTGATCGCGAGGTCAAAAAGCTCCGCCGCGCGGGGCGAAGCCCCCGTCAGTTCTTCCCCTTGCCGGTCGCGAATCGTCATCGCCTGACTCCCGCCCGCGTTGCCAGACTGCATTGTGTGGCCACGCAGCCCGAGTCGCAAGCGGCGCAGCGGGTCCGCCACATCGAAAAAGGGCTGGACCAAGAAGGTCCAGCCCCGAAACTCTACGCGCATACTCTACTGCCGGCCGGGTCCGAAAACCCTGCCCGGTACCGAAATTACCTGGCGAAGGAAGCCAGATACGGTTTCGCGGCATTGCGCCATGCAGCGACGCAAAGCTCGGTCTGGGCCGTCATCTCGGTCGAGTAGGCCGAGAACATCGATTTTGCGAAAGCAGACTGGAGCTCGAACATTTCGCGCGGGTCGCGGACGTTGGCGAGCGTCTGGCCGAGCTCGACGCTTTGCTCCATGGCCTGGGTCATGAACGTCATGTTGCGGGTGCCGATCTCGCGCAGCACTTCGGTCGAGGCGACCGCGGTGTCGGTGAGGGCTTTGACCCCGCCTTCAGCCATGCCGGTGAACTTGCCGGCAAAATCGGTGATCTGGTCCATGCCAGCTTCGATTTGCTTGGTGGTCGCCGTGCTTGGGCGGGCTTCCGCTCTCGCGCGGGCCGTCGATGCAGTGGTCTTGGCCATGGGAGGAACCTTTCTGTTTTAAGCTACAGGTTGGATAACACACGCCCCTCGCAGATGCAATAAATATTGTGCGCCGCAGCATTAATCATTTGGCGTTCGAATTGCATGCAACCCCTGCCGGTTACAAAACTGTCAGCGGACAGGCTGCGTTAAGATGTGGTCAACTGGTTTGTCCGATTCTAGTGTTTCCCCGGGTCGGTCGGGGTTTTGAGTATTTGGAGGTTGCCGTTCATGGCGCTGCTCAACCTTTCCCTGGCTCGCCTTGCAGCACTGTCCGTTGCCGTTGGGTCAACCTCGTTGCTGGTTGCCCAGACTGCCGCGGCTGAAAAGTACGCGGCGCTGGTGATGGACGCCGAAACCAACGAAATCCTGCATTCCCGTAACGCCGACGACGCCCGCTATCCGGCTTCGCTCACGAAGGTGATGACGCTCTACCTTCTGTTTGACGCGATCAATGCCGGCGAAGTCAGCCTGTCCGACAAGATGGCTGTTTCCCGCAACGCCGCCGCGCAGCCGCCCTCGAATCTCAAACTGAAGGCCGGATCCAAGATCAAGGTTGAGGATGCCATCCTCGCTCTCGTCACGAAGTCCGCCAATGACGTGGCCGTCGTCGTCGCCGAGCACCTTGGCGGCACCGAGAAGAAGTTCGCGGTCCGGATGACCGAGAAGGCCCGGGAGCTCGGCCTGAACGACACGACCTTCAAGAACGCCTCGGGCCTGCCGAACACGGCGCAGGTTTCGACAGCGCATGATCTCGCCCTGCTCGCCGACGCTCTGCTCGAGCAGCATGGCCAGTATTACCACTATTTCCAGAACGAGAAGTTCTCCTGGGGCCGGATGGTTTACAAGAACCATAACGACCTCATCGGCGACGTGGACGGCGTGGACGGCATCAAGACCGGCTATACCCGCGCCTCCGGCTTCAACCTGATGACTTCAGCTGAACGCGATGGCCACCGTGTCATCGCTGTCATGCTGGGCGGCGCGACCGCCAGGTCGCGTAACGCGCATGTCGAAGACCTCGTCGAAGCGGCTTTCGCCGCGCTCGGCGGCCCGGCCGATCCGACCTCGCCGCAGCTGCGCGGCACCACCGTTTTCGCCTCCGTTCAGGCCCCGGTGAACCCGAACGGCGCGGCAGAGCCGATGCTCAACGGCCAGCCGTTCAGCTCCTACAGGGCTGGGCCGGTCAATCTGGGGCTCGCCGAGGCGACCGAAGAATCCGTCACCGAAGACCTTATCATCGTCGAAGGGGACGCCGCCGAGGATCTTGCCTCGGTCCAGCCCTCGCCGGCCCTGCCTGCACCTGGCGCCAGCTTTTCGGTCAGCGACTACGAAGCCCGCCAGACCGCCAACGCCGCCAGGGCTGCCGGCGTTACGGTCTCGGAATATGAGGCGCGCCAGAAAGAACGGGCTGCCAACGCCGCCCGGGTGGTCGAATATACCCTCCGCCAGACGCGCCGCTGACCTGCCTGGCGCACCGGGGGACTTGCCGAAGCCTCACGGCTCCCGCAAGACGCCGCTCGCTGTCCTGACCTGGCCCGGGAGCCCCTGAACCGTGAGCGCAAACTCAGACCTGACCCTCGCCCGCAGCGTGATCCGCCTCGAACGCGACGCGCTCGACAAGCTCGAGGCCTCGCTGGGCAACTCGCTGGCAGAGGCGGTAGAGCGGATCCTGTCGACCGACCGGCATGTCGTCGTCGCCGGCGTCGGCAAATCCGGACACATCGGGCAGAAGATCGCCGCCAGCCTTGCCTCGACCGGCACACCTGCCTTCTTCATCCATCCGACCGAAGCCAGCCATGGCGATCTCGGCATGCTGATCCCCGGCTCGGTGCTGATCGCGATTTCGTATTCCGGCGAAAGCCGCGAGATGGTCGACCTGCTGCGCTACTGCAAAGGCAACGAGATCCCGGTCATCGCAATGACGCGCGACGCTGGCTCCACGCTCGGGCGCTTTGCCGATATCCTGCTTGAGCTGCCCGTTGTCACCGAAGCCTGCCCGAACGGTCTGGCGCCGACGTCCTCAACGACGATGGCGCTCGCGCTCGGCGACGCCCTCACCATTGTGCTGATGGCCCGGCGCGGTTTCTCGCGCGAAGATTTCGGCTTCCGCCACCCGGGCGGGAAACTCGGCCGCTCGCTGCAGACCGCCGGAGATTATGTCCGCGAACGGAAGGAACAGATGCCGCTCATCGCAGCGGACGCGGCCTTCGACGCGGTCGTCTACGCCGTCTCCGAAGGCCGCAAGGGCTGCGCAGGGGTTACGGGCCCGGACGGTGCGCTGATCGGCATGGTCACCGACGGCGACCTCCGCCGCGCGATGATGGCCGGCAAGACGGGCGCGGCAGCGGGCGACGTGATGACGAAATCCCCCCGCACCATCGATCCCGACGCGCGCATGCAGGTCGTGATCAAGCAGCTCAGCGAGAACCGGATCTCCAACGCCTTCGTTGTCGGCGAGACCGGCAAACCGCTCGGTCTCGTCGACATGAAGGACCTTCTGGCCGAGGGTTACCTCTAGGCTATTTCACCAGCTCGAACAGCACGCTGACGCTAGCCGTCACGCCCACTTCACCGGCCGCAATAGGGGTCGGTGCGCCGGCGTCCATCGCCATCTCGGCACGCTGCATCATCACCGGCTGCGGTGAGTATTCGTAGCCTTCGCTGATGGACACGATCCGCGCGACCTTGAGGCCGGAAGCCCTGGCATAGAGCTCGGCCTTCGCAATCGCCTCCTTCATCGCCTGGGCGCGCGCTTCATTCTTGACCTCCTTGTCATCCTCGATGGCGAAGGAGACGCCGGAGAAGGTGTTGCTACCGGCCTTTACCAGGCTGTCGATGGTAGCGCCGAGTGTATCGAGATTGCGCACGCGGGCAGTGATATTGTTGGTGGCCACATAGCCCCCGAGCTTCTGTTCGCCGCGGACACTGCCATCGCCCTGCGGGACTTCGATATAATCATAACGCGGATAAAGGCTGAGACCGGACGTCTGCATGTCCTTGCTGGCAATGCCGGCTTTCCCGAGCGCCGAGAATACGCCGTTCATCGCGGCCGACTGGGCCGTCATCGCGTCGCTGGCACTGGCGCGTTCCTCGGTGACGCCGGCCGAGATATAGGCGATGTCCGGCGTCCTGTTGATCCTGGACTCGGCGTTGATCTGCAGGGTCGTTTCAGGCTGGATCGAGTTCGGGTGAACAGTCATGGCAGCGGGGCTCGCAAGCAGGGGCGTGGCAGGGGACGCATACGGCATCTGGGCGCAGGCGACCGGTGCGGCGGCCAGGAACAGGGCGGCGATCGTCAGAGAGGGGCGGTTCATGGGGGGCTCCGTTGTATCGTGCTCAAAGAGGTACGCCTGTCTTCCCCGCCGAACAAGGCCGTTGCAAGGCGCGCGCGCGGCGCCTAAACGACTTCACAGGAGGGCCTGTAGCTCAGTTGGTTAGAGCGGACCGCTCATAACGGTCTGGTCGCAGGTTCAAGTCCTGCCGGGCCCACCACACACCAGCAAGAGCGTGCCAGGTTTTTTTGCACTGCGGGCGAGATGGCCAAACACGAGATGGTCAAGCAATTGTGATGCTTGTGTGATGCGTGAACACTGCTGTGGTTCCCCACAATGGGTTACAGGTTCGCAATGAAAACGGGGTTTGCGCCCGCTTCGATCGGTGGCACTAAGCGGAAGAATTGTCCCGGCGATTCAGTGTAGGGGGGGTGAGGCCGTGAAATCCGAAGACGCTGCACGGCGCGCAATGGCTCTCACACTTTCCTTCGATGTGGCCATGGCCGGCGTCGCGATGACGCTTGCGCACCTCGCCATGTTCTATTCCGATCCCGGCGTCACCGCCTTCCCGGTCAGGGCCTGGACCCTTGCCAGCACCAGCTTCATGCTCGCGGCGGCTTCGGGCTTCGTCCTCGGCGGCGTGCATCGCCAGGTCTGGCGGCACATGGGCGCGCCGGACGCCGTCCGGCTTGTTCAGGGCGTCGCGCTCGCGGTGTTCCTCTACCTTCCGGTCATGGTCGCGCTCAATGGCCGCCTGACCGATCCATTGCCGGTCCTGCTGGTTGCGACGGCTCTATGGACCGCCGCCACCTTTGCCGGCCGCATGATTGCGCGCTACCGCTCCACCAACGCCCCCTTCCAGATTTTCCAGCGCATCCCGCGCCAGAGCCAGCCTGTCCTTCTCGTAGGCGACCCTGCCAGCTGGATCGACGTCCTGCGCCGCCTCGAATCCTCCGGTGACGGAACAAAGCTGCGCGTGCTCGGCCTGATAGATGTGAACGGCAGGGAGCGCGGCCGCGCCGTGCGCGGCCTGCCGATCATGGGGAGCCTCAAGGAGCTTGGAAACGTCATTGACGTACTCGCGCTGCGCTATGGCAACGCGCCGTGGATTGCCGTCACAGGCCCTGCCCGCGACCGCGCCACCATGGGCCAGATCCTCGAGACTGCCTCGGCCCGCGGCGCCCACATCATGGCGCTCGGCAATGACGCCGCCGCCCAGACACTGGAACCTGTCCGCCCGGCCGACCTGCTTGCCCGGCCGGAACGCGAGCTGGACCTGCGCCCTGTGCGTGAGCTGCTTTTCGGCGCCGATGTGCTGGTCACCGGCGGCGGCGGCTCGATCGGCTCGGAACTCGCCCGCCAGGTCGCCCGCCAGTCGCCCGCCTCTCTCGCCATCGTTGAGGCCTCGGAGTTCAATCTCTACCAGATTGACCATAGCCTGCGCGCCCTGCATCCCGGCCTGCCCCTGGCCTCCCACCTCGGCGATGTGCGCGACACAGCCCGGCTCGCCGCCATCTTTGCCGGATCCAAGCCGGATATCGTCATCCACGCCGCCGCACTGAAGCACGTGCCGCTGATGGAAGAAAATGTCTGCGAGGCCATCCTCACCAATGTCGGCGGCGCGGTTGCCGTCGCGCGTGCGGCCGTCGCCTCCGGGGCCAGCCGCTTCGTCTTCATCTCGACCGACAAGGCGGTTGCCCCCGACAATGTCATGGGCGCCACCAAACGCCTCGCAGAACTTGCGATCAGCCGGATCATTTCCGAAGCCCGCATGGGCGGCGCGATGGTGCGCTTCGGCAATGTGCTCGGCTCATCCGGCTCGGTCGTGCCGCTGTTCGAGCGCCAGATCGCAGCTGGCGGCCCGGTCACCCTGACCGACCCGGAAGCAACCCGCTATTTCATGACCATCGAGGAAGCGACCGCGCTCGTCCTGCAGGCCGCCGCGCTTCAACAGGAAACGCAGCACGCGGAGCTGTTCGTGCTCGACATGGGCGAGCCGATCGCGATCCGCCAGCTCGCCGAAACAATGATCCGCCTCAAGGGCAAAGTCCCCGGTGTCGATATCGAGATCACCACGATGGGCATGCGCAAGGGCGAGAAGCAGCATGAGGCGCTCACTTATGCCCACGAGGCGCTCGAGCCTACCGCGGTCGAAGGCGTCAACCGCGTCATCAGCCGGGCGCCGGCCGGCGAGCTGCTCGATAAGCAGGTCAACGCCCTGATCGAAGCGGCCCGCCGCCACGACGCGTCCGAAGCGCTGCGCCTGCTCGGCGTGCTCGTGCCGGAATACGGCGCCGAACGCCTGCAGGACCAGCAGCGCCGCCCGGCCTGACAACTGCCTTGACGAACAAAAGGACCCGGAGCTTTCCTCCAGGCCCCGTCAGGTTTCATCGAACCCGTTTTCAGAATTGCGTGCTGAGCGTTACTTTCGCCGTCAGCGGGGCTGAAAGGGTGATGTTGTTGTCATTGTGTGCGCTCACCGCATAAAGCTCGCCCGTGAGGTTTTCCAGATTCAGCTGCACGGACAGGTCGTCCGTCAGCTGATAATAGGCGGCCGCGTCAACGCGCGTGAAGGCCGCAAGCACAACCGCATTGGAAACCGTGGCGAACCGGTCGTCCTGCCAGACGAGTCCCAGGCCAAGGTCGAGCCTGTCTGTCGTGCGAACCTTGCTCCACAGACTGGCGCTCTGTTCGGGCACGAGCGGCGCGTCGCGGCCCGCGGGCGCGGCGCTCGTCGTCTCTGAAATCTCAGCGGACTGCCAGGCATAGGCGGCCGCAACATCCCAGCCGTCCATGATTTCGCCCTGCAGCGCCAGCTCCAGCCCTTCACTGCGCTGGGCCCCGGTCAGAACGGACTGGCCGGCGACCGGCCCCGGCGCGAGCGTGTTGGTGCGGTCAAGCCGGAACAACGCCGCCGTCAGCAACAGTTCCCGGGACGGCTGCCACTTGACACCAACTTCAGTGTTCTCGAATTCTTCAGGATCGAAATCCGCCAGTGTCGGCGTCAGGTTTCCGAACTGCTCGCCGGACTGCGGCAGGTAAGACCGGGCCCAGCTTGCATACAGCGCCAGGTCTTCTACCGGCTCATAAACAACGCCGAGGCGCGGCGAGATGAATTCATCCGTACGCGCCGCATCTGCGCCGATCCGGTTGTCGAACCCGAAGTCGAAGCGATCAAATCGCACACCGGCAATTACCTGCAGCTGCTCTGTCAGCCTGACCTGGTCCTGGGCATAGACGGCAAGCAGGTTCAGATCGTTCAGATTGTTTCGCGACACACGCCCGAACACGGCAGACGCGTTGCGCCCGCGGTCAGCTATGGATACTGTCAGACGCTCCAATCCTCCGGCAGCAGGAAACTGCCCTTCCCCGCGCAGGTTCTCGCTTTTCTGCTGACCGGCTTCCACACCGAGGAGCAGCGTATGCTCCAGGCCGGCAAGCTCGCCGTTCCAGATCAGGTCAGACTGCGCGATCAGGTTCTCCCGCGTGGTCAGCGCGTTATAGGCGGCCAGCTGGACGGTGCCATTGGCAGCATTCACGGCGCTCGCTGCAAAGATATTCTGGTAGAACTTGTCGTAGTCGCCATAGACAACCGTGGTGCGCAGCTTCAGCGCATCCGAGAATTCATGCTCGAGAACCGCCGTCAGCGAGTTGACGGTCACTTCGCTCGGGCTCAGGTCCGGGTTGCCATAGAACGCCTTCTGCGAAACCTCAAAAGGCCGGCCGTTGATCGACGGCACCCCGCGATCGGTCACGCGCTCATCCACAAAATGCTCCGCTGACAGACGAAGCGTGGTATCGGCGCCGAGGGCGAAGGCCGCGCTGGGCGCGAGGCCGTAGCGTTCGGACGAAACCTCTTCGCGGTAACTGCCTGCCTGCTCGTAGAGCGCATTGATCCGTGCATCGACACCGTCCGCGAGCGCGCCGCCCAGATCGCCGCTCGCCCGCGCATAGCCGAAGGAACCAATCCCGAGGGTCAGGCCGCGGGTGCGCTCGCCGTCCGCCTGCTTCGAGACCCGGTTGATGACCCCGCCGCCCGTTCCCCGTCCAAAGACCAGCCCGGACGGCCCCTTCAGCACTTCAATCCGGTCGGTGTTGTAGACATCCCGGAAGTACTGGAGATCATCGCGCACGCCGTCGACAAAGAAGTCCGCCGTGGTGGTGTTTCCGCGCAGAACCGGCGCATCCCGGTGGCCTTCGCCCTGCGCCACTGTCACGCCCGGCACAAACCTGAGCGCCTCCCCGACGCCGGTCATCGCCTGATCGCGCATCAGGTCGCCGGTAATGACCGTCATTGCCTGGGCGATCTCCACGATCGGCGTATCGGTCTTGGTTGCGCCGCGGGACTCGTCCTGCGTGTAGCCACTGCTCGTACCATAGACGTAGACCGTCTCCTGCCGCTTCGGCGCGTCAGCCTTTTCTTCTGCAAAGGCGGCCCAGCCTGAAAACCCGAGCGAGAGCGTCGCCGCACAGCCCAGCAGGCGAACGGCGAAGCGATGCGCGCCGACAGCATTGCCGCGATGTGGAGTGATCATGTGAGGCCTGCCCTTGAATGCGAATGTTTCGCATTCGCCCGCTAGCAGGGCCGCCTCCCGATTGCAACTCACTCTCATTTACAATTGTGCATTTTTGGCCCTAGGCGCCAGGAAGTGTCGCTTCCGGGCCACAACGATCAGCTTGAACCTGCCACAGGTCACCCGGCCCACAGGCGCTGACCTGCGCAAGATTGCAGCGGCCTGCTGATGTCGCCCGGCGTGCTGACCGGGCAGGCGGGCGAAGACTGATGGGTCGGCCAGGGATTGGGGCAATCGACAGCTTGCGTGCTGACGTCCTCGAAACGGATGGCGCCGCGCCTGTCTGGACGGCGGAAGAGCGCAATCCCGCGCCTGCACAGCAGACATCCCCCGCCGAACCGGACCGTGCGCGCCGCCGGAGCGACTGGCACCGCCCCATCACCGGCAGGCTGGTCGCGGGTCTTTGGCTTCTTCAGGGACATCAACTCAGCGTCTCGTCACCTCGCAGCGTCATTCTGAACGAGCACACCTGAGGATAAGCAGGCTCGGCAAGGCCGGATCGGCCGGACACACTTCGCCGGACAGGCCGCCGCGTTCCGGCACGGACCAGGGCCGCAGCACCGGTCTCGTCATCCGGCCGGCACGCGGGCGCGTACACTAGGTATTGACGAGCAGCTTTTTGTGTTGCTCGTCCGGGCAGCCGTTCAGGATGAGACGGCGCGCGAGTATTCCGTCAAGGCGCCTTCCATCCAGGCCCGTGAGCCACAACCGACATGGACGATAAACCGAAGACGCCGAAATCTGTGCCAAAGGAGGCTGCCTCGTCGAGAATACGGGCGCGTATCCAGAGCGCCAGGAAGCGGTTCCATGCCAATGACAACATCTCGGCCTTCCTGCAGCCCGGCGAACTCGATGAGTTGCTGGCAGAGGTCGAGGCGAAGTTCAAAGGCGTGCTCGAAAGCCTCGTGATCGACACCGAAAGCGATCACAACACGCAGGACACTGCCCGCCGCGTCGCCAAGATGTACCTGACGGAGGTGTTCAGCGGCAGGTATGTCGAGGCGCCTGCCGTCACGGAGTTTCCGAACGCGTCCTCCCTCAACGAACTGATGATCGTTGGCCCGATCAAGGTGCGCAGCGCCTGCAGCCACCACTTCTGCCCGATCATGGGCCGGCTGTGGATCGGCATCATGCCAAACGAACATTCCAACCTGATCGGCTTGTCGAAATATTCGCGTCTGGCGGAATGGGTGATGTCGCGTCCGCAGATCCAGGAAGAGGCCATCACGCAGATGGCCGAAGTCCTGATGAACAAGGTCCGCCCGGACGGTCTTGCGGTCGTCATGGAGGCGGATCACTTCTGCATGCACTGGCGCGGCGTGAAAGACGACGAGACCAAGATGATAAACAGCGTCATGCGGGGTTCTTTCCTCAAGGATCATATCCTGCGCGGCGAATTCCTCGCCCTCCTGAACAAGAAATAGGCCAACCATGCTCGTCCGCTGCCTCTATGCCAGCCGCCCCCGCGAGCCGCTCAGCGGCGCGTTCGTGGACACGATCCTCGAACAGTCGCGCAAGAATAATCCGTCGATCGGGATCACGGGGCTGCTGTGTGTATCCAGTGATCTTTTCATACAGGTCATCGAGGGAGGCCGCGACGAAGTCTGCGACCTCTTCAACGCGATCGTGCGTGATCAGCGCCACCAGCAGGTGCGCCTTCTGATCTACGAAGAAATCGAACAGCGCCAGTTCGGCAACTGGACCATGGCGCAGGTGAACATCACCAAGCTCAACCCGTCGATGCTCCTGAAATACTTCAAGCGGGCGGAACTTGATCCTTTCTCATCCTCCGGCAAAGCCACGCTGGCCCTTCTGTCCGATCTGATCGCGACCGGCGCCATCATCGGCCACCGTGACTGATCAGGCGGCGCAAGTCGCCGAACCGGGAAAACGTCCGCGACGCCGCGTGTTCAGAGCTGCCGGGTTCTTCCGCCCGCTCCAGAACAGGCATGGGTAGCGCGCGTGATCACACTGTCCCCTGACACCGCCGCGTGCGCCTCGAAATCCGGCTCGTCCCTTACCTCGGCATAGACGTTCCCGAAATCCCGGTAGCAGGCCTCCAGCAAGGCCTCGAAACTCCCGATGACGAAACAGGTCTGCTGGAAGTCATCGATGACGTATTTCGTCCGCATCAGGCGCTTCAGGTCAAAGCCGATGCGGTTCGGGCTGGCATCTTCCAGGGCAAACACCGTCTCGTCAGGGCTCGGCAGGATCCCTGCGCCGCAGATGCGCAAACCGTCTGCCTCCTGAATAAGTCCGAACTCCACCGTATACCAGTAAAGCCGCGCCAGGTTGTGCAATTGTCCCAGCTTCATCGCCCGCTGGCCGCCCTTCCCCCAGGCCTGCATGAAATCCGCAAACACCGGGTTCGCCAGCAGCGGCACATGCCCGAAAATGTCGTGGAAGATGTCCGGTTCCTGCAGGTAGTCGAACTCCGCTTCCGGCCGGATG